>RCNE010000809.1_pt1 | contig 16914 bp, 18 predicted proteins | sample 2041361 | NCBI WGS metagenome assembly RCNE01 (sample SAMN09708229, study PRJNA481090) | Marine sediment metagenome, whole genome shotgun sequencing project.
CCACGTCGACGCCATCCGGCGCAGCGGACGTCGGAGCTTCGATCTCGGCGGACACGGGTATTTCGCCCACCGCCGGACCGGCGACTTCTTCTCCAGGGGCGGAAGTCTCGGTAGGTTCCGATGCACCGGTCACGAGTGTGTTTGCTTCGCCCGCTGCTGTTGGCGCAGTCGCCGGTATCGAGATCGCGGTTGACGCACCGACCGAATCCTCCAGCGCACCTTCAACCGAACCGTTCCCGGGGGCAGCAATCGCAACCGTCGTCGGAACAGCAATGCCACCAATCGGAACACTTCGCTGACCGCTGTCCAGCGAGCGCCATCGCTCCATCACCTTGGGTACGTAGTTCATGGTCTCTTCGAACGGCGGAATACCTCCGTGCTTTTGCACCGCTCCAGGACCAGCGTTGTACGCGGCGAGAGCGAGCTCGACAGACCCAAATCGGTCGATCTGTTGGCGCAAGTACCGCGCACCACCATCGAGGTTCTCAAGTGGGTTTGTCGGGTCCACGCCGAGGCCAGCAGCGGTCCCAGGCATCAACTGCATGAGTCCGATCGCGCCAGCGTGTGACACGGCGTTTGGATTGAAGCCCGACTCCTGCCAGGAAACAGCCAGGAGAAGATTCACGTCGAGTCCGTAGCGGTCAGCGGTCTCCTCGAATGCGTCTCGCATTTGGGGCGACAGCGATGGCGGAGAGCCGACTCGACGGCCGGATCCGGCGACCGACACTCCGTCGATCGATAGCCCAGAGCCTTGACCGGCCATTCCCGCCGCGATCCCCTGGAACATTTGTCCGAATTCGTCGCCAGTACCTTCGACGTCAGAGACGTCGGCCGGTGGCGCGAATCGGGCTTCGATGGCCGAGATCCTCTCTTGGACGTGTGCCATTCCACTCATGAGTTTCTCCGTTGCCATCCAGCGAGCGCGATGTCGTCGAGCGCCCGATCTGCTGCTTGGGCCGCAAGATTTGCCCATGCCTTCTTGTGTTCGTCGTCGATTCGTTCGACCGTGCGCCGATGACGCATGTTCGCGAGCATCTGGTTCCGTTCCTCAATGGAATGTTCGATCTGGTTAGCCAGTTCGCGCTTCGCGGCCAGGGCCGTTCGAGCGCTCGCTGACTTCAAGTCCCGTTGGCGCCGCAGGTCGTCGATCGACCCAACAGGCTCATCGGGCAACGCCCTATGCTGGGCCGAGATGAACATCTCCCGGGCCTTCTCAACTTCTCTTTGCCGTCGATAGTGCGCAGCGGTCGAGGCATCTTCTTGGTGCTTGGCCAGGCGTAATACCGCGGCGAGGCGGCTTCTCTTCTTCGTCATGACGACGCTCCTGGGTCACGGCGGTTCAGAGTTTCGATGGCCTCGGCGATCGCACGGAGGTCGCGTAGCGAATCTGCTCGTTCGATGACCTCGTTAAGGTCTTGGCGAAGAAACGATTCGAATGGCTTCCGGAGCGTCAGGAAGGCGTCGAGATCGTCGTTTGTTCCCGCCACATAGGCTCCGAGTTCCACGAGATCGCGTCCCGAATCCCAGGCCACCAAGAGACGGCGGAGCAAGGCTGCATCAGCGAGGTGTTGTGGTTCTGCCACCTTCGTGGCCAAGCGGCTCACACTGTTCAAAACGTCGATCGTCGGAAAATGTCCGGCGGCAGCGAGTTCTCGACTTAGCACGACGTGCCCATCGAGAATGCTACGTACGTGGTCTGTGACTGGCTCGTTCATATCATCGCCTTCAACAAGGACGGTGTAGACACCAGTGATGCTGCCTTTCGACAGTGGACCCGCACGCTCCAAAAGCTGCGGAAGCAACGCAAAGACCGATGGAGGAAAACCTCGAGTTGTTGGTGGCTCGCCAGCGGTTAGGCCGACTTCTCGTTGCGCCATAGCGACGCGAGTTACCGAGTCCATCAGCAAGAGCACATTGAGGTCTTGTGAGGCGAACCATTCCGCCACACGTGTGGCCGTGAAGGCGGCTCGTATTCGGGTGGGCGCTGGCTCGTCAGAGGTGGAGACAACGACAACCGTGTTCTTCATACCCTCGGGGCCAAGGTCGTCCTCGATGAACTCCCGAACCTCTCGTCCACGTTCACCAACAAGGCCGACGACGACGACGTCGGCCTGTGTCCCGCGGGCCATCATGCCGAGGAGCGAACTTTTGCCAACACCGCTGCCCGCGAAGATTCCGATTCTCTGACCACGACCACAAGGCAAGATCGAGTCGATAGCTCGAACGCCGAGTCCGAGCGGTTGAGAGATTCGCTGTCGAGTCATTGGATTGGGAACCGATCCCTCGGTCGACACTGCTTCGGTCTGACCGCCGATTGGGCCCTTCCCGTCCAGAGGTGCGCCCAGCGCCCCGATGACGCGACCACGAAGGCCTTCACCGAGGACGAGGGAAAGGCGGTCGGATCGCTCAACGGGGTCACCAGCGGAGATACCTCGCGTCTCGCTCAGCGGCATCACCACACATTCTCCTGGCCGAACGGCGACCACGTCAGCTGGGATACGGTTGGCGCCGATGGTCACCATTGCGCCAACTGGCACATCGAGCCCAGCAACGATGATCTCTAGGCCCGCGACACCCGTCACCTGGCCGGTTACAAGAAACGGCGAGATCCGATCGAGAAGTAGCTCACTCATGCGTCGACCCCCTGAGCGAGCGCGTAGCGTGCGCGATCGAGGGCCGTGTCGAGTCGAAGGGCGACGTCAGGGCCATCGCGCTCGACTCGGAACTCGCCGACGTCGAGCGACCGATCGGCCACTATTTCGACAGGCTCGGGAGCGACTTCGTACAACATTGGCACGAGCTCGGGATGTACATACAGTTTGCACGACGCTGACGAGACCGGCTCGTCAAGGGCGCGAGTGACCAAGTCCAAAAGTGCTGAGGGATCGGTGAGCTCTCTGCCCAGTACCCAGCGAGCGACATCCAGTGCCGTTTCGACGACCGAGTCGGCCTGCGCCCGATCGCCCGCAGCAGAGGCCGCGGCTTGGCCATGGGAGAAAGTCTCCAAGGCATCAGCGACGTTCTTCAGCGCTGGTTCCAATGTGGCAGCAGCGTCTGCGGCGCCCGACGCGCGGGCCTTTTCACACAGATCCTCGACCTCCGACGCGGTGAACAACAGTGCTTCCTCTACGGGGTTGTGCGGTGTAGCCGATGAGATTGGGGCCAAAGAGGTTGGTGGCTCACCCGGTTGTCCGAGCAGCACGATCTCATGGTTGGACAATTGGTGTGACTTGAGAATCCGGCCATTACTCGTCATCGTCGTCACCTCCTCCACGTTCGATTGTTATTGCGCCCGAATCCTCGAGCGCTCGCACGCTGGCGACGATGCGCTTTTGTGCAGCTTTGATGTCACCCGAGGCCGGGTTGCGGAGAAACTCGATCTCTTCGGCAAGGTTCTCTCGAGCTCGTGTTGAGAGGTTCGACATGAAGCGATCCTTGACGTCGTCGCCGGCCGGGTATAACGCCATGGAAAGATCCGTAGTGTCCACCGACTTGAGAATTTCCTGAATGGCTCGGTTGTCGAGGACGGCGATGTCGTCGAACACAAAGAGCGATTCCTTGATCTGGAGGGCAAGGTCCTCGTCTCGTTCGGCGATCTTCTCGAGGACTCGCTTTTCGACGCTCTTGGAGACCTGTCCGAGAATTTCGACGACAACCTCGATGCCAGGAATCTCCGAAAGACCCTCTGGCTGAACAAGAGCCGTGATCCGATCTCGCATGTCTTGTTCGACGGCGTTGAACAGCGCTTCGCTCACCGGGGCGATCGTTGCGATCCTCATATGGAGATCGGCTTGAACATCCTCGTCCATGTGCTTCAGGATCCGAGCTGCGGCACCGGCGTCGAGCGATGCGAGTGCAAGCGTGAGGGATCCAATCGGTTCGCGACCAATCGCGCGTGCGGCCAGTTCGGGATTGGCGTCCAGCAGAAACCCGAATGGGCGGCGCGACGGATCGAGCGCTTGTTTCACTTCCTGGGCCTTTTCGGGCCCAAATGCCTTGTCGATCACGTCAACGGCATACCGAAGGTCTCCCAGGTGTGACTCTGGCTCAGCCATCTGTTCGAGGATCCCGTTGAGCGTCGACCTCACCTCGTCATCGTCGAGTTCGGGAACACGTGTCATGGCATCGGCAATCGTGGGCAACATCTCTTCTGGGAATGTCTGGATGATCGCTGCTGCTCGGTCGCGGCCGAGTGCCACAAGTACACGGGCGAGCTTGCCGATTCGTTCGTTCTGTGCGACGACGGCCATCAGTTCGACACCGCATCGTCAGCCCACGTGCGCAGGAGTGAAGCAACCTCTATCGGCTGCTGATCGATGATGCGCATCACGTCTCCCGAGGAGAGTGGGCCGCGGTCGAGCGCGAGGAGATCGCCGTCAGCAGACTTCGTCGCGGTCGTCGTGTCGCCGTTCTGGCTGCCCTTGTCACCCTTGGCTTCAGCCAGAGCTCCCTTTTCGATTTCGTCAACGTCCAGGACTTCGACAGATGCCTCACGAACTGAGTTCGTCAGCGTCTTCACGCCCTTGCGGAGCGACAACACAACCAGCACGAGCAACAGGACCGCCAAAGCTGTCTGGCCAATTCCGAGGTAGGGAGCAATCAGAGCCAGCGGGTCGGAAGCAACGACGGCTTCCTCAGGCAACGATTCGAGCGCCTCCACGAATCCAGCATCGAAGGCAATCGACTCGACGGCGATGACATCGCCTCGTGCCGGGTCGAGGCCAACGGCCGCGGCCACGATGTCGGACACCTGCGTGAGATTTGGTTGAGGCTCGACGGAGTCGTTCACGACGACGGCAACCGACAGCCGGAGTACGTCCCCTGAAGAGTTTCGCTCGACGGTACGCACCCGATCGACGCCGAACTCGGAGGTCTGCTCGTTGCGGGAGTAGTCCGAATCGTTCTCGTCGGCGACCGCTGTCGCGTCCAGAATGTCGTCGGTCACGCCGACCACACCTTCGGCGGCACCCGTTCCGCCCTTGTACTCCTCGGTGGTCAGTTGTTCGCGAAGAGCGACTTGTGACTCGGGGTCGTACGTGACTGTTTCGCGCTCGGCTTCGTCGAGATCAAGGTCAGCCGACACTCGAACAAGAGCGTTCTCTTGCCCAAACGCAGCGATTAACATTGTCTGTGCTGAGGTCTCGAGCTGCTGCTCGAGCGTTCGCCGGATGATGAACGCGTCGGTTGAGGCGCTTGCCCCGTTGTCAGTCAGTACCCGTCCGCTGGTGTCCGCAACGGTCACTCCATCAGGGCTCATGCCAGGAACGGCAGATGCCACCACGTTGACGATGCCATCGACTGCGCGAGATCCAATGTTGCCAGAGGTGTCGATGACGACCGATGCCGAGGGATCCTCTTCTTCATCAGTGAACAGCTCGTCCTCAGGAATCGAGAGATGGACACTTGCAGCGATTACCTGATCCAGGTCGAGAATCGTTCGCGTTAGCTCTCCTTCGAGCGCTCGCTGGTAGTTGATTCGTTGCTGAAACGACGAGGCGGAGAAGCCCTGATTGTCGAGCAGCTCGTAGCCTTGAATCGTCGACGAGGAGATTCCAGCCGACGCCAAGCGGATTTCTGCGTCAGCAACGGCTTCTCTCGGAACCTCAAGCATTGTGCCCCCCGCTCCGACCCGATAGTCGATGCCGGCCGTCTCAAGCGCCGCAATGCTCTCCGACACGATGGCGGGTTCCTCGCCCACCATCAGCGTCTGGTAACTCGGTGCGGTTGCCCACTGCCAGAGGCCCATGATCGCCAGAATCGATGCGACGGCGAGTAAACCCGTGATCAACATCTGATGTGGTGCCATGGAGGTCAACGGCTTGAGGAACTTCGCGCCTCGTCCGTTGTCTTCTTCTGTCATTCCTGGTTCCTTTTCCGTGCAGGTTCTGGCCCGAGGGTCAGAGCTGCATCCTCATGACTTCTTGATATGCCGAAAGCGCTCGATCACGCACCGCAACGGTTAGTTCCATTGCTAGTGCGGCCTTTTCTGCTGCCACGGTGAACTGATGAACATCGGTGAGGTCGCCAGTTGCGAGGTCCTGGGCCAGAGCATTTACTTCTCCGGTCGAGTTCAGCGCCTCTTTCAGGCCGTCGACAAAATTGGATCCTGATGGCGCGGAAGCTGCGGACGATCCAACGCCGGCTGGATTCGTCGCGATTGGCGCAACTGGTGAGGTGATCGGTGGAATCGCCATGACTAACGGCCGATCTGCAGTGCGGCTCGGTACGCCCCAACAGCGCGCTCCATGACCGAGAGGTTCATCGAGTACACGCGGTTGGCGATGAGCAGGTTGGTCATCTCTCGATCGAGTTGGACGTTGGACTGTTGTACGAGTCCGAACTCATCGGCGTGCGGGTGCGAAGGGTCGTACACAATGGTGGGGGCTGCATCGCTGAGCGAGATCTCTTTGACGCGCACACCAACGCCAATTCCGTTTGACCGGTCCACCGACTGCGCCACAACCTGTCTTGCCCGGAAGGGCTCCTCGTCAGGGGGCCGCGTCGTGTTGATGTTGGCGACGTTGTCCGAAATGGCATCGAGCCAGACGCGAGACATGGTCGCGCCGCTAACGGCGGTATCGAGTGCTTGAAAGAGTCCCATCAGGCGCTTCCTCGCATTGCAGTGCGAAGGAGGCCGAGTTTGTAGTTCTCCGCCGCGATCAACGCCTCGTACAAGATTTCGGTACGAAGCAACAGCGACGATTCCTCTTCAAGCGAGACGTCGTTGTTGTTGATCCCGGGTGCGCCGTTGGAGGGTCGCGAGCTGACGTCGGCGTCGGTTCGCCCGGACCGGAGCGCCCTACCCAGAGACTCTTCGAAGTCGATCCGCTCTGCGCGAAAGCCCGGGGTGGCTGCGTTTGCGATGTTGTGTGCTGACGTACGCTGGCGCTCGGCAACCGCGGTCAATGCGTGCTCGAGTGCCCACGTTGTCGTGTCTGTGAACAAGTTGTTCATGGCCGCCTCTTCGAGCCGGCAGAAGTCCCCAAAGGGTCCACCACCAACTGCTCCGCCGTTCATCCATGAACGTCAACTTCTTCCGTGCCCGACCAGCAACTCTCCGCCAGGAGACTCTGCTATCGGGTACCGCTTTGACTCTGGTCCTGTCGGCCTGGGCCAACATGAGTTGAGCTACCTACGCCGCCTAGGCGCGAATTGGGCCAAATTACCCATTCGGTCCCGCTCCCGAGTCAGGTCGGGAGACATCACGAGTGTCTTTTTGATCCGTCGCGACGTCCAAGCCCCGGAGTCCGGCACCAACCATTGGTGCAATGACCTTGTCGATCAGTGAGATGACGAGGACAATAACGAGGCCGCGAACCGCAACGTCCATCAGCGACATACTTCCGCGAACGACACGAAGGAGCAACGTTGCCAGAATCACTGCGCCTACAGCACTGAAGATACCTCGGATCATCGGACACACGCCCGAATGGAAAGAGCGAGTTCATCAGGCGTGACCTTGACCCGGACGCCGTCGATGATCAGCGCAGTCGGAATACGTCCGAACGGGATGCCTCGTACGAGTTCTGGGGCTGACCGGCGACCATGCCCGACCACGTACGTGATAGTGGCGTCCGTATTCGGCTTCAGTTTGCTGATGGCAATCGAGAGAGATTGCACCCACTCGAGGTCTCGTGTTGGTTCGAGACGGTCGACCGCCTCGAGCACCGTGTCGGGCAGGTCAAGCATTTGGAGTCGCGCAAGGCTCCATCGAGGTACCGAGTCACGGAGATCGACCATCGGGCCGTCAACCTGCATGACGTACTGCTCTGGTGAGCTTCCTGGCCCCTCGCCGATCAATCGTCGACGGAGATGTGATGGCCGCACTGGTCGGTCAATGCCATGACGGGCGTCAGCCTCATCGGTGGCAGCCGTCATGAGCGGGACCATTGGAGCAGGTCGACGTCGACCCGTTCGGAGGTCGATGACCCCAGCTTGGGGTGGAGGCGGCGTTGCCGCCATCGCCGGCGGCGCCATCGATGGTAGCGGTGGTGAAGCCGGCACAGGAGACGGGTGCGGCGCGATTGGTTCGGGAGACGCAGGAGGCATCGCGCGTGCTCCGACTCGCCGGGTCGGCTCCCAGGTGTCGGCCACCTCGCTGGCCATCTCGACCAGCATGTCGCCAAAGGCTTGTTCGGGTGGGCGCGGCTCGGAGCTTCCTGCCTTTGTCCGGGCGGTGACCACGAAGTATTCGCGAGCGAAAAAGCCCATCACTCCTCCGCGCCGCTCCTTGACCGCCTCCACGATCTCGATGTCTTCACCAAGTTCCTGTGTAACGGCGCGAAGCGCTTCCTCGATCGTTTCTGCTTCATACGTTTTCAGTTGCGACATTGATCACTCCCAACGGTTCGATGGATGGTCCTGGCGTGAGTTCGGCAAAGGACAAGACCCGAAGGCCCGGGCGTCCCGCCAGGAGAAGTTTGTGGATCACGGGCCGCAAGCTCGCGCTGCACACGATGACCGGTTCATGCCCGACACGTTCGGCGGCCAGGACTTGTTCGTCGGCAGCGGCGAGGAATGCCTCGGTGATTCCCGGCTCCATAGCCAAGAACGTTCCACCTTCACCAGTCCGAACCGACTCGATCATCTGTTGCTCGAGCAGCGGATCGATCGTGATAGGCCGAAGAACACCATCGACGGTGATCTGAGAGGTGAGAACGGCGGCGAGGGCTGTTCTTGCTGCTTCGAGCAGTGCCTCTGGCTCGCGACTCGTCCGAGCGCGGGCGGTGACTGCCTCGAGGATCCTCGTGAGGTCGCGAATCGGTACACGTTCACGTAGGAGGGCTCGCAGGACGTCGTGGAGTTCAGCCAGTGTCAGCACGTCGCCGCCAACCTCATTCGCAACGGCGGGTGAGGTCGCTGCCACCCCTTCGACGAGCTCTTGGACCGCCTGCCTGCTGAGGATTTCATCAGCACGGCTCACAACAATTTCCGATACGTGCGTGACCATGACCGAGGCGCGATCGATCACCGTTTTTCCTTGGCGAGCTTGAACTTCGGCTACATCGCTCGACACCCACGCAGCAGGAAGACCAAAGACGGGATCGACGGTCACGGTTCCGTGCAGAGCAAGGTCATCTCCCGGCACGAGGACGAGGGATTGGCCCGGTGGAAGATCGCCGCGTCCGGCCTCGACACCATTCAGCTTGATGACGTAGGTAGAACGGTCGAGAGAAGCATCGTCGCGGGTGCGAACAAGCGGGATAACAAGGCCGTACTCCATTGCGATCTTGCGCCGCAAGGACGAAACACGAGAGAGCAGCGTGCCCCCACTCGCCGGGTCCACAAGGTCGAACAGGTCCGGCGCAAGGACGATCTCGAGCTGCTCGACGCGGATATCCACGAGGAGGTCTTCCTCTGCGTCTCCGGTTGACACTCGCCCTGACTCAGTGGTCTGGTCGACGCCTTGATCGTCGGGATCACCCGCTTGAAGCGCCGCGATTGCCATAGCAACCGCCATGAGGAGAAATGGTAGTTTAGGGATTCCTGGCATCAAGCCAACAACGGTCATCGCGGCTGCCGCGACGCTAAGGACACGCCGATCTTGCAGGAGCTGTGCAAACAAGTCGCCACCCAAGCCTCCGCCGACATCGGTGATCGCTCGTGTGACGATGATGCCTGAGGCGACCGAGATCAAGAGTGCCGGGATTTGAGATACCAGTCCATCACCAACGGACAACAGCGCAAATCGTTGTACCGATTCGCTGACCGACAGGCCTTGCTGGAGCACACCGATCGTGATGCCACCGAGCAGATTGATCACCACGATCACGACCGAGGCAATTGCGTCGCCCTTCACGAACTTGGATGCACCGTCCATGGAGCCGTAGAAGTCGGCTTCTCGCGAAACGGTCTTCCGGCGTTTCGTGGCCTCTAGTTCGGTGATGGAACCAGCATTCAACTCCGCGTCGATAGCCATCTGTTTGCCTGGCATTGCGTCGAGGGTGAATCGAGCGGACACCTCGGCCACGCGGCCTGCGCCGCTGGTCACGACGGCGAATTGAATAACGACGAGGATCATGAAGATCACAAGGCCGATCACGATGTTGCCACCGACCACAAATCCGCCGAAGGTCTCGATGACCGCGCCCCCTCTACCTTCGGAGAGGATCAACCGTGTCGTCGAAATGTTCAGCGCGAGCCGAAACAGTGTGGTCACCAACAACAAAGCCGGGAACACAGAGAACTGCAATGGTTCGTCGACGATCATCGAGGTCAACATCGCGATGAGCGCGATGGCGATGTTCAACGCGATCATGATGTCGATCAACATCGCAGGCATCGGGATCACCATGACCACGACAATTGAGACGATCAGAAACGGAATGCCGAGCTGAGAAATTCGTTTGCTCTGAGTCACGGGAGCGGTCACGAGGCACCTCCAAGCGATCTACTCGACGAGTAGATCGACGCCAAGAGTTGCGCTACTGCCTTGTACAAGGCGACCGGAATGACCTCACCGATCTCTGCCGTTGCGTACAACGTGCGAGCCACCGGGCGGTTCTCCTTGATCGGGACGCCGTGCCGTCGTGCCTCGGTCCGGATGCGAAGCGCCAATTCATCGGCTCCCTTCGCCACGACGATTGGCGCTGCGTCGCCGACCTCGTATTTGAGCGCCACCGAGTAGTGAGTCGGGTTCGTAATCACGACGCTCGCATCAGCCACTGCAGCCATCATTCGCATACGTGACATGCGCTGTTGAGCCTGTCGGATCTGACCCTTGATGAGTGGGTCGCCTTCCGATTGACGCATCTCGTCCTTCACTTCTTGTTTACTCATCCGAAGGCTCTTGATGAAGTTGCGCTTTGAGATGACGGCATCTCCCAGGCCGATGAAGATGCCCAGGATCGCGACACCGATCGCAAGCGTTTGGAGAACCCGCTGCCACTCACCAAATGAGGTGGAGAGAGGCGCAGGGCCGAGTGCGAGAAACTCGCTCATCGTGCTCCAGGAGACGAACCCGATGGCAGCAAGCAAGGTCAGCTTCAGCAGTGTTCGTACCAACTCCCAAAGCTGCTGCTTCGAGAAGATCTTCTTGAGTCCTGTCTTGGGACTCAAGATGTCGAACTTCGGCTTTAGTTTCCATGGGTTGGGTTTTCCAGAGATCGCGAGCTGGGCGACGAGACTCACGATAATCATCGTGACCATGAGCGGCATCAGCGACATGAGCGCTGAACGCATTGCGTCGAGGCCTTGAGTTGAGATCATCGTCGGCTCTTGCATGTGACCGTTCTGAATCAGAGTCACAGTGTCGCTTTGGAGCTGAGACCACATGGTCGTCAGAACGGGGACGATGACGAAGATTGTCACCACCAAGGTGACCGATTGTGGCAGCTCGGGTGACTGCGCTGCGCTGCCCTTCTGGCGCGCGTCGAGTTGACGCCTGGGAGTCGCCTTTTCTGTTTGTGATCCCGCTGGTTTCGCCATTACACGCCGTTCCAGCTGGAGGTTTCCGCACCCTGCCAGCCGTCGGTGTCCAGTCGGCATAGGCCAGACGAACATGAGCACGATGGCCCAGTTGGCCGGTTGGTGATCATCGACCTAGTCCTGACCGTATTCGCGTCGCAGCGCGTCGAGGAACATCTCTTCAAAACGCCGGCGGCGCGGACGGCTCGCCTCGTCGACGATACGTACGTCGACGTCGTCACTCTCATCGTCGATCAGCCATTCGTTGCCCGGTCCGGAGAGGTCCTCTAGGAGCAATGCGTAGGCGGCACGGACTCGTGCGAACTCCTCGGCCGAACCGTCGCGATCAGGGTGGGTTTCCATCGATCGTCGTCGGAATGCTTGACGTAGGACACTTTCGTCGTCCGTTGGTCCAACACCGAGGATCAATCGAGCTTTCGCCCGCTCTGTTTCGTTCGAGGTCATCCGACAACTCCGACTAGTTCCGCTGCACGTTCTGAGATTCGTTCTGCATAAAGAGGCAAATAGATCAAAACATTGCCCGTGAGCGCAAAGACCACGAAGGCCTTGAAGGGGAGGCTCACCATGAAGATGTTTGCTTGCGGGGCGAAACGTGCTCCGAGTGCAAGCGTCACCTCAGACAACAACAACGCGCCAACCAACGGAGCGCCGATCTCCAAAGCCGAGAGCAACAGGTCGGCGACTGCACGAGTAACCGCGATCAGGTCGTCCTCTCCCAGGATTGGGAGCTGCGTCAAGCCTGTCGATTCGAACGACCGGACGAATCCACCGATGATCACAAGATGGGCGTTCGAAATCAGGAGTGCCGCAATAAAGATCAGCTGAAAGAAGCGGGCCATGACCGCATTCGACGTACCCGTCGAGGGGTCGAGAACAGCACTGATGCTGAAACCACCAAGCAGATCGATCAGGTCACCCACGGCTTGGAAGGTCGACACCACAACTGCGGTGAGCCAGCCGAGCAACATCCCGTAGAGGACCTGCGCGGTTAGCACGAGTACGAAGACACCTACTCCAGGTGTGATCGCCTCTGAGGTTGTGCTGCCAGCCACAAAAACCGCCAGCACGATGGCCAGCGCTACGCGACCCGTCGCAGTCGGGCGGATTGGGCCGAAGATGGGCACCGTGGCAACCCAGCCTGCGCAGCGTCCGAGGGCGAGTGCCAAGATCGTTGGATCTTCAAATCCCATAGATCAGCCGGCCAAGAGTGCGGGGATCGAATCGAGGGAACGGATCATGAAGTCCTGGAGTTCGCTGAGCATCCAGTTCCCGGACACGGCGAGGATGATCCCGATCGCCAAGAGCTTCGGGACAAATGTCAACGTCGCTTCTTGCACCTGGAAGACCGTCTGGAACAGTCCAATCGTCACACCGATGACCAAGGCCGACAAAAGAATTGGAGAGGTGATCCGCGTCGCCGTCCAGAGGGCGTCGGCGATGATCCGCATGAATTCAGCATCCACGGGCTAGACCTCGAACGATCTGAGGAGGGTTGGCACAAGGAGGAACCACCCATCCACCATCACAAACAACAAGATCTTGAATGGAAGAGAGATCACCACGGGAGGCAGCATCACCATTCCCATTGCCATCAAGGTCGCGGACACGATCATGTCGACGACAAGGAACGGAATGAAGATGATGAAGCCGATGATGAATGCGGCTCGCAGCTCAGAAACGATAAATGCCGGAGCGAGCGTGGTAATTGGCACCTCTTCGGGAGTCGCTGGTTGCTCGTCCGGACTCATCTCGATGAACATCGCGAGGTCTTCCTCGCGGACCTGAGACAACATGAAGTCTCGAAATGGTTCGATTCCGAGGTCATAGGCTTCGCCGAGCTCCAGCTCACCATCGAGGTACGGCTGCAGCGCACCCTCGTTGGCCTCGGAGAGTGTTGGGGCCATCACGAAGAGTGTGAGGAAGACGGCCAACCCAATCAACACCTGGTTCGGTGGCACACCTTGGAGTCCCAGAGCGTTTCGCGTGAGGCCAAGCACGATCACAATCCGCGTAAAAGACGTTGCGATGATCAAGACCGTCGGGACCAGTGCGAGCGCTGTGAGTACGACGACGATCGATAGCGCCGAATCCTCCGTACCGGCGTTGTTACCGGCCACCTCGTCAGGTCCATCGACCACCGGCGCGGTTGGCGGTTGCAAAGGAAGGCCGGGAGTATCAAGAGGAGCAATAGGTTCGATTGGCAGGTTGGGGTCGATGGCTTCAGGGAGGTCGGACCCTGGAAAGTCGTCGGTGGTCTCTTGAGCTCCCGCTGGTGCGACCAGCGAAAGGAAGAGCGCGACGAAGAAGGTCAGAAAGAGAAGGAAACGTACGCGGTTTCCTCGTTTCGGCACATGTCGTGCCAGGCGGTTGAACATGGTCGTGTCAGCGCCGCACGGTCTTATTCCGTAGCGCGTCGAGGGTGCGAGACGGACTGACCCTTGAACGGACGTCAGGGTCCTCATCGTCATGGTCTCGTAGATCGATCGTTCCCTCGGTGAGCTGGGTGATCTGAGATTCGGTGACGCCAAGCACGTGCTCGGCCCCGTTATAACGGATGACCACAAGCGAGCTGTTACGGCCGACCGACTGACGCTCGACGACCTCGATGAGTTGACCTTGTCGACCGTTTCGTCGAGCCCGCCCAGACCGAGAAGTTGTTGCCCAGCGTAAGAGCAGCAAGGTTGCGCCAAGTGCAGCTAACACGACGACGATGCTCAGAATCGTTGGTAGTACCTCGAGACCTTCCACCGTTGTTCTCCGCCGTTCTGTACCCGTGAACGTGGGGATTTCCCGACGTTCCGCCGCAGGTACTGCGCTTGTTTCGCTACGCAGGAGGACAATCGGCACTCCTGGGCACGACATGAGTCATTCGGCCCATATTCGAAGCGGTCGTTTGGTCAGCTACCGACGAGGACTTCGGTCACTTCGAGGAATCGGCGACCGGCCTCTTCACCGATGCGACCGCGCAACAGTTCGCGCTCTCCGCTGCGCGCTACCGCTTCACTGTCAGGTGCAGCGTCAAAGACGATCACATCACCATCAGCGAGGGCTTGGACTTCGCCGGCGGCCATCTGCACGCTGGCAAGGTCTATCTCGACGGGAACCGGCATGTCTTTCACCGTCTCCGCCATCTTGTCTCTCGCCGAGGAGTCGCCAGAAACGCCATCAGGATTCGGCGCAAACAATGCTGCTTCAACCGTTACTGCTCCGACGGTCAGTTGCATGGACAACTCCACGAGGTCCGACCCGGGCAATGGAGCATCCTTGACATGGGTGAGCACCACGTCGCACTTCTCTCGTCCGGTTAGGACGCCGAGAACAGGGGCAATGATGCCATTCAGCGACGTGCTGATCGCCCGAGCCTCGATATCGGTGAGCCTGCGTTCGATTCCCTCTCCGGGACCTCCGAAAAACAAGTCAGCGAGCGCAACCGCGGAAGCTGTCGAAACAAAAAGCACTCCCAGAATTGCGCCCGGATCGCCCGTAACTGCCAATGAGAACCGGATGCCGGGGCGTGAGCCAGCGGTCTCTGGTTCGATTGGTGCGAGAAGGTCGCCGAACGTGAGTGCAGACTCTCGGCGGGTCAAAGCACCGAGGGATTCCCCGCCGATCACCGCTGCAAAGGCAACCGACCGCGCAAGCTCTTCTACGGCGCGGTCGTCGAGCGCCTTCTCCGATACCAGATTGAATGCGCGAATCTCGGCAGCCACACGGTTGTTATCGGCGCCGACTCCTGCGAAATGAGCCGTTCGATCTACACGGCTAGGCCGGTGGATTCATTCCGCGTAGGACATCTAAGTCGGCGGTTCCCGACTTCGATGCCGAGGTGTTCGCGCCCTGAAGCTCCTCGAACACCTCCAACCGGTGCACCGGTATCTCTCTCGGTGCGTCAATTCCGATTCGAGCCTGGTCACCGCGTACTTGCACGATCGTGATCTTCACATTGTTGCCAATGACGATCGACTGACCAACTTCACGGGTGAGAACAAGCACTCTCGGAGTGTAACCCTCACAGAGCATCGACTCCGCGCCGACAGGAGCGTCATGAGTGACTTCTCCGTGGATGGACTCAGCAGCGGGCTCGACACGACATCGATCATCGAGCAGCTGATGGCGGTCGAACAACAACCAGTACGTCGTCTCGAGAGTCGACGCGATGGCCTTGGCAACCGCGTGGGCGCATGGGACGACCTCAACACACGTCTTGGATCGCTCACCTCGGCAATCAACACACTCGTCGATGATTCCGGCATCAATGTCTTGAGCGGTGAGGCATCAAACCCCGACGTCACGGTGACTAGTAGCGGCGAGGGTGCTGTTGGTCTCTATGAGATGACGATCGACCAGATCGCCACGTCACACCAGCTGATGAGCGGCCGTTTCTCAAGCCCGAGTGACCCCATTGGGGCGGGTCGAGCCACGGTGACGGCGGGCCTTGCCAATATTTCAGCCTCCACGGCCGACATCGGCGCCTCGGAGGCTGGCGATTACACAATCCAAATCACGGCGGTCGGCTCTGGTACAGCGACGATCATCTTCGATGGCGAATCACACGAGGTCTCGTCGACGGGAACCGTCATTCTCACAAACGAAGATGGAAATACGGTAACCATCGCTGCAGATGGCGAACTGACCAGAGGCACTGCGACCATCAGCACCATGGTGACTGATGCGTCGACTTCGTACGGCGCAGTCGCAGCACAACTCGCTGGTCCATCTGGCGCAGCGACACTGCAGATCGTTGATACGGGGGATGAGACGGCGAATCCGTTCACCCTCGTCGCAACCGCGAGAAACCCCGGCGCGGACAACGCAATTTCCCTCGACTTCTCAAGCGGCGTCGCATTCACCGAAATTCGCGAGGCAACGAACACCATTGTGACCATGGGAGATGGCGACCTCGTGATCGAACGAAGTGAGGTGAGCGTGGAGGGTCTCGTCCCCGGCATGATCCTCGACCTGAGCAGCGCCACCGCTGGCGAGGACCTACGAGTCGCCGTCAGCCGAGACTCCTCAGCGGCTGTGGAGAACGTCAAGACCTTTGTCGATGCAGCCAACGTCTTCTTCTCGGGCGTCTCCCAATATGGAAGGTCCGACCCGGAGAACGACGCTGTTGGCCTGTTGTCCGGTGAGTCATCGCTGCGACGTCTCGCCGACCAGATACGTAGCGCCTTTTCCAACGTGGGTACCGGCGCGCTGGTCATCGGTCGCCAAATCGGCGTCGAGACGACTCAGGACGGTTCGATCAACTTCAATGAGGACACATTCACCGACCTTCTCGCCTCCGAATTCGGAGACCTTCAGAACTTTCTCGTGGGGGACGGGGAGACCGGGTACCTCGCCACGATCCGAGCCGCTATCGAAACTGTTGCGGGTGACGAGGGCGTCATTGAAAACGCGAAGACAAATCTCGACGCCCGCATCGATGACATCGACGACACAATCGTGCGATACGAACGACGACTCGAGAGCGTCGAGGCCGGGTAC
>RCNE010000811.1_pt1 | contig 16899 bp, 19 predicted proteins | sample 2041361 | NCBI WGS metagenome assembly RCNE01 (sample SAMN09708229, study PRJNA481090) | Marine sediment metagenome, whole genome shotgun sequencing project.
GAGACTAAAAAATTGCTTGAAGTAACCAAAGAATCATTATATGTTGGTATTCGAGAATTCAGAGCAGGAAAACGTGTGGGTGATGTAGGCTATGCCATTCAAAAATTTACCGAAGATCACGGTTATGGTGTAGTACGTGAATTGGTAGGACATGGCTTGGGTCGCAAAATGCATGAAGATCCTGAAATGCCTAACTACGGTAAACGCGGAAGAGGCAAAAAATTTATTGAAGGTATGGTAGTTGCCATTGAGCCCATGACCAACTTAGGAACGCGCCGTATCAAACAATTAAATGATGGCTGGACGATTCTAACAGCTGATGGTAAACCAAGTGCCCATTTTGAACATAATGTAGCTTTAATATACGGAAAGCCTGAACTGTTATCTACTTTCAAATATGTAAATGAAGCTTTGGGAATTGAAAGTGATGAGGAAGAGGAATTTCGCCAGAAAAAACTTCAGGTCTAAAGGCTTAATAGGATGAAGAAACTTTTCAAATACATCCTGAATACTGTACCAAGGCCTTTGTTGATCAAACTTAGTTATTTAGCTAGACCAGTATTGGCATTTTCGATGCGCGGCAACAACCATGTTGATCCTATCGATGATAAAAAATTTAAAAGCTTTTTACCCTATGGGTATGAAAGTCCTAGAGAGAATGTACTTTCTCCCTCTACGCTATCACTCGAGCGTCATCGATTATTATGGCTCTATTTGAAAAATGAGACTAATTTTTTTACTGCTACTCTAAAAGTATTGCACTTTGCTCCAGAACAAGCTTTTTATAAAAGATTCCGAAAACTTAAGAATTTAGAGTATACAACTACTGATTTAAATTCACCACTTGCTGATGTAAAAGCAGATATCTGCAATCTCCCTTTTGAAAATGCATCTTTTAATGTGATTTTTTGTAATCATGTATTGGAACATATTCCTGATGACACTAAAGCAATGCAGGAATTATATCGAATTTTAAAACCTGGCGGATGGGGAATTTTGCAAATTCCGCAAGATTTGAAAAGAGCAACAACTTTTGAAGATGACAGTATTACCGATCGAAAAGAACGTGCAAAAATATTTGGTCAATATGATCACGTTCGTATTTATGGCCGTGATTATTTCGATAAACTGAGAAGTATCGGTTTTACTGTTGAAGAAGTTGACTACACATCTGCTATGACGGCTGAAGACATCGAAAAATACAGATTGGCAAAAGGGGAGGTAATTCCTTTAATTCGAAAATAATTAGTTCACTACAAGATTTCGAAACTCCGAGGTCATAAATTCTTTAGTTTCGCCTTTATCATCTAGATAAATGATATAAGCATCTAAGGTTTTTTGATTTTTCAAAAGCTTCTTTGCCCTGTCAAGATTCATCGCCATCAATGCTGTTGCGTATGCGTCGGCTGTTGCACAGTTTTCAGCAAGAATGTTTACCCCTAAGGTATTTCCATTTTTAGTAAAACCTGTTTTCGGGTCTATGGTATGTACGTATTTTTCTCCTGTTTCTTCATCGACTCTGTAATGCCGATAATTTCCTGAAGAAGCCATCGCTCTATCTTTCAGGCCAATGACAATTTTAAGTTGTTCTCCTTGCGGATCTGTCACAGCGACATTCCAAGGTTTTTGCTTGATACTATTTTCTCCTTTGGCGACAACCTCCCCTCCTACTTCTAACAAATAATTTTGAATTTCTTTATCGTTCATAAGCACAGCAAGCCTATCTATGGCATACCCCTTGGCAATGGCATTGAAATCAAACTGAATATTTGTATTTGTTTTTTGGATGGTATTTGTAAATGTCAATGTTACTTTATCAAACCCTACGTAGTTCATTAGACTATCGACACGAGTGCTATCTAGCACTATTTGTTTACCTGGACCAAAGCCCCAGGCATTTACCAAAGTGCCAACTGTTGGATCGAAATAGCCGTCAGTCTTTTCGTAAATCTTCTTTGATAATTGAAATACTTCTTTAAACATTGTATCAACAACCAAAGTAGAATCTCCTTGATTAATTTTAGAAATATCAGAATCAGGAATATACGTTGACATTGATTTGTTGACCACCTTGAATACAGAATCAATTTCTTTCTGATAGTTCAGTTCCTTATCCGCTAAGTAAATGATACTATATGAAGTACCCAAAGCGCCACCTGTATTTTGATTTTTGAATATTTTGGGTTCTTTTGGAGCGCATGAAAACGTCAGCAATAAACTAAACATTGCAAACGTAATTCCAATTGCAAATAATCTCAACTTCATAAATTTACACCCCTAAGGTCCCATCAAGGGGACAGTTCTAAAAACTAAATTTTTAATAAGCCATCATAATCGACGATGTATTCTTCATTCAAATAGACTGGCAAGTCGTAGTCAGTCGCATTTACCAAACCAACACCGGCATAGAAAGTATCAGCTTCAAATTTTATAGCATGATCTCTCATTTTATTCAAGTCAGCCTTAAAAAATTCTATATCTTTTGGATCTCCAGGATATTCGATTCCCTTGACTACAATAAAGTGCAACTTCTTCTCTTTCAAACAAACGAATTGAGGGTTCTTTTTCAGTTCGCTGTTCACCGCCATAAATTCAAAACCATCGGCTTCTAATTGCTTGCCTACGATGTTCATCGCTAAGTTATGTAATTCTTGTTCTGTTAGTGGTTGCATTTAAAAAGTTTATTCCCAACGTCTTTTCGTAGCACGTAGCAATTTGTGAGTTCATAGAAATAGGTGACAGATTACTTCGCTGTGCTCGTAAAGACGAACTAATTAAAAAAACCGATAGCAAGCTATCGGTTTAATATTTTATTTCCGTACTGCTTGGCAATACATAAATTGCCTTTAGGGCCTAGCCTCCGAAATCATCGAATCGGATGTGCTCATCAGGAATACCGTAGTCCTCACCCATTTTCTGAACCGCTTGATTCATTAATGGTGGACCACAGAAATACAATTCTATATCTTCAGGAGATTCGTGGTGCGTCAAATAGTTATCAATCACACAATTGTGTATAAAACCTACAAAACCATCTCCAGGCGCATCTATGTTCTCTTTTACCTTCCAATTGTCTTCTTCAGCTGGCTCAGAAAGTGCCAAGTAGAATTTGAAATTTGGAAAGTCTTTTTCTAATTGATAGAAATGATCTAGATAAAACAATTCACGTTTTGAACGACCACCATACCAATAAGATACTTTTCTATTTGTTTTTAATGTTTTGAATAAATGATACAAATGCGAACGCATTGGCGCCATTCCTGCTCCACCACCAACATATAACATTTCTGAATCAGACTCATTGATAAAGAATTCACCATAAGGACCTGAAATGGTAACATCATCACCTTCTTTTAATCCGAAGATATACGAAGACGCCACACCTGGGTTTACATCCATCCAACCGTTTTTAGAACGATCCCATGGAGGAGTTGCAATACGTACATTCAACATAATCTGTCTTCCTTCCGCAGGAAAAGAAGCCATAGAATAGGCTCTTTCTACCGTTTCAGGGTTTTTCATTACCAAAGGCCATAAGTTGAATTTATCCCATTCGGCTTGGAATTTATCTGGAGTCTCATGTTCTTCAGGGTGTGCTGTAATATCGATATCAGCAAACTTCACCTCACATTGTGGAATCTCAATTTGAATATATCCACCCGCTTTATAACCCATATCCGACGGAATCTCAACAACAAATTCCTTGATAAAAGAAGCCACATTATAGTTACGCACTACTTTTGCAGGCCACTTTTTGATACCGAATACTTCTTCAGGAATGGTAATTTCCATATCCTGTTTTACTTTAACCTGACAGGCCAAACGCGCGCCATGATTCAATTCTTTTTTAGAGAAATGTGGTGTTTCTGTAGGTAGTGCTTCTCCTCCACCAGACAACACGTGACACTCACATTGAATACAAGTTCCACCTCCACCACAAGCGGATGGTAAGAATACTTTGTTATTTCCTAAAGTGGTCAACAAAGAACTGCCTGAACCGACTTCGATTTTCTTTTCTCCGTTTATGGTTATGGTAACTGGACCTGATGGAGATAGTTTTTGTTTAGTGAACAACAACAAGGCAACCAAAGCCATAAGCAGTATCAAAAAAGACACCACCGTAATCATTATCGTTCCTAATGTACTAGCAACTAACATCATGCTTATTTCTTTATTATATCGTTATAAGAGATTTCTTTTTCGTCAATCTCTTTTTTGATTTCCTGTGCCTCTTCTGTAGGCAGGTTTTTCTTTTCCTCAATCGTCTGAACCGTTGTGTCTTCAACCTCAGCAGGAGCTTCATCGCCACCAGTCAGCATTCCTCCAAAACTTTGGAAACCAATACCCATCAAACCTGTAATAATAAATGTTATTCCGAGTCCTCTTAAAGGTGGTGGAACATTTGAATATCTAATTTTTTCGCGGATTGCAGCAATTGCTAAAATCGCTAAGAACCATCCGATTCCTGAACTTACTCCATAATTTAGAGCCAAAGTAAAAGATTCGATCTCTCTAGCTTGCATAAATAAAGAACCACCCAAAATGGCACAGTTCACCGCAATAAGTGGTAAAAATATTCCCAAAGAATTATACAAGGAAGGTGAAAACTTTTCAACAATAATCTCTACCAACTGAACCATCGTTGCAATGGTCGCAATGAATAAGATAAAAGATAAGAAACCTAAATTATAATCTGCGTACTCAGGGCCTAACCATGTTCCTAAGGCACCATCTTGTAATAAATATTTATCCAATAACCAGTTCAAAGGAACAGTTACTGCTAATACGAAAATTACGGCTGCTCCAAGGCCAACTGCTGTTGCCACTTTTTTAGATACGGCCAAATACGAACACATTCCTAAGAACACGGCAAATACCATGTTGTCAATGAAAATGGATTTAAAAAATAACTCTACATGCTCTAACATAATCTATGCTTAAATCGCTAATTAATTTTCTTCTACTAAGGCTGGATTTCTTGAACGTTGCACCCAGATAATGATTCCTACAACAATTAATGCTGCAGGTGGAATAATCATAAATCCGTTATTTTCGTAACCAGTTGCGTATAATCCTGTTTGTGTTATTGGATCTCCCAATACAGGATATCCTAATAAAGTACCCGATCCTAAAAGTTCTCTAAAGAAACCAACTATTATCAGAATTACACCATAACCTAGTGCATTACCAATACCATCTAAGAAAGATCTCCAAGGTCCGTTAGCCAAAGCGAATGCCTCAAAGCGACCCATGATGATACAGTTCGTAATTATCAATCCAACAAATGCCCCTAATGTTTTACTAAGTTCATAAGCAAAAGCTTTCAGCACTTGATCTACCATAATTACCAATGTTGCTACCACAATAAGCTGGACAATAATTCGAATTTTTGACGGAATAATGTTTCGCATCAATGAAATAACCACATTACCAATGCCTAATACAAACAATACCGCAATTGCCATTACGATAGATGCTTCCAATTCAGCGGTAATTGCCAATGCGGAACAGATACCTAATACTTGTATAGTAATTGGGTTATCGTCAGCAAGTGGATCGAGAATAAGAGCTGCGTCTTTTTTTGTTAGTAATCCCATATTATTTTACTCTAATAGTTTCTAAATATCCTTTATATAAATTGACACTTTCTTTGATCATTGCTGAAACACCGTTTCCGGTAATTGTAGCTCCTGCCAAGGCATCAATTTCATTGTCATCCTTTGTTTTATTTAACGGGTCATTATTACCCTTTGCAACCGCAATTCCGGCGTATCGTGTTCCTTTCAAGATAGTTTCTCCTGAGAAATCATCCATAAAATAACGCTGCTTAATGTTTGCGCCTAATCCAGGGGTTTCACCTTTATGATCCAAGTAAACACCTTGTACGGTCATAGTATCATCTAAGGCGATATAACCCGAAATGGCATCCCATAGACCTTTGCCATACATTGGTATGATATATGACTTTTTACCATCCTTCTCACCAATAAATACCGGTAGTCTTGGAGTTTCTCCTTTTTTCATCGCAGCCAATTGCTTTTTCAAATCAATTAAATACGCTTCATCATCTTTGGTGATTTTATCACCTTCGATAATTAATTGTTCTTTAATATAGCTTGTAAATTCACCTCCTACTTTGTCTGTAGGAACCTTGTTTACACTAGATTCATCATTATCATTTACACCCATGGCATAAAGAATGTTCTGTTGCTTTTCAATACGTTCGTTCTCTTTGATTTTAGGACTCAACCCTGAAGCGAAGGAAGCCAATATTGAACCGACAATAACAACCATTACGGCTGCAAAAATTACGGTATAACTATTTTTGTCTGTATCGATTGCCATAATTAAACTGTTTCTGCTTGAAGTTCTGCTGCTTTACCTTCTGAGTCTTTAGGAAGGATTACCGCATTTTCTAGTCGTTTCATTCTTCTTTTCACATTTCCGCGAACCACATAATGATCAATTGTTGGCGCAAATACATTCATTAATAAAATTGCTAAAAACACTCCTTCAGGATACGCCGGATTGAAAACACGAATCATCACCGACAAAAATCCGATAAAGAAACCATAAATCCATTTACCTCGATTGGTTTGCGACCCTGTAACGGGGTCGGTAGCCATGTAGACAATACCAAAAGCCAACCCTCCAACTATCAAATGTTTCCAGAAATCAAAACTCATTAATCCGTAGAACTTACTAGTTTCAGTAATCCATCCCATTTCAACAACTTGGTTGAACATCAAGCCCATTACTAATGAACCTAAGACTGCGCTTAACATAATTCTCCAGCTGGCGATCTTACTAAAGATCAAAAACAAGCCACCAAGAAGTATTAATAAGGTAGGCGTTTCTCCTACTGAACCCGGAATAAATCCGTAGAACATATCAGCAATACTATATTTAGCGCTCATTGCAGCCTCATTGTTCTGTGCCAAATATCCCAGAATTGTTTCTCCGGAAATGGCATCAACATTCGTGGCACCACCTAAAATAGCTTCTGAACGTTCTCTTGCTTCGTGAACCCAAACTTTATCACCACTCATCCAAGTAGGATAGGCGAAAAACAAGAAAGCACGTATCGTAAGTGCAGGGTTAAGAATATTCATTCCAGTTCCGCCAAAAACTTCTTTTCCGATAACTACACCAAAAACAACAGCTACGGCTAACATCCATAATGGCGTATCGATAGGCACAATCAATGGCACTAATATTCCGGTTACTAAATAACCTTCTTCTACTTCGTGCCCTTTAATAACTGCGAAAATGAATTCCACTAGAAGCCCGACACCATAGGAAACGGCTAATAATGGTAAAACTTTGATAATTCCAATCCATGCATTATCCCAAGTCAAGAAATGCTCCATCAAGGAGAAATTCTCTGGAAAACCATTCAGTGCTGAAAAATGCTGATACCCTGCATTGAAGATAGCGAACACCAAAACTGGAACCAAAGCCATGATTACGGTATTCATCGTACGTTTTAAATCATCAGCGCCTCGAATATGAGAACCGTTATGTGTAGTTTCATCAGGAGCATATAAAAAAGTATGAATGGCATTGAAGGCTGGTGCCATCTTTTTGCCTTTATACTTTTGCTTAATTTCGTGTAATTTTTGTTTTAAGCCCATGTTATCCTATTTCTTTTTGTAATAAATCCAATCCTTCACGAATAATCTGTTGGTGTGGTTGTTTGGATATGCAAACAAACTCCGTCAACGAAAAATCTTCTGGTGCAACTTCGTATAAACCCAATTGCTCCATCTCATCCAAATCTTTCACCATACATGCTTTTAGCAATTGCATTGGAAAAATATCTAGCGGAAAGACTTTTTCATACTGACCGGTAACTACAAATGCGCGATGTTCGCCATTGGTATTAGTGGTCAAATCAAATTTTTTCTTAGGGGTTAACCATGAAAAGGTTAAGGCTCTAGTAGAAGATATTTTATTAAAAATGGGTTTGTTCCATCCAAAGAACTCATAGTCGTCACCTTCAGGAATAGCGGTCACCGTGTTATTGTAAAACCCTAAATAACCATCTTGGCTACTTTTTGAACCGGTAAGCACATCACCATTGATCACTCTAAAATTCTCTCCGATCACACCACTACCATATAAAAAGGTTGAAACCTCGGTTCCTATTTTAGTTTTATAATACTTCGGTGCTTTTACGGAAGAGCCAGCCAAAGCGACAATGCGTTCTGAATTAAACTTTCCGGTAAGCAATAGTTCGCCCATAATCACCAAATCTTGTGGTGAAATGATCCAAACTGATTCTCCTTTATTAATAGGGTCTATTTTGTTGATCTGAGTGCCAACCAAGCCTGCTGGATGCGGACCTGACACCTGATGTACTTCAATTCCATTCAATCCTGCCAAAGGCGAACTTCCTGATTTTCCAACCGAGACATGAACTTTACCTGGAGTAAGTTTCGCTATCGCATCGATTGCAGCCTGAAGTTCATTTTCTTTTCCTTGCAATACATAATCTAAATCAGCTGCTAATGGCGCAGTTGTGTATCCAGAAATAAAAATTGCTTTTGGAGTTGTGTTGGGGTCAGCAATAACATCGTAAGGTCTTTGCTTGATAAATGGCCAACAGCCTGATTTTTGGAAATACGCTTTGATTTCTTGAGCAGAAGCATCACTTACATTCAATTTAGAATGCTCCAGATGCGACTGTTCTTTGTCTGCTAATATTTTGAGTTTTAAAATACGCCGCCTTGCACCTCTTTCGATTTCAATAAGTTCTCCACTTACCGGAGCAACAAATAACATATCTTCAATATTCTTATTGTAGAATAAGGCTTCCCCAGCTTTCACCTCAGCGCCTTGTTTTACTAACATTTTAGGAGTTATTCCGTGAAAGTCGTTAAGATTAATTGCGTAAACATTACTTAAAACGGCTTTTGAAGTACTTTGTTCGGCAGCGCCAACAAGGTTGATATTCAAGCCTTTTTTAATTCGGATGTCTTTAGACATAAACAGTAGACCTTTGGTTATCTAAATTTGGTGCAAATTTAATACTAAAACAATAGGTTTCATAATTATTATCTACAAAATTAGGCATTACAACGAGCATAATTTTTTAGGTATGCTTTTTGTTTACCTTTGTTTAAAATTTAGCAGATAAATGCCGTTAAGCCTTAAACAGATTTTCTTTTTGCTTTTTGCATCTTCCGTTTTTGCCCAGGTTCAGGAAGAGGTTAATCCTCCAGAACACATCAAATCAATTATTTTTAAGGGTCCTACTGAAGATCAATTTCCTATTGCAAGAATAGGGGAATCTATCTTTTTAGAGTTTGATGATATACTAGCTAATGAGCAAGATTATTATTATAAGATAGTGCATTGTGATTATGATTGGACGCCTTCACAGCTTTTAAAATCACAGTACCTTAAGGGTGTAGATAATCAGCGTATCGTAAATTATGAAAATAGCTATAACACCCTTCAGCCTTTTTCAAACTATAAATTGACCATACCCAATAATCAAGTACGTCTGAAGGTGAGTGGCAATTATGTCTTAGAAATCTACAACAATAGCTATGAACTTCAATTCTCAAGAAGGTTTGTGATTTACACAGACTTAGTTCAAGTAGGGGCGATTGTAAAACGTTCTCGTGATTTTAAATACTTGAATGAAAAACAGGTAGTTCAAATCAATATCAATGCTTCGAACGCTCGGTTGGTAAACCCAAAAAAGGAGGTCAAAGTAGCGATACTACAAAATCACCAATGGCCAACTGCTATATATGATGTTCCTCCACAATTCACCTTAGGAACAGAGTTGGTCTACAAATACGATCAAGAAACAAGTTTTTATGGTGGCAACGAGTTTTTAAACTTTGATACCAAAGATTTACGCGCACCTACGGCAGTCATTTCGCATATTGATCTAGAAGATATTTACCATCATTATTTATTTAGCGATCGCTATCGTTTTAGCTTACCATATACGTATTACCCTGATGTAAATGGTGATTTTGTAGTCCGCACACTTCAAGGTAGCGACTCATCGCGAGAAGCAGATTATACCAATTTACATTTTGCTATACCGTATGCAGAAGAATTAGCCTTAGACGATGTTTACGTCTATGGAAAATACAACAATTATGAGCTTGGCGAGACAAATAAAATGACCTATAACGAAGCTACAGGTATGATGGAAGCCGTTATCAAACTAAAGCAAGGGTTTTACAATTACAAGTACGTAATCAAGCGAGAAGATGGTGTCATCGAACTTAATACTGTTTCTGGTAACTTTCATTTTACCGAAAACAACTATTTGGTTTTAGTCTATTACCGAAATTTCGGAGACCTTTATGACAGCGTTATTGGCGTAGGCTCTGCAAATTCCCGGGAAATTAGCAACTAATTCATGTTAATGTATATTTGTCCATCTTTTATTTTCGATGGATAATAAACCAACACTACAACAAAAAGGACGCTACGGTTTACGATATCGCGGAACTGAATGCCACAATTGCAGTCACCCCCTTGACATAAGCGATCCTTTTTGCCCCAATTGTCCGCAAGCAAATAGCAACAATAAACTTACGCTAAAAGATTTTTTCGATGAATTTTTCGCTAGTCTTATCTCTTATGACTCAAGGCTTTTAAAAACACTTTCTGCTCTTTTAACCAAACCCGGAAAAATCACCCGAGATTATATTGAAGGAAAACGAGTTTCTTATACCAATCCTTTTCGTTTTTTGTTGAGCCTTTCTATTGTTTATTTTTTAATGTTCAATTTCAGTAACGACCTTTCTGATATTGATACATATGGCGTCGGAAAAGAAAAGAGCTTTTTAGATCAATTGAGTTCAATTAATTTTTCAACCAATAACAACATAAATTTAGATTCGGTTGAAATAGAAGGAGAGAAAAAAAACTTCTTAAAGCCTTAGATACTTTAAATGTAATGCAGAAGGTTGCCGAAAGAGATTCAGTAATGATGGTAAAACCTAAAGCTCATTTCGCCAAGTTACAAGGGTTGTCATTCTTGCAAAGATTTGGAGGGAAACGAGAATTTTTTAATGTGATGATTGAAAAGGAAAACATCTCTAGTTTTGATGAGATTCCCACCTCTTATGACATAGAGACATCCCGCGAAAACAACTCCGCGTTCAATGCCGCTAAAAGCTTTGTACGCTTCAGACAACAACCAGGTAGTTTCTTAAGCAGTGTTATTTCACGACTGCCTTTTGTTATATTTTTCTTTCTTCCTGTCTTTGCTTTCTTCATTTGGCTGGCCTACATCCGAAAAAAACACACCTACACCGAACATCTCATCTTTAGCTTTCATAATCAATCTTTGTTGTTTATATTGCTGATTATTAGCTTTTTGGTAGATTCTGTTTTTGATATTTTCACAGGTTGGCTTTTCTTTTTGATTTTTGCCTTCTATTTATTCTTAGCAATACGGAAGTTCTACCAGCAAGGATTTTTTAAAACTATTGTTAAATATGTATTTCTAAATACTATTTTCTTTATTTTAGCCTTGTTCGCTACCATACTTCTTTTTACAGGAAGTTTATTTACCTATTAGAACGATGAGAGATATGATTACACAGGTTACCAAAGGCATAAAAGTTTCAGTACATACTAGTTTTGAAGGCACGTTCTTCAAAAACTACAAAATGCATTTTGCCTTCGGTTATACCATTACTATAGAAAACCAGAGTAAAGACTCTGTGCAACTAACTTCGCGCCATTGGGAGATTTTTGATGCCCTCAATGAAATGGAAATTTTAGACGGTGAAGGTGTCATTGGTAAAAAACCTGTCATCAAGCCTGGGGAATCTCATACCTACAATTCTGGTTGTCTTTTAGCATCACCAATTGGTGCTATGAAAGGGTACTACAACATGGTTAATTTTAGCTCCACAGAAAAATTTAGAGTCTATATTCCTACGTTCAAGTTTAGTGCTCCTTTTGCGTTGAACTAGGCACATATCTAATTCAAAATCATTTTCCATTTTATAATTTCAACGGGGGCTTTGCGCGGTTAATAGCATACGATGCTACTTGATCTATATCCAACTTCTTTCGCAGATTCTGTTATAAAATCAACAAAGGTTTCCTTACCTTTGCGGAGTTTAAATTTTCAAAAATACACTCCATGGGAAAAGGTTTTTTTCAAGTACCAACAGCATTCAACGAGCCTATAAATAGTTTCGCTCCAGGCACTCCAGAACGAGAAGCCGTTCTTAAACAATATAAAGCCTATTATAATGGTACTGTAGAAGTACCAATGTATATCGGCAAGAAAGAGGTGAAAACTGGCAAAACAAAACCGATGTCACCCCCACATGATCATAAACATAAAGTGGGTAGCTATCATATGGCGAATAAGTCACATGTTACCGAAGCCATTGAAACAGCTTTAAAAGCACGTGACGCTTGGGCTGATTTAGCATGGGAACAGCGTGCAGCAATCTTCTTAAAAGCTGCTGAGTTACTTGCTGGCCCTTACCGAGCAAAAATTAATGCTGCAACGATGATTGCACAATCAAAAACCGTTCACCAAGCTGAGATTGATGCAGCCTGTGAGTTCATTGATTTTCTTCGTTTTAATGTAGAATACATGTCTCAGATTTATCAAGAGCAACCTGATTCAGCAGAAGGTATTTGGAACCGAGTAGAATACAGACCCTTAGAGGGTTTCGTATATGCCATCACTCCTTTTAACTTTACAGCTATTGCTGGAAACCTTCCAGCAAGTGCTGCGATGATGGGCAATGTTGTGGTTTGGAAACCTAGTGACAGCCAAATATTCTCCGCAAAAGTAATTGTTGATTTATTTAAAGAAGCAGGTTTACCTGACGGAGTGATTAATGTCATTTACGGAGACCCCGTAATGATCACTGAAACCGTTTTAGCTAGTCCTGATTTTGCTGGTATTCATTTTACAGGTTCTACCCATGTATTCAAAGAATTATGGAAGCAAATCGGAAACAACATTCACACCTATAAAACCTACCCAAAAATTGTGGGCGAAACAGGTGGTAAAGATTTTATTGTAGCACACAAATCAGCGAAACCTGAACAAGTTGCAACTGCCATTGTTCGCGGTGCTTTTGAATTTCAAGGTCAAAAATGTAGCGCAGCTTCGCGAGTATATCTTCCGGAGTCTAATTCGAAAAGAATTTTAGAGCTCGTCAAAAAAGATGTAGAATCATTCAATACCCCTGGTTCACCAGAAGATCTGTCCAACTTCGTAACTGCTGTGATTCATGAAGGTTCTTTTGATAAATTGGCTTCTTACATTGATCAAGCGAAGAAAGACAAAAAGGCAAAAATTCTAGTTGGTGGTAATTACGATAAATCTAAAGGCTACTTTATTGAACCTACGGTTATTGTAACTACTGACCCTAAATACACAACAATGGAAACCGAATTATTTGGTCCTGTTGTTACCATCTATGTATATGACGATAAAGATTGGAGCAAGACTTTAAAATTGGTTGATGAAACTTCAGAATATGCCCTAACAGGAGCAGTTCTTTCTACGGACAGGTATGCTATTGAAGAGGCTACCAAAGCATTGCAAAATTGTGCTGGAAACTTCTATATCAATGATAAGCCAACCGGTGCCGTTGTAGGCCAACAGCCTTTTGGTGGCGCTAGATCATCTGGCACTAATGATAAGGCGGGTTCTGCCCAAAACCTTTTACGTTGGGTTTCGCCGCGATTGATCAAAGAAACTTTTGTGACTCCTGAAGATTACCGCTATCCGTTTTTAGGGTAAGATAAGATCATGAATTTAAAACTTAAACTCCCGCATTTCAATCGCTGAAATGTGGGAGTTTATTATTAGCGTCAATCCTAAGAACATATTAACGTTGTCAATTAGCGATTTGAGATATTCACAAAGCTACCCCCTATCAATTTCAGTCATTTTTTATTTCATTACATTTGAGAAGCTTACAAAAAATATAAATTCAACGTATTAAAAACACTACAAATGAAAACAAAATTTATACTGATGTCCATATTGACATTATCATTTTTTGGCGCACAAGCGCAAGACAATTTAGCTCAAGCAACCATTCAAGGGGTATTGCAAGGTAATCAAGGCCAAGTTATTCAGCTGGCCGAAGCTTTTTCAGAAGAACAGTACGACTGGAGACCTGCAGAAGGTGTAAATTCAGTAGGCGAAGCACTTTTACATGTTGCAGGTGGTAATTATTACCTCGCTTCAAAAATGGGCTTTGCTCCACCTGAAGATGTAGATATGATGAATCTAGGTGAAATCACGGGAAAAGCGAATATTATCGCCACTTTAAAAAAATCAAATGCTTTTGTTCTAGAAAAGATAATGGAAGTTGATAGCGCATCTTTCACCGAAGAAGTTGATTTTGGCTTTGCTAAGATGAACAAATTAGGAGGCTTATTGGCAATGATGGAGCATAATGGAGAGCACAAAGGGCAATTAATTGCTTATGCGCGTTCTAATGGGGTGGTACCACCTTGGAGCAAATAATCTTTTCAAAAAAAATGATTAAAGGTGCCAATTGGCACCTTTTTTTTTGTTTTACACTCTAACAGCCATATTGAATAAAAATCAGTCTTAAAATCTATAAATCAATCATTTAACTTTTAAAACTTGATTTTTACACAATTTCAATGTAAATTTAACGTTAAGTAATTGTAAATTAAATATGAATTCATAGATTTAAAACATAGCATTATGAAAGAGAGCAATGAAAACACACAAGGAAAAAACGAAAAATTGAATATTAAAAACCTTGCAGCATATATCAAAAATTATGCGCAAAACTGCCGCTATTCGTTCAATAGTATGCTCAATGCATAGTTCAACCTTTATATTTTAAAGGCAGATAAACGATTTTTTTAGTTTCGAAAAATTCTTCTTCAAAATAGTCGGTTAAGTCAAAAATCTGTGCGGTTCGATAGTCTTTTAATTCTTCCGTAAGGTCGCCTCCTTTTAAATATAGAATTCCGTTTCGTCTTACGTGAACAGACTCTTTCTTAATTTTTCCTTTCACCCAATAGGTAAAAGTAGGCATTACAGCTACCGCCCTACTTACTATAAAATCAAATTGACCTTTTATTTCTTCAACTCTTGAATTTACAGGAGTTACATTGGTTATTCCTAAACCCTCAATTACCTCAGTAACTACCTTAATTTTTTTTCCTATGGAATCGACGAGCGTAAAATGCGTTTCAGGAAATAGGATAGCCAAAGGTATACCAGGAAATCCACCGCCAGTACCTACATCTAAAACAGCGCTTCCGCTTTGAAACTGTTGAATTTTGGCAATTCCTAGCGAATGTAGCACATGTCGCAGATAGAGCTCATCAATATCTTTGCGAGAAACGACATTGATCTTCTGATTCCAGTCATGGTATAAACTTTCTAGCAGCTTAAATTGTTCCTTTTGCTCCTCAGTCAGCTCTGAAAAATATTTTAAAACTATTTCTATCCCCATTCGAATTAAAATTTAAACAAAAATAGTATATTCACAAGTACGAATATTTTCTTTTTTTTGGGAAAGTATTCATGTTAATCGGGATTCAATTCCCTTATCTTTGTAATAAATTACGCTTACTATGAATCAGACTACCGTTCGATTTTCTAGAAAAGATTCTGGGCAATTCTTTAAGACCTTGAATAAAAGAGTTAATGATTATTTCAAGGAAAATAAGTTAAAGAAAACTGGCAACTGGCGACTTCATTTGAAAACTGTCATTATGTTCGCCCTATTTTTAGCACCATACTTTCTAATTCTCACTTTAGGGCTTCCGACATGGGCTAACCTTCTGTTAACCATTCTTATGGGCGTCGGCATGGCAGGTGTAGGCATGAATGTAATGCATGATGGCAACCATGGTTCTTATTCCAATAAAAAATGGGTGAACAAATTAATGGGAAGTAGTATTTATATTTTAGCAGGTAACGTATATAATTGGCAAGTACAACATAACGTATTACATCATACCTATACTAACATTCATGAGCATGATGAGGATATGGAAGCCGGCCGAATCCTGCGTTTCTCTAAGCACGTCGAGTGGAAAAAGCATCATAAATTTCAACATTTGTATTCCGTTTTTCTCTATGGTTTATTGACTTTCAATTGGGCTATCACTACCGATTTTCAGCAAATGTATCGTTATACGAAACGCAAGCTTTCGTACGGCAAATTACCTAGTCCAGCAATGAACTGGAGTACTTTAGTTATTGCCAAACTATTATATATTACCATGTGGATTGTTTTACCTCTCATATTTGTTAACATTGCCTGGTGGCAGATACTTTTGGGCTTCTTTATCATGCATTACGTAGCTGGGGTTATTTTGAGTGTCACTTTTCAATTGGCGCATATTGTAGATGAGGCAGATACTCCCCTACCTGACGAAAGCGGTACTATGAAAAACACTTGGGCAATTCACCAATTGTTCACTACTGTAAATTTTGGCACCAAAAATCGCATTGTAAATTGGTTTACTGGTGGATTGAATCACCAAGTAGAACACCACATTTTTCCAAACATTAGTCATGTGCACTACGCCAAAATCTCTAAAATTGTAAAAGAGACCGCAAAAGAGTTTAATTTACCGTACAATGAGTACAAAACAACCCGAAAGGCTATTTTCCTTTGGTTGTAATCATGAATGCAGATGAAAAGCAATTGGGTACCACTGGATATAAAAAGACAACTCCAAAAGAATATATCTCATTAATAAACACTTTCGTTAAGTGAAACTTCTCATTTCGTTTTTTTTCGGAATACTTATGATTTCTGCAGCGTATTTCACTTGGGCACCCACGCGGATCAATCTCGCGTTGATTGGTGGATTTTCGGCGTATACAGGGCTCATAATCTACTTTGTTGTCGCTTTCTCCAATCCGTATTTGGCCCC
>RCNE010000812.1_pt1 | contig 16895 bp, 15 predicted proteins | sample 2041361 | NCBI WGS metagenome assembly RCNE01 (sample SAMN09708229, study PRJNA481090) | Marine sediment metagenome, whole genome shotgun sequencing project.
CTTCCTAATATAGTAGAGAACGGTCGCACGTTTGATCGAGGCAATCAACGCCAGCATAGGTATATACGCTTATGATGGCAAAGCGAGGTGTTATGACTTGCCCACGTACTACCAATCCGGCCCGCCAACTTGCCGCACTGACTGCACTTGCGCTGCTCGTCTGCCTGTTGCCCAGTCACGCCGCGGCGGATCATGCCCGCTGTATTGCCTGCCACGGAACCGACGGTATGGGGTATGGCAACTTCTCGATACCCATCATCGCCGGCATACCGGCTGTGCATATCGAGGAAGCACTTTATGCCTACAAGGACGGTGCCCGTCAATGTTCAAACGCGCCGCTGATGTGCCAAACGGCCAGCGGGATCAGCGACGAAGAGATCGCGGAGGTCGCCGAATATTTTGGCACGCAACCCAGAATTTCGTCAGAACAGGAATATGACGTGACCGAGGCTGGCAAAGGCGAGCAACTGCACGATCGCTATTGCAAAGGCTGCCACGTCCCGCCGGACGATCCAGACGTTGCGGATGCGTTGGGGATACCGTTGCATGGGCAGCGACGCTGGTACCTTCGCTACGCGCTGGACTCCTACATGGATGGCAACCGCGAAAACCTGCTGCCAGCGATGGAAAATAAAATGTCCATGCTGCAAGACGGAGATATCGAAGCACTGACCAACTACTATGCGAGCTTCTGACATAGTGCGCAGGCCTCGCGATCGGGAACAGGCTTCACTGCTGATATAGACTGGATACTCATGGCGGCGATGACACCAAGCACACTACGCATCGGCTATCGGTATCGGCCGAGTCGACTCGCACCCGAGTACGACGCCATCGTCATCGGCTCGGGCATGGGCGGTCTTACCACCGCGGCGCTGCTCAGCGAACTCGGTTGGCGGGTTTGCGTGCTGGAGCAGCACTACACGGCTGGCGGCTTTACGCACTCCTACGAACGCAACGGCTACGAGTGGGATGTTGGCGTGCATTACATCGGCGAAGTCGGCGCGCAGACGCGCACCCGACGCCTGTTTGATTTCCTGACGGGCGGCAAACTCGAGTGGGCACCGATGGATGACGAGTACGATCGTTTCTACATCGGCGACAAAGTATTCAATGCCCGCGCCGGCAAACAAGGCTTTCGCGACAACCTGCTGCGCCAGTTCCCGGACGAGCAAGCGGCAATTGACGATTACCTGAAGTTATTGGCAAAGACGGGCGGCGCACTCTCGGCGTTCGGCATGAGTCGTGCAATGAAACCGTGGCAGCAGTCGATCGCAAAACCTTTCCTGAAGTGGCGCACGCCCGACGCTTTTTTTCGTAATACGTATGACGTCCTTAGCGAACTGACCGACAACAACGACCTGATCGCCGTGCTGTGCGGCCAGTGGGGCGACATGGGCCTCCCACCGAAGCAGTCGACTTTCATGGTCCATGCAATGATCGCGCGCCATTATTTGCACGGGGGCTACTATCCCGTCGGTGGTGCCTGGAAGATTGCTGATTACATTATTCCGAAGATTCAGGAGGCTGGCGGCGAGGTCTTTACGTATGCACGGGTAAAGCAGATCATCGTCGACAACGGCATTGTCTGTGGCGTCGAGATGAAAGACGGTCACCGTATCAACTGCGAGCGCGTCATCTCGGCCGCCGGGGTAGACAACACGTTCCGGCATTTGTTGCCGCGCGACGTCGTCAAACAAACCGGCTACGAGGAAAAGCTCCAACATGTTCAGCCGAGCATGGCCCATCTCGGCGTCTACATCGGACTCACTGGCACGGCCGAGGAAATCGGACTGCCCAATACCAACTTCTGGATCTATCCGAGCAGTGACTACGACGCAGCGGTCGATACGTTTCTCAAAGACCCGGACGCCGAGTTTCCAGTCGTCTATATTTCATTTCCTTCCGCCAAGGATCCGGACTACCTGAACCGCCACCCGGGCACCGCAACCATCGAGATCGTCGCGCCGGCCCCTTACGAATGGTTTGAAAAGTGGCGTGGCGAGACCTGGGGCAAACGCGGTGAAGACTATGACGCGTTCAAGGCAGCGCTTGGCGAGAGGCTGATGCAGCATCTTTATGACAAAGTGCCGCAGGCGCGCGGCAAGGTGGATTATTTCGAGGTATCAACACCGCTATCGACTGACTGGTTCGGTGGATACCAGCACGGCGAACTGTACGGCCTGGCGCACACGCCCGAGCGCATGCAGCAGTCCTGGCTACGGCCGCAGACGCGCATACCCGGACTTTGGCTGACCGGCCAGGACATCCTGACCTGCGGCGTCACCGGCGCCATGATGGCCGGTTTCCTGACGACGATGAGCATGGTCGGCACCCGCAAGATGGCGCCGTTAATGAAGCAAATCTACTCTTGAGCGTGCACGATCAGCACGTCGCAATGCATGTGATCGAGAACCCGGGTCGCCGTGCTACCGACAAAGCGCTGCTTGATTCCTGAACGCGCCCGCCCGCCCATGACGAGCAGACTTGCGCCGTTTGCCCGGGCGAACGTCGGCAATAACTCGTGTGTCCGTCCCGGTAACTGGTGTATGGCGTCAGCCGCGACGCCAAACTCCGAGGCCAGATCTTGCAGCGCTCCGCGGTGTTCGTCGCGAATCTTTTGATCAAGCTTGTCCAGCGGCAGTTTTTCCGGTTTGAATTTCCACGTTACCCGCGCGCCAATTTCCTCGAGCCGCTCGTAAGAGTGGAACAGCAGCAACTTGCCGTCACACTTTTCGACAACACTCTGCGCCTGGCGAATAATTTCGCGGTCGAGCAAGGCTCCCTTGTCATGGCTGTGCGTTGGGTCGACAGCAGCGACGACGACGGGCTTCTCACGCATTGGCTTTGGTTGCGCAAACCACAGTGGACACTCGATCCTGCGGATCAGGCGCCAGTCCGTATCCCCCAGCGATGCGCGTTCCGACGGGCTATGCCAGTGAGTACCCTTGACGACGAATAGCGCATTACAGTCCTCGGCTTTCGAGGCAATCATGTAGGCTTCGGGGCGATCCGTTGACGTACTGGTTCGAACCGTCACGCCGAGTTCCTCGGCGGATGTTGCCAGGGCTAGCAAAATGGCCTCCTGGTCACTCCGCACGGAGTCCGTTAACAACTGCAAGTCGGCAAAATAGATAAAGTTTTCGCCAAGAGTATTCATGATCGGATCGCTGAGGACCAGTTCCAGATCACAGTCGTACAGCTGCGCGAGCCAGGCCGCGCGCGCGACGACATCTTCGGGATAATTATCGAGTTCGACGACACAGAGTACGTTGCGTTTCATCAGTCACCTCCACGCAATAATGCACTCTTAGCCTAGCTGATGACTCCCGCTATGGCACTTCGTACATCTACGAATTGCTAGGTTTAGCCGACGAAGCCGGTATACAGAAGCCGTAGAGCGGTAACGGTGATCAAAATCCGGAAGACGATCCGAAACGCTACCTCCGAGATGCGATCGACAACCCGTTTGCCAATCCAGGTGCCGATCAGGGCGGCGACAACCGAGAATCCTATCAGCTGAAAAAAAGGCCGGTAATCGAAGCCAGTCAGCGTATATCCGACGATTTTCATGACGCTCATGCCGGTAAGACAGGCCGCCATCGTACCCACGACCTGATGCTTCCGCAGACCAGTTCGCAAGATAATGGCGTGCAGCAGCGCACCGTACGCAAATAACGTTGAGAGTAGCGAATGAATGAATCCCACCACAGCCCAGGGGTGCTTTATCTTCGGGCGCCAGGAAATATCCGGTAGCCAGATAGCGATCAACATGACGACGCTGATGGCAGTCGCAATCACGATCTCCGGCAATTCCACGTAGGTCCGGGCGCCGATCGCCACACCGAATACACTGCCCACAAGAAACGGGCCCGCGATTTTCCAGTCGATGTGCCGCCAGAACAACACCACGCGACCGGCTGTGGAGCCAATGAGCAAGGTCGAGTGGATCGGAACAATAGCGGCGACGGGCAGTACCGTGCTCGTGGCGGCAAGGACAATGAGCGCCCCACCGGACGAGAAGGCCGCATTGCACAACGCGGCAAGAAAGCTCCCGCCGACAATAATGTAGAAAGTTACGTCGGCTTCGAGCACCGGCTTACGCCGTCCCCCATTTTGTTTCGACGTGTATGCCGATAGTTCTAAGGAACGCGCTTGGCAGGATACCGCCAGCCGATACGACCACCGCGTCATTGGAAATCTCGGCGACCGACCCGTCTATTTCGATGTCGACGGCGCCGTCGCGGATAGCCTTGACGTTCGAACTGAACAGCACGCGCAGACGCCCTGTCGCTGCCATTTCATCGACGCGTTGGCGATTCTTTTGCTTGGCCCGGGAAAACGCCTCAGATCGATATGACAGGGTAACCGTCGTTCCTGGCTCTTCCGCGATCGTCGTTGCTGCTTCCAGCGCACTGTCACCGCCGCCCACAACAAGAACATGCTGGTCCCGGTGTTGCGCGGGATCGATTACCCGATACACAACCTTGGTCATCTCCTCGCCGGGTACGCCCAGCTTCCGAGGGGATCCGCGACGCCCGATTGCAAGTAGCACAGTCCGCGCGTCGTAGTTTCGCTTGCTCGTTTTTACGATGAAGCCGCCGTTCGGTGCTGGCTCTACCGCTTCGACGCTCTCGCTGTAATTAATTACGATGCCGGTCTTTTGTTCAACGTCACGCCAGTAATCAATGAGTTCTTCCTTTTGCACTTCCTTGAAACGCATTTCCCCAACGATTGGCAAGACGGCAGGCTGCGTCATCACCAGTTTGCGGCGCGGGAAATGTGCAACAGTTCCGCCCAGTTCCTCTTGCTCCATCGTCGCGTACGTCAGCTTCGCCTCTGTTGCAGCAAGAGTCGCGCAAAGCCCCGCCGGTCCCGCACCGATGATGACGATATCCAACGCGTTATTGTGTGGCTTTTGCAGAAGTTTCCCGATGGACTCCATCGCCTGACGACCCTGCTCTATAGCGTTCTTGATGAGCCCCATGCCACCGAGTTCGCCGGCAATGAAGACGCCAGGCACATTGGTCTGAAAATCGGGATTTACTACTGGAATGTCGATGCCGCGCCGGGAAGTTCCAAAGACCATCGTGATCGCGTTGACCGGACACACTGCTTTGCAGGCGCCGTGACCAATACAGTTGGTCGGGCCCACGAGATGCGCCTTTTTGCGAATCATTCCGAGCACTTGGTGGGAACCCTGCTCCGGACATGCGGCGACACAATTCGTACATCCGATGCATAACGTGTGATCAATCTCCGGATGCAGCGTTGGTGGCTCGATGAGCCCTTCCTCAGTCGCCGTTTTCAGAGCGCCGAGTCCGGTCGCTTCATTTCGCCAATGCCCGCGCAAATACCACACAAATATGAGAACAACGGGGGCGCCGTACAACAGGATTTGAATGGTATTCCTCAATGAGTTTTCTCTTTTTGCGCAATCTGACGGTGAGCCTACTGCTACCCGTCAATTTCAATGTGACGTGGCTCACAATTTACCCTTGCCCGCATTAATTCGCCTGGCAGCGGCATTACGAAATCACAAAACTCACACCGGGTACGAATTCGTACTCGAGAGTAATGAAATTCGCAAACTTTTGACATAATGCGGAATCCCAAATGCTTTACCTATGCGCTTTTCAAAAAAGAGCCACCCCAACCACATCAATGCCTGCCGCTTTTTACAGCAACAAACACCGGATCTCAAACCAGGAATGACCGAGCAAGTCGCTTGTCTGTGAATTGAGACACTTACACACCATCGTTCAGCAATGCACAATGTTAGGCGTCGTCTGCGCGAGCGTGTCCTAGTAACCCATGTGGCGTTTGCCGGTCCGATAAATTGTTTCCAAATTTGCGGAAACCTTGCGAGACGAAATAACGTGTTGTTAGTAATTTGCAGAGTGATTTAAGAATCACTTGGGCTGGATATTAAATGGAATCAATAGCGATTTTTTGGATTGCCACAATCATTATGGCGGTACTGGCGTTCAGCTTTGTGGCAGCGCCATTCATTAATAACAAACGGAATTTTAGGCTCACAGCGATTGCGATCGCAATGCCAGTTTTTGCGGCCGGCTTGTACTGGATGATTGGCTCACCTCAGGCCGCAGGCGGGGAAGCGGCTGCCGGCATTTCCATGACGGGCAACCCCAAGGCCAAATCCGCGACTCCGAACTCCGTCGACTCCGTTGCCAGCATGGTTGATGGACTGGCCGGCCGACTGAAAGAGAATCCGGATGATGGCAAGAGTTGGCTTTTATTAGCCCGCACGTACATACACCTGAACCGAGTATCGGAAGCACAGGATGCTTATGCGCGAGCTGCCGCTTTGGGGGAATATGACAAAGAACTGGCGACAGTATCCGGGTCACCGGCTTCCACACAATCTGCCGCAGCCCAGATATTCGGTAACGTGCGGCTATCAGAACGATCCAGGCAAGTTGTTTTGCCTACGGACACCGTTTTCGTATTTGCGCGCGCCGTAGAGGGGTCGCCAATGCCCGTTGCCGTCTTGCGACGGCCAGTCTCGGACCTGCCACTGGATTTCTTGCTGAACGACAGCCAGGCGATATCCGCCGAGGCGAAACTGTCCAATTACGAACAGGTAGTCGTTACTGCGCGCATCTCCCGCTCCGGCGTCGCCGCAGAAGCGCTCCAAGGACTGGAAGCAAAATCAGACGCAATTATCGTTGCCGAAAATCGGCATCTAAACCTGATAATAGAATAATGAGGTCTGGCTTAATGTTAGAAACAGCAATGGATATCCCAGTAGTTGGCGAGGCCGTTCCAACCGCCAATGCACCGCAAGCGACCAAGTCGCGTAGCGCTCTTTATAGCTACTCTGTCTTGTTTGCAATTCTGCTTGCAGGCTGGTTGCTAAGGGATCAGAAACTATTAAACCCCGAGGAAGGTCTTGGCTATTGGCTGGGCATAGTCGGCGGGTTTCTCATGCTGTTGTTGCTTCTGTATCCCGCCGGTAAGAAATCGTCGATTCTGAAGCGGCTTGGGGTCGTCAAACATTGGTTCCGTATTCACATGATTATCGGATTAGTCGGACCATTATTTATTCTTTATCACTGCAACTTCAGCGTCGATGCCATGAACAGCAAGGTCGCGCTTTACAGCATGCTCGGTGTTGCGCTTAGCGGCCTCATCGGTCGATATTTCTACAGACGAATTCATCGCGGCCTATACGGTAAGCGTGCCACTATCGAGGAGCTTCGAAGTGATATTTCAGATTCGCTGGAAAATAATCGGGGTCTTGCCGCAATTCTGCCGGGCTTCATCGGCGAACTGCATTCTATTTCCGCTGAATTGTTGGGCGATCAGTTTACGCGCGCGATCGGCATTCGACAGAGTCTGTCGTGGATATTCAAGCACTATATTGTTCGCGCGCGGCTATATTTTAAAATCCGTATGGAACTTCGTGTTCGCGGGATAGTTTCCAAGGCGGTTTACGCCAACGCGAAGAACTTGCAAAAAACTGCAAATGCCTATGCGGCCAAGCAGGTTGGTCTTATGCGGAAGATCGCGCAGTTGTCCTTTTATGAACGACTTTTTTCATTGTGGCACTTGTTTCACATGCCTCTTTTCCTGTTACTTGTGATTTCGGCGCTGGTCCATGTACTTGCGGTACACATGTACTAGTCGGATTGATCGAAAACTATGGACTGGCAGAGACAAACCCTAATCGCTGTGACAATGACGGTTGCAGTTCTCGCATTTTCAAATGCTTCAGCACAGGAAATCGAAACCGTGCTTATGCCCGGTAAGGTCATTTCTGGTCACGCGGACGTCGAGTCAGAATGCTCGTCTTGCCACATCATGTTCGACAAGTCAGCTCAGCGACAGCTTTGTATGGATTGCCACGAAAAAGTTGCTGCAGATGTCACAGCATCCACTGGGTATCACGGGCTCTATCCAGAGGCCAGTAACGACAAGTGTGCGTCATGCCATACCGACCACGAAGGCCGGGATGCGGATATTGTTATTCTTGTCGAAGACGATTTCGATCACGCTTTTACTGACTTCGAGACAAAAGGTGCCCACCTCGAAGCCAAATGCGGTGATTGTCATGCGGCCGATAAGAAACATCGGGAGGCGCCGTCGGACTGCGTTGCCTGTCACGGCGATGAGTCACCCCATGAACAGACGATGAGTGACGACTGCGGATCCTGCCACCAGTCCACCGAATGGACCGATGCGAAATTCGATCACGATTCGACGAACTTTCCGCTGATCAGCAAGCACCAGGAAGCGGCGTGCGGAGACTGCCACGAGGACCGGACGTTCCTCAACGCCCCGACCACTTGTTTCGGTTGTCACGCCGAGGATGATGCCCATGAGGGTCGCAGCGGGGAACAGTGTGAGAATTGCCATAACCCCACCGACTGGCATGACTCCAGCTTCGACCATGTGCGCGACACGGAATTTCCGCTGGAAGGCAAGCACGCTGAGGCGGCTTGCGGCGACTGCCACTCGGAGAATCCGTTTGAAGACGAGATGAATATGGCCTGCGTGTCCTGTCATCTCGAAGATGATGCGCATGACAAGCATCGCGGTGAGCAATGTGACACCTGCCATATCAGCACCGAGTGGGCAGAACCGACCTTTGATCACGACGTGCAAACCGATTACGAACTCCTCGGCGGGCATCAGGGACTTGCGTGCAACGACTGCCACGTCGAGCCGATCTTCGCCGTGCAATTGTTGACGAGCTGCGACTCGTGTCATTTGGATAAGGATCCGCACGAAGGAGTGCTGGGCACCCAGTGTGAGAGCTGCCACACGGAAGTGAACTGGCAGGATCCGGTATTTTTCGCTCACGACCTGACTCGATTCCCGCTGCACGGCGTTCACAAAGAGCAGGAATGCCAAAGCTGCCACGCCACCCAGGCTTTCGCGAATGAATCGATCGACTGCGTTTCGTGTCATCGAGACGACGATCCGCACAAAGGCAATCTCGAGGATCGCTGCGATACCTGCCACAACCCCGTCGCCTGGAACCTATGGACTTTCGATCACAACCTGCAAACCGATTTCCGCGTCGACGGAGCCCATATTGAGGTCCGCTGTGACGACTGTCACCGCATGCCGCTGGACAAGATCAAATCTATCGATGGGAGTTGCCGCGACTGTCATCGCGCCGACGACGTCCACGATGGAGAATTTGGCGCCGACTGCGGCCGCTGCCATACCGCCGACTCCTTCAGTGAAGTGAGGTCATTGCAATGAACACTATGTCTCAGAAAATCTGCTCTTTCACATCCGCCTCTGCCCTGCTGTGGCGCATCGTGTTCATCACGGCGGTAGCGTCGGGTTTGATTGTTTCCGGCGACGCCTCGGCACAGCAAACTTTCGACCATTTCAGCACCGGATTTGTACTCGACGGAGCTCACGCAAACGTGACCTGCGAGGGCTGCCATGTCGGCGGAACCTTCGGACCAACCAATCCAGCCTGCTCAAGCTGCCATTCACAAAACAGTTTGGTCCGCGCGTCATCGAAACCGGCCAACCATGTCGCGACAACGGGTGAATGTTCAGATTGTCATATCACCGACAATTGGACCGTTGTCACCTTTATGGATCACTCATCCATTACCGGCAGCTGCGCCAGTTGCCACAATGGTGTCCAGGCGACGGGAAAGACACCTACTCATATTTCTTCAAACGATCAATGTGACGATTGCCACAACGTAACCGCGTGGCTGCCGGCCGTGTTCGATCACGCAGGTATTGCCGGAAACTGTGTGAGCTGCCACAACGGCGCAACGGCAACCGGCAAGAGCCCGACGCACGTGCAAACGACAAATGTTTGCGAAGACTGCCATAGCACGGCGATTTTTGAGCCCGCCTTTACGGTCGATCACACACAGGTTTTAGGGACGTGCGGCTCCTGCCACGACGGCATCACGACAACTGGCAAGCACGCGACGCACATTACCAGCAACAATAACTGCGACGACTGCCACTCGACGGTTGGCTGGTTGCCAGCGAACTTCGACCACGTCAACATCACTGGCAGCTGCTTCGATTGCCACAACGGCACCGAAGCTGTCGGCAAAAACACCACGCATATCCAGGCGACCAATGTCTGTGAGGACTGCCATACCACTAACGTATTTGCTCCCGCATTTGTCGTCGATCATACGCAGGTCGTCGGTTCGTGCGGCTCCTGTCACGACGGCGTTGCGGCCACCGGCAAGAACCCGACGCACGTGGATAGCAGCAATAATTGTGACGATTGTCATGCCACCACAGGCTGGATACCGGCTAATTTCAATCACGTCGATATCTCCGGCAACTGTGGGAGCTGCCACAACGGTACGGATGCCATCGGCAAAGACCCAACCCATATAACGACGACCAACGTGTGCGAGGACTGCCACAACACAAATGTGTTTGCGCCCGTGGACGTCGTTGACCACACTCAGGTAACCGGAACATGCGGCTCCTGTCATGACGGCTTTACGGCAGCTGGCAAGGACCCGGACCATATCACCAGCGGCGATACTTGCGACGACTGTCACGCGACAACCGGCTGGCTACCCGCGAACTTCGATCACGTCAACATCACCGGAACCTGTATTGATTGCCACAATGGAATTGAAGCGACCGGCAAGACCGCGACCCATATTCAGACAAGCGATGTTTGCGAAGATTGCCACGACACGAATGTGTTCGCGCCCGTATTCACCGTCGACCACATACAGGTTATTGGTGCCTGCGGCTCGTGCCACGACGGCATCATAGCCGCTGGTAAAGACCCGAGGCATATTGAAAGCAGTAACACTTGCGATGATTGCCATACCACAAACGCGTGGCGACCCGCCAATTTTGACCATGTCGACATCTTTGGGAACTGTACCAGCTGCCACAATGGTGTCGAAGCCAACGGCAAAACGCTGACGCACATACAGACAACCGATGTTTGTGAAGACTGCCACAACAGCAATGTCTGGGCACCTGCAGACACCGTTGACCACACGCAGGTCGTCGGTAGCTGTGGCTCCTGTCACGATGGCCTGACGGCAACGGGTAAAAACCTCACGCACATCACCAGCGGTAACAACTGCGATGACTGTCATTCGACAACCGGCTGGGTGCCCGCGAATTTCGATCACGTCAACATTACGGGCGACTGTTTCAGCTGCCACAACGGTACCGAGGCGACCGGCAAGAATCAGGCACACATTCAGACCAGCAACATCTGCGAAGATTGCCATACGTCGAATGTCTGGGATCCTGTTTACACGGTCGATCACACGCAGGTAATTGGTACCTGCGGATCCTGCCACGACGGTATCGTCGCAATAGGCAAGGACCTGGACCATATCAACAGCGGTAATAGCTGCGACGATTGCCATTCGACGACGGGCTGGCTGCCGGCGAATTTCGATCACGTCAACATCATGGGAAATTGCGCCAGCTGCCATAACGGCACGGATGCGACCGGCAAGACCCTGACACACGTACAAACGAGTGATGTTTGCGAGGATTGCCACACGTCGAACGTCTGGATACCCGTGTTCACTGTTGATCACACGCAGGTCATTGGCACGTGCGCCTCCTGCCACGATGGTCAGACCGCCACGGGCAAGAACTCCACGCACATCACCAGTGGCGACACCTGCGACGATTGTCATACAACAGTCGCATGGATACCGGCTAACTTCGACCATGCGAACATCGCCGACAATTGCTCCAGTTGTCACAACGGCGCCGATGCGACCGGCAAGGGCCCTTCACACGTACAAACAACCAATGTCTGCGAGGACTGCCACAGCACCAACGTCTGGGCGCCCGTAACTACCGTAGACCACAACCAGGTACTTGGTTCATGCTCCTCCTGCCACAACGGCACGCAGGCAACCGGTCAGAATCCGGGGCACTTCAATACCACCCAAGACTGCGGTTTGTGCCACAGCCCGAACGCGTGGACCCCGGCGGATATCCGTCACACCAGGCTGCCATACGAACCATTGGACCACCGCGGCAATCTGCAATGTACGGAGTGTCATCAGAGCAACACTGAGGTCGTGCAATGGCGGTTCCCGGCGTTCCAGCCTGATTGTGCCGGCTGCCATGGAGGCGACTACAAGTCGGGACCGCACAAAAAGTCCGAGAATCCGGACCTCAAGTATGCGGCCAGTGAATTGCGGGACTGCTCCGGTGCCTGTCATATCTATACCAATTCTTCATTTACAACGATAAAGGAGAATCGACGGGGACCTGAGCATCGAATTTCAGATGGTGATTTTTGATTAGCGCAAATAGTCAATTCGGTAACTGGATCGCCGGTGTCTTGCTCATTGTTGCGGCGCCGCTCGCTGTCGCTGGCCCCGGTTTTATTGACAGCGCCAGAGTCTCCTCTATTGGATCCGGCGATGAATCCGGCGATGAATCCGGCGCCGATCTGGATATACGATTCAATTGCAAGGCTCAATATCTCAGGCATGATCCGCAAGGCCGTGGCGACCGCTTGCGCATATATCTCGACCCAACGGCTATTTGCAACGGTGTGCCCCCTAGCGCCGCGGAGTCGCGAATCCGACTCCGCCCGCTCAATGCCGATAGCGCACATCTGAACGACCTGGAGTATGTCGGTGATGCGGCGGGTGAGTCGGTGCTCACTTTGAGCTTTACCAAGCCCGTCGAATTCGAGGTGGTTATGTCATCGGTGGCGTTTGGCCTCGTCGTGCACGTACGGCCTTCGACAGCGCAACCATTGCCGAAAGTTACTTCCAGATCCGACCCTACGGCCAGGCGCAAGCAAGTTGCTCAGCCAAAAGAAGTGATGGCCGAATATGTCATTAATCTGGCGTCACTTCGTCGAGTACCGACAGTCGCCGACGCTTTGGATTTTCAAATCGCACCCGATCAGCAACTTTATTATTCAAAGATCGTAATCGATCGAACCACCTGGTATCGCCTGAGGCTGGGCGACTTCAAGTCCGCCGAAGAAGCGACCGTCGCCCTCACCGGACTGAAAACAGTGTTTCCGGGAGCGTGGATAGACCAGGTCGGCGCAGACGAGAACATTACAGAACTAGCGAACCCTGCGCAGACGTTCGCAGCCGAGCCAGTTGCAACGCCAAAAAGCGATGAGATAGCGAGTTCAAAAATCGACTCCCTGATGGACGAGGCGCGCAAATCTATCGCCGCAGGCGATACGTCGAGAGCGATTCAGCTCTACACGAAGGTATTGCAGCAACCGGAACACTCGCGACTTCCTGAGGCACAGGAGTTCCTAGCTTTGGCAAGAGAGAAGAATGGGCAAACTGCCCATGCAAAAGCCGAATACCAACGATACCTGTCGCTCTACCCGGACAATGAAGGAGCGGCCCGTGTTAGCCAGCGACTCGCCGCCCTGTTGGCAAGTGGCCGGCGCGCCGATCAACCGGTTGGATCGACGGCTCTTCAGAATAATGATCGAGCAGCGAGACAAAGCGACTGGAGACTGCAGACTTACTTCTCCCAGTATTACCGACGTGATGCAAACCAGCTAAACAATGAAGACCAGATCGTTAGCCAATCGGCTCTCTATTCCGACGTGAACTTTGATGCGAGGCGCCGTGGTGAACGCTTCGACTTCAGCAGTCGACTCTCTGCCGGCTATCGCAACGATTTTCTCGACGAAACCGCGGGATCGGGTCACGAGGCGCGAGTCTCTTACGCCTACGCGGACTTGTCTGACGCCGTCACGGGACTGCGTGGTCGAATCGGTCGTCAGTCGAGAAACACAGGCGGCGTACTCGGACGCTTTGACGGACTTAACCTGGGTTACGAAGTCAGCGAACGGATACTTCTCAATGCAGTCATCGGAAAACCTGCGTATTCGGCGTCTGACGGAATTGATTCCGAGAGGTCTTTTTACGGTGCCAGCGTCAACTATGGGCCGATCCTGGAGGAGCTTGAATTGGGGTTGTATGTTATTCAGCAAGACATCGAAGGGCTGGATGACAGGCAGGCCGTGGGCGCTGAATTTCGCTACTTCGGTTCGAATAAGAGCTTCTGGGGGCTCATCGACTACGACACGCTGTACAACGAGTTGGGTAGCGCATTTTTGCAAGGAAGCTGGCGATTTAGTTCTCGACTTTCGCTTCATGGTTCGATCGATCAACGGCACAGCCCTTTTCTAAGCAAAGGCAACGCGCTAATCGGCCAGCCGGTGGCTACTTTCTCGGAATTGCTCGAACTGTTGACGGTGGCGGAGATCACGCAACTTGGCGTTGACCGCAGCCCACTGTCCACGACCTATTCGCTCGGTGTGTCCTCTTCGTTGACACCGAAACTGCAGATCAACGCGGATGCGAATCAGACAACGACTGACGCATCACCAGCATCAGGTGGCGTTGCCGCAACGCCTTCGACGACGTATCGATACTATTCGACCAGCGTCGTTGCGAGTAGCTTGTTCAAAGAAGGTGATGTCACCATTTTTAGTGCCCGTTATTCCGATTCAGATACTGCGCGCGTCATTTCATTTACGCTTGATAGTCGTTACCCATTCGGCCGGGCTTGGCGGATCAACCCCAGATTGAGAGTCGACCGAAGGCAGCGGCTGTCGGAGTCCGATTACGAATGGCTTTACACGCCAGGAATCAGGGTTCAGTATCGTCGCAGCCAGAAATTCCGCATTGAACTGGAAGCTGGGAAGCAATATTCGGAACGAAAATCGTTTGGAACCGATCTCGATCGCGAATCGTATTTCATCAATCTTGGGTATCAGTCGTTCTTCTGATCGCTATGTGCCTACTAAAACTTCGTCCGAATCGGCTGCCGGTAATTGTGACGGCGCTTTTTGTTTTCGTCCTGGTGGGCTGCTCGTCGAGTGTCGGATTAGTTAGAACCAAACTGGACCCAGTAACCGCCGTGACGATTACTTACAGCCAGTTCCCCATGGTTTACTACCGTGAAGTATCGGGCCGTGCTGCTTTTGCAAGGGATTACGTTTATATGGCGCCGCTTGAGGTAAACCGAAGCGGTAACTATCGCTATTATTTGTGGCTCGGCATTTGGAACACGATGGGCGATGCGCCATTAGGAAGCTCGCGTGATGGCTTTGAGTCCATTGTGTTATTCGCAGACGGTGAACCGTTGCCGCTCGAAATTGCGGGCTGGACAGCGGTGGCCATCGGCGCCAGCGAGCCGATCTATCTAAAGCCGGTCGCATCCACGACCGACGCGTATTATGAGGTCACTTTGGATCAGCTGCGATATATCTCCGAAGCTAAAGACCTGCGATTGAGGTCGACCGGACCGCGTCCCTTTTCCTTCGAACCATGGGACAATCAGAATTCAGGCAGAACAAGCCTCAGCGAATTCGTTGAAGCCTCGTCCTTATAGTTCTTACGGGGAAATGGTTTGTTGACTAAATACCGGCCTCGCCTTTTGCACGCGCTTGCCCTGGTCGCGGCCGCTGCCGTAACCGGCTGCAGCGGAAATACGGTATTCGTTGGCGAGAAGCTGGATCCAGCCACCAGCGTGACTATCCGGTATATCGGGCACCCGCTCGTTTTCTATCGAAACGTTTCTGGTCGCGCTGCGTACGCAAAGGACTACGTGGATTTGGGGCCGGTCGAAATCAATCGCAGCGGAGACTACCGTTACTATATCTGGCTCGGTATCTGGACCGCCGATGGCGACACTTCAACTTCGGCGACGCGCGATAGATTCGAGTCCGTCGTTATTTTCGCTGCTGGTGAACCGCTACAACTGGAGATCAAGGGCTGGACGCCGAATTCTATCGGCGTGAGCGAGTCTGTCTACACGAAACCAGACGCGTCGGCGGCGGACGCGTATTACGAACTGACGTTCGATCAGCTTCGACAACTGGCCGAAGCTGATAACCTGCGACTACAAATCGGCGAAGGCGATAGCGACATGTTCGAGCCTTGGGATAAACAAAGACCCGGCAAGGCGGCTTTGATCGAGTTTGTGAACGGACCTACGTACTAGCAAAAAGAGTAGCTCAGCCACTCGAATCGTAAGACTACGAATCCACAGACTGCGACTGGTCAGGTTTTGCTTTTAGCCGCCCGCCCGGGTATGTCGCACGCCAGTACGACACGGTGATTGATGCGGCAATCGACACGGCGGCCAGCGCAAGGTATACCGGACTCATAGGATCTCGCAGGTCTAGATAGACCGCCCCCATGATAAACAGTACACCCACCAGGGCATACGTGACGGGCAGTGCTCTATAAACAGGTTTAGGTAACCACATTTGCCAGACTCAAGACTTATTGTCCAATTGCGAATAATAATGCGATTATTCTGCGATAACTACTGTGATTCAGGTCTCTTTTCGCTGAGATTCACAAAGAGACGGGCACCGGCAGCACGTACCAGACTATGCCGAGAAAGTGGCAAATACCGCCACCGAGCACGAAGACGTGCCAGACCGTGTGATTGAACGGCAATTTCTCGGCAGCATAAAAGACTGCGCCGACTGTGTAACAGAGCCCGCCCGCCACGAGCCAGGCAAGCCCGTTGGTGCCGATCGCCGCCGCCATTTGTGGTGCGACTAAGACCGCAAGCCAGCCGAAACCCAGGTAGCTTGCCAGTGCCAGTTTCGGAAAACGGTGCTTCAGGACAAGTTTCTTGATGATGCCGGCAGTCGCCAGCACCCAGACTGTCCCGAACAACCACCAGCCGATTGTGTCGCGCATGGCGACCAGCAGGAACGGCGTGTAGGTTCCTGCAATCAGCAGATAAATGGCGCAATGATCCAGCATCTTGAACAACCCGCGGTGCTTTGACGCGTGCATGCCGTGATAGACCGTTGATGCAAGAAACAGCATGATCAGGCTGGCACCATAGATGGAGCTCGCGGCAATCCTCCACGGATCGCCGGCACTGATGGACAACGTCAGCATCCAGCTGAGGCCCAG
>RCNE010000937.1_pt1 | contig 16848 bp, 11 predicted proteins | sample 2041361 | NCBI WGS metagenome assembly RCNE01 (sample SAMN09708229, study PRJNA481090) | Marine sediment metagenome, whole genome shotgun sequencing project.
CAAAGCAGAAATTTGAAAGGACGAAGCCGCACGTTAATGTGGGAACGATTGGACATATCGATCATGGCAAGACAACATTAACGGCAGCGATTACTCGAGTATTGGCTACAAAGGGTCAAGCCACATTTATTGATTTTAGTGAAATTGACAAGGCGCCTGAAGAGAAAGAGCGTGGCATCACCATCGCCACAGCTCATGTAGAGTACGAGACCGTTAATCGTCATTACGCTCACGTCGATTGTCCCGGTCATGCTGACTATATCAAGAACATGATTACCGGTGCTGCCCAGATGGATGGAGCAATTCTGGTTGTGGCTGCGACAGATGGAGCGATGCCGCAGACCCGAGAGCATATCCTTCTGGCTCGTCAGGTTGGTGTTCCGGCAATGGTTGTCTTCCTGAACAAGTGTGACATGGTTGACGACGAAGAGCTGATCGAGCTTGTAGACATGGAGCTTCGTGAGCTTCTTGACAAGTATGAATTTCCTGGAGACGATATTCCGTTTATACAGGGTTCTGCACTTCATGCCCTTGAGAATCCGGAAGATGAAGAGAAGGCCAAGTGCATCTGGGAGCTGATGGAAGCAATCGACAGCTATATACCAGAGCCGGAGCGTGACGTGGACCAGCCGTTTCTGATGCCTGTAGAGGATGTGTTTTCAATATCCGGTCGAGGAACGGTGGCGACCGGTCGTGTAGAGCGTGGTGTCGTCCATGTTGGCGACGAGATTGAGATTGTCGGAATTCGCGAGACCCAGAAGACCGTTGTTACCGGCGTTGAGATGTTCCGTAAGCTTCTTGACCAGGGTCAGGCAGGCGACAACATCGGTGCCCTTCTGCGCGGCACCAAGCGTGATGAAGTAGAGCGTGGTCAGGTTCTGGCAGCAGCCGGTTCCATTACCCCGCACACCAAGTTCAAGGCCGAGTGTTACATCCTGAGCAAGGATGAGGGTGGACGACATACCCCGTTTTTCAATGGCTATCGTCCGCAGTTTTATTTCCGCACCACCGATGTTACCGGCGTGGTAACGTTGACGGAGGGTGTAGAGATGGTAATGCCTGGAGATAATATATCGATAGAAGCCGAATTGATCACCCCGATCGCGATGGACATAGGTCTTCGCTTTGCGATTCGAGAGGGTGGGCGGACTGTTGGTGCTGGTGTTATCAGTCGTTTCCTAATAATCCGCAACGCAGAAAGCATTACCCTGCTCCACTGGGGAGCGGGGTAATTTTTTTCTGGAATAGGATAGTAAAGATATGAGAGATATAATTACTCTTGCATGTGGCACGTGCAAGCGTCGTAACTATACGACGACCAAAAACAAGAGAAATACCCCGGGCAAGCTTGAGTTGAGTAAATATTGTCCGTTTTGCAGGGTCCATACTCCGCACAAAGAGACGAAGTAGGTAACTGCGCAGGCCAGTAGCTCGAATTGGTAGAGCACCGGACTCCAAATCCGGGGGCTGTGGGTTCGAATCCCTCCTGGCCTGCCATACGCAAGAAATGCTGGGCAAAATTAATAAACACGTACGGTGCTAGGATGGCTGCTAAAACAAAAGAAAAGAAAGTCAGTGGAGATGTTAAGGCATCACAGCCCTCTCCATTCTCGCCTGGTCAAATTAAAAAATTTGTGGGTGAGGTCCAGGCGGAGTTTTCTAAAGTTGTCTGGCCGGATAAAAAGGTTACCCTCGGTCTCACCGGTATGGTTATTTTGTTGGCAATAATTGTCTCTGCATACCTTGGCACAGTCGATGTGCTTTTGGGCAAGCTGGTTTCAACGATTTTGCATTAATTATTTATTTAAAATAAATACAACCAAGGTTTCAGCAGTTTGTTTCATGCTGGAATCGATTCCTGTACTCATTTGATATAACGGCATATACATGGCAAGACAATGGTACATACTGCAAGTTCATTCCGGCTTTGAAGAACGAGTAAAAGCAACGCTTGAAGAGCGTATAGTAAAAGAAAAACTGGAAGAGCTCTTTGGAGAAATCCTTGTTCCCACCGAACAGGTCGTGGAGATGATAAAAGGTTCTCGAAAAACATCTTCAAGACGTTTCTTCCCTGGCTATATGCTTGTGAGTATGGAACTCAATGACACTACCTGGCATACGATCCATCGGGATATGCCACGTGTCGTCGGGTTTGTTGGCGATGACCGAAACCCGGTGCCGCTTTCTGATGAGGATGCCGGAAAAATTATCGGTCGGATTCAGGACGGGTCTGAAAGACCGAGACCAAAGGTTGTCTTTGACATCGGAGAAGTGGTCAGGGTTATCGACGGTCCTTTTGCCAACTTTCAGGGTGTCGTGGATGAGGTCTTTCCCGAAAAAGGAAGAGTCAGGGTTCTGGTTTCGATTTTTGGTCGGGAAACACCTGTAGAACTGGAATTTGTCCAGGTATCAAATTCCTGATAAAAATATCGGAAATCTGTTTTTTAGATTTCTCTGTTACATTCTCTGTGAGAATATCACAATTGTTGGAGTAGAAAAATGGCCAAGAAAGTAATGGCATACATCAAGCTTCAGATTCCTGCTGGCAAAGCAAATCCATCTCCTCCGGTCGGTCCGGCTCTTGGACAGCACGGCGTTAACATCATGGAATTCTGCAAGGCTTTTAATGCCAAAACCCAGTCAATGGGAGACACCATTGTTCCTGTTGTCATCACCGTCTATCAGGATCGGTCGTTCAATTATATCACCAAGACTCCCCCTGCATCGGTACTGTTACTCAAAGCGGCAAATGTCGCCAAAGGCTCGGGTAATCCCAAGAGTGAACGAGTGGCCGAGTTGAGCAGGGATAAGGTCCGTGAAATTGCCGAAATTAAGATGCCCGACCTGAACGCGTATGACATAGAAGGTGCAATGCGTATTGTTGAGGGTACTGCACGCAGTGCGGGTATCACCATCGTAGATTAGAATTATTAACATTTACTACGTACGCTGCTCGGTGTGAATCGAGACACGTGCAGTAGGAGGCTGTCATGCCGAAACATGGAAAAAATTACAGAAATAAAATAAAGGATATTGACAAGTCAGCCTTACGGACCATTGATGAGGCCGTCAAGGTTATGGTTGGAGCGTCCTATGCTAAATTTGATGAGACGGTAGATATTGCCGTAAAACTTGGTGTTGACCCCCGGCACGCAGATCAGATGGTTCGTTCTTCAGTTGTATTACCGCATGGTACCGGAAAAACAACACGCGTGCTGGTTTTTGCCAAGGGACCGAAGGAAGCAGAGGCAACAGAAGCTGGTGCCGACTACGTGGGTTCCGACGAGCTGGTTGAGAAAATTCAGGGCGGTTGGCTTGAATTTGATAAAACGGTCGCCACCCCTGATATGATGGGCACCGTTGGTAAGCTTGGTAGAGTCCTCGGGCCACGGAATTTAATGCCGAATGCAAAACTTGGGACCGTTACCTTTGATCTTGCCAATGTTATTAAAGAAATCAAGGGCGGAAAGGTTGATTTCCGTGTTGATAAGGCCGGTATCGTTCATGCTGGAATCGGTAAAGTTTCGTTTGGTGCAGACAAGGTCTGCGAGAATGCGCTTGCCTTTATCGGCAAATTGTTGCAGCTCAAGCCGTCAACCAGCAAGGGCATTTATCTGAAATCTATTTCTTTGTCATCAACAATAGGTCCAGGTTTCAAGGTTGATACCCTTGATCTTAGAGCCCGGCTTAAATAGATAGTTTTAGTAGTAGGGGAGCTGTTCGTTTCAGAGGGCAGCTTCAAGTCGAAGACAGCAGGCACGACAGTTTAATGAGCCTATGGGCAAACCTGCCGAGACCCAAGTTGAGTGGTGTTTTATTATCATTTTAACCCAGTCATTTTGTAACTGCTGTTTCGAAATCGTGTTAATCTTTACAAGTGGTAGGAGGGTAATTTGAATCGTGATGAAAAATCAGCAATAGTCGCTGAATTGAACGAAATGTTCAACCGCGCGAAGTTTTCTGTCGTTGCAGACTATTGTGGATTAAAGGTCTCAGAGCTGGAAAAAGTCAGGAAAGAACTTCGTGGCTGTGGCACTGAGATCCGCATTGCCAAAAATACTCTTCTCAAAAGAGCAGTTACCGACACCGCCTGTGAGTCTTTAAGTGAAGACTTCTTGGGTACGACAGCCATTGTCATGGCCTATGATGATCCGGTTATGCCGGCCAAAGTTCTGGCCAAGTTTGCGGAGGATCATAAGAAATTTGAGTTGCGGTCTGCTGTTCTTGAGGGAGAGAAAATCACTGTTGACAATATTCTAGCATTGTCGAAACTGCCGACCAAAGAGGTTCTTCTTGGTCAGTTATTGTCAGTGATGAACGGCGTGCCCACAGCTCTTGTTCGTGTTCTCTCTGGAGTTCCACGAACATTTCTTTATGGTTTGCAGGCAATTAAGGATCAGAAAGAGCAGGCGTAGACATATTGTCCACTGTTCTTTCACCCATTATTTTACAATCGTTATAGATAAAAGAGGAAAAAAATGGCTGTTACAAAAGATGACGTAATTGAGTTTATTTCTAATATGAGTGTTCTCGAGCTGGCTGAATTGATAAAAGAGCTCGAAGAGAAGTTCGGTGTTTCTGCCGCAGCACCTGTTGCAGTTGCTGCAGCCGGCGCTGCCGGAGCAGATGCTGCCCCTGCCGAGGAGCAGACAGAGTTTGACGTAATCCTGGCTGGTGTCGGTGATCAGAAGATCAAGGTTATCAAGGAAGTTCGTGCAATCACAAGCCTCGGTCTCAAGGAAGCAAAAGAACTTGTTGAGGGTGCACCCCAGCCACTGAAGGAAGGTGTTACCAAAGATGAAGCTGAAGAAATCAAAGCTAAAGTTGAGGCAGTCGGCGGTAGTGTTGAAGTAAAATAGTAATGACGCTGACATGGTGCTCCGTCGTATTGAGCACCGCAGGGAATTAAACACGCTACGCACTTTGGTGCGTGGCGTGTCGTGTTTCCAGAGGTTCGAATTTATCAGGCAGGAATATTCATTTAAAACAGATGGTTACGGTTTTCGCCTGTTTGGGCAAAACGGCACCAAAGAGGGCCTAAGGCAATGGAAATTCTTATGCGATTCATGGTTTGCTTTCCTGTTAGAGTAGGTGCTGCCTCTTGTAATTATGCCCGTGACAGGCGATATCAGCAGAAACATTCCATTTCTCATTTTCGTACTTAAACTGATCTACTAGATCATCCGGTAATACCAGAGTCAGAGTGTAGCTCTGGTGAGAAAAATTAACCGATAAATCACTGTCTTTAGACAATCTTGAGGACAATTATGGAAAGAGTCAGAAAGCAATTTGCCAGTGTAGCAAGTATTCTGGAACCACCTCATTTGATTTCCATGCAGAGGAAATCATACGAAAGCTTTCTACAGATTGATCGTGAACCCGACGGTCGAGAAGATTTCGGATTGCAGGCAATCCTTGAAGATATATTCCCTATTAACGACTTCAACGGCTTATGTTCACTGGAGTTTGTTCGATATAAATTTGGTGAACCAAAGTATACCGTTCAGGAATGTCAGCAACGGGGGATGACCTTTGATATACCATTAAAAATAGTTGTACGGCTGATAACCTTTGATGTTGACGAGGAGACAGGTGTTCAGTCGATTCGGGACATAAAGGAGCAGGAGGTCTTCTTCGGCGCACTTCCTCTGATGACAGGCGACGGTGTTTTCGTTATCAACGGCACTGAGCGTGTTATTGTCTCTCAGCTTCAGCGTTCACCCGGACTTTTTTATACCCATGATCAGGGCAAGAGTCATTCTAGCGGCAAGTTGCTTTATTCCGCGAGAATAATTCCGGTTCGCGGCTCATGGATTGATCTTGAGTTTGATATCAAGGACATACTCCATGTTCGTATTGACAGAAGGAGAAAGTTTCCGGTAACAACACTGCTCAAAGCCCTCGGCTATACAGCTGAGGAGTTACTGGCAAAGTTTTATCCCATCAACACTGTCAGGAAAGAAAAGGATACATACTATACCAATTTCAGTGAGGAAACTACGCTTGGGCACCGACTTGAGTTTGACCTGATTAATCCAAAGGATGGTAAGCTCCTCGGGAAAAAAGGACGAAAAATATCAAAGGCACTTTGTCGCAGAATTGAAGAAGCGGGAATCGAGTCCCTGCAGATCTCTGAGGAGTTACTTCTCGGTAAGGTGATTGCAGAAGATATTGCCGGACCGGAAGCGGACCAGCCCCTTGTCATGCATAACACAGAGTTGAATGAGGCTATTCTTGAAACCCTTGACGGTGCCGGCATCAATGAGTTCAAAGTATTGGCTATTGACGGCGTTAATTATTCAGAATCTTTCAGGAAGACGCTTGCTCTCGATAAGGTGATTACAACTGAGGATGCACTGCTTGAAATATACCGCAGGCTTCGACCGTCAAGTCCGCCAACGATTGAGGTTGCAGAGGGTTTCTTTGAGAATCTCTTTTTCAACCCCGAGCTTTATGATCTATCTGAGGTCGGCAGATATAAGATTAATGCCAAGCTAAAACTCGACATCGACATCAGCCAGCGTGCACTTACTCGTGAAGATATTATCGAGGCGGTGAAATTTCTGGTGCGCTTGAAGGACAGTCAGGGAGCCGTTGACGATATCGACCACCTCGGTAATCGGCGGGTTCGTACCGTTGGTGAGCTGGTTGAAAATCAATACCGAATGGGACTCGTTCGAATGGAGCGGGCAATCAAGGAGCGAATGACCCTGCAGGATGTTGAAACCCTCATGCCCCATGATCTGGTTAACCCGAAACCAATCTCGGCTGCGATTAAAGAATTTTTTGGTACCTCTCAGCTGTCACAGTTTATGGACCAGACTAATCCGTTGTCCGAGGTGACCCATAAACGCCGCCTCAGTGCACTCGGACCTGGTGGTCTGTCTCGCGAGCGCGCAGGGTTTGAGGTACGTGACGTTCATCCGACACATTATGGACGAATTTGTCCTGTTGAGACACCTGAAGGACCGAATATCGGACTTATTGTTTCCCTGGCGACCTTTGCCAGGGTAAACCCCTATGGCTTTATAGAAACGCCGTATCGTCAGGTTAAAGATCGTATCGTTTACAATGACAAGGTAGATTATTTGAGTGCGCTCCAGGAGCAGAATAATTACATCGCCCCTGCGCTGGTGCCGCTCGACAAGAAAAACAAAATTATCGCGGACTCGCTGATTGTTCGAGAAGATGGTGAAGTTATAACAACGCCAGCAGACAACGTCACGTACATGGATATTGCTCCGAACCAGCTTGTCAGTGTGGCCGCATCATTGATTCCATTTCTGGAAAATGATGATGCCAACCGTGCACTGATGGGGTCGAATATGCAGCGTCAGGCAGTACCGCTGATGATAACCGCCGCTCCTTTTGTCGGTACCGGCATGGAACGGTATGTCGCCAGGGATTCTGGCGCATGCCTGTTGTCAGGAGGTGACGGTATCGTTGAAGAGATTGATGCAAACCGTATTGTCGTCCGTTACGACAAGCCGGGAATCGACGGACATGAGACTGGTGTGGCAGTATACCGATTGGAAAAATACAAGAAATCCAACCAGAACACCTGCTTCAACCAGAAACCGCTGGTTATCCCCGGTGTCAGGGTCAAGGAAGGTACTGTGCTTGCCGATGGTTCGTCATGTGATAAAGGGGAACTTGCGCTCGGTAAAAATGTGACAATTGCTTTCATGCCGTGGCGTGGGTTTAACTTTGAGGATTCAATTCTGGTAAACGAGAGGCTCCTGAAGGAAGATACATTTACTTCACTGCATATAGAAGTATTTGAGACAATGGCTCGCGATACCAAGCTCGGCAAAGAAGAAATCACCAGGGACATACCCAATGTCAGTGAGGATACCCTGAGGAATCTGGATGAGTCCGGTATTGTCAGGGTTGGTGCAGAGGTTGGGGCGGGCGATACCTTGGTCGGAAAAGTTACTCCAAAAGGTGAGACAGTTCTCTCTCCTGAGGAAAAACTGCTGCGGGCTATTTTCGGCGAAAAGGCCCAGGATGTCAAAGACTCTTCCCTCCGTGTTCCACCGGGAGTTGAAGGTGTTGTTATAGATGCGAAGGTTTTCTCCCGTAAAGGTGTTGACAAGGACGAACGTTCCTTGATGATCGAAGATGTTGAAATCGACCGTTTGAACCAGGATAAGCTCGATGAACTCAGCAGTTTGAGAAAAGGTGTCTGTCGTGAGGTCGGGAAGGTCATTGATGGTCGTACGGTCAAACAGGACGTAACAGCAAAAGACGGAACCATCCTCGTTAAGCTCGGAAAGAAATTTGATGAAGAAATTTCAGCCCATATCGGGTTCCATGATCTGCGCAATCTCGATTTCTCTGAACGAGCCAAATATATTGATAAGATTGATGACATTTACGAGCGCTATGACAGGCAGGCACAACTGATTACTGATCGTTATGACGGCATAATCGAGCGCTTGAAGAAAGGAGATGACCTGCCGCCAGGTGTGGTCAAAATGGTCAAGGTCTATGTTGCCACCAAACGCAAATTGTCTGTCGGTGACAAGATGGCTGGACGACATGGTAATAAAGGTGTTGTCTCTCGTCTTCTGCCAGAAGAGGATATGCCCTATTTTGCTGATGGGCGGACAGTGGATATTGTTTTAAATCCACTTGGTGTACCGTCTCGTATGAATGTTGGGCAGGTACTTGAAGTTCATCTTGGCTATGCTGCCAGAAGACTTGGAGAGCAGATCGAAACCATGGCCCGGGATCACGCAGTGGATCTCATCAAGGAAAAACTGAAAAAGGTTTATTCCAAATCCGAGTGTCAAACGCTCATGGCTGACCGTACTGATGAACAGCTCATTGAGTGGGCCCGGGAGCATAAGAACGGTCTGCACATGGCCACCCCGGTTTTCGATGGTGCTCGTGAAGATCAGATCCGCAACCTGCTTGTTGAGGCCGGTATGGACGAGGTCGGTCAGGCGCAGCTCTATGATGGCCTCACCGGAGAAGCATTTGCCAACAAGGTGACCGTCGGTGTTATGTATATGCTGAAACTGCATCATCTTGTAGACAACAAGATTCATGCCCGTTCCACTGGACCGTATTCACTGGTTACCCAGCAGCCTCTTGGCGGTAAGGCGCAGTTTGGCGGGCAGCGACTTGGTGAGATGGAGGTTTGGGCAATGGAAGCATATGGTGCGGCCTATACCCTTAAGGAATTTCTGACCGCCAAGTCAGATGATGTGGAAGGACGTACCTCCATGTATGAGCGTATTGTAAAAGGCGATAATTTCCTGACGACTGGATTGCCGGAGTCTTTCCATGTATTGGTAAAAGAGCTGCAGGGATTGTGTCTGAATATGGAGCTGATTGAGGAATAAGAGACCCCGGTATAGCAGTTACTGTGTCGGTGAGTTCTAAAATATATCTCTTCAAAAACCGGTGATACCCAAACCCGGGTACCCTACAACTTGAAGGAGAGGTGATTACGTGGAAGAATTATTCAATTTTTTTCAGAAACCGAAAACTCCTGCCAAATTTAAAGCGGTAAAAATTTCTTTGGCATCACCTGAAAAGATCATGGACTGGTCCCATGGTGAGGTGAAAAAACCGGAGACAATTAACTACAGAACGTTTAAGCCGGAAAGGGATGGTCTTTTCTGTGCCAAGATATTTGGACCGGTTAAAGATTTTGAGTGTAATTGCGGTAAGTATAAACGCATGAAACACCGTGGTGTTGTCTGCGAGAAGTGTGGTGTTGAGGTTATCCAGTCCAAAGTCCGCCGGGAGCGGCTTGGGCATATAAAACTTGCCGCACCGGTTGCCCATATCTGGTTTCTAAAAAGTCTGCCCAGCAAAATTGGTGCGGTGCTGGATATGACCTTGAAACAGCTGGAGAAAATTCTCTACTTTGAGCAATATGCTGTTGTTGAATCTGAAGTGGAGGCTGTACCGCGTGCGTCACTGCTGACTGAAGAAAAATACCGTCAGGCCCGTGAAGAATTTCCCGGCCAGTTCAAGGTGGGTATAGGGGCCGAGGCCATTCGAGAACTGCTTGGTGGTCAGGACCTGGCTGCGTTGTCAAAAGAACTCAGGGCAGAGATGCTCTCCACCGGCTCCCAGACCAAACGACTTAAACTTGGTAAACGGCTTCATGTTATCGAAGCGTTTCTTGGTTCGGGCAACAAGCCTGAGTGGATGGTGCTGGAAGTGATCCCGGTCTTACCGCCCGATTTGCGACCGCTTGTGCCACTTGAGGGTGGTCGTTTTGCCACCTCAGATCTTAATGATCTCTATCGTCGTGTTATTAACCGTAATAACCGCTTAAAAAGACTCCTAGAGCTTGATGCGCCTGATATCATCATTCGAAACGAGAAGCGTATGCTGCAGGAGGCCGTTGACGTATTGTTTGATAACGGCCGACGGGGAAGGGTTATTACCGGAGCAAATAAACGTCCGCTGAAGTCGCTTGCTGATATGCTGAAAGGAAAGCAGGGACGTTTTCGTCAAAACCTGCTTGGTAAGCGTGTCGATTATTCCGGTCGTTCGGTTATTGTTGTGGGGCCGAATCTTCGCCTCCATCAATGCGGAATCCCTAAGAAGATGGCTCTTGAGCTGTTTAAACCCTTTATTTACAACAAACTTGAACGCCGTGGATTCGTGACGACCATTAAGAGTGCCCGAAAAATGGTTGAAAAAGGGGTAAAAGAAGTCTGGGATGTGCTCGAGGAGGTTGTCACCGAATATCCCGTTATTCTCAACCGGGCGCCGACCCTTCACCGTCTCGGTATGCAATCGTTTGAGGCGGTGTTGATCGAAGGCAAGGCCATTCAGCTTCACCCGCTGGTATGTGCTGCCTTTAATGCCGACTTTGATGGCGATCAGATGGCAGTTCATGTACCGCTTTCAGTGGAAGCGCAGGTTGAAGCACGTGTGCTGATGATGTCCACTAATAATATCTTGTCACCTGCTAATGGTGAACCGATTATTATCCCGTCCCAGGATATCATCCTTGGCCTCTACTATATGACCCGTGAACGTATCAACGTCAATGGAGAAGGGCATGTCTTCTCGAATGTTGATGAAGCGCGGATAGCGTATGATCATGGTGCGGTCGACCTGCAGGCAAAGGTCAAGGTCCGTATGGACGGCTCACTTGTTGAGACAACCATGGGAAGGTTGATTCTCGGAGAATTACTGCCAAAGGCAGTGCCGTTTGCAGAAATAAACAAGGTGATGAGCAAAAAAGCTCTTGCCAAGCTGATTGATTACACCTATCGGCATGCCGGCACAAAAAACACCGTCATCCTGGCAGATCGTCTGAAGGATATCGGTTACGAATACGCCACCAGGGCCGGGATCTCAATCTGTATAAACGATATGAAGATTCCGCTTTCCAAGGAAGACTTTGTCGAAAACGCTGAGAAAGAGGTTTTTGATGTCGAACAGCAGTATTCTGATGGTCTGATTACCGCAGGTGAAAAGTACAATAAGATCGTTGATATCTGGTCTAAGGTTACCGAGGATGTTGCCAATGAAATGATGGATGAAATCAAGGTAGATTATGTCCGTGATCGCGACAATAATCTCATTGAATCTCCAAGTTTTAACTCAATTTTCATTATGGCTGACTCAGGGGCAAGAGGTTCTCGCGACCAGATCAGACAGTTGGCTGGAATGCGTGGTCTGATGGCCAAACCGTCAGGTGAGATTATTGAAACGCCGATCAAGGCCAATTTTCGTGAAGGTCTTGGCGTGCTTGAATATTTTATTTCAACTCACGGTGCTCGTAAGGGTCTGGCGGATACAGCGCTGAAGACAGCCAACTCCGGTTACCTCACCAGGCGTCTTGTTGATGTTGCCCAGGAGTCAACGATTGTTGAGATTGATTGTCGAACACTTGATGGTATTATTGCCGAGCCGCTGATTGACGGTGGAGAGATTATCGTCCCGATTGGCGACAGGATTCTCGGCAGGGTTGCTCTTGAAGATGTCAGGGATCCGTTCAGTGAGGAGATGATCATTCCTGCTGGTGAAGAAATCACCGAGGCAATTGTTAAGAAAGTTGAAGCGGCAGGTATTGATCGAGTCACGATCAGGTCGGTGTTGACCTGTCGATCTAAAAGGGGTGTTTGCGCTTCCTGTTACGGCCGTGATCTTGGGCGTGGGCATATGGTAAACATCGGTGAGGCGATCGGTGTTATTGCCGCCCAATCAATCGGCGAGCCCGGGACACAGCTTACCATGCGTACCTTCCATATCGGTGGTACCGCCAGCAGGTCGGTTGAACAGGCAGAGCTTATCACCCAGCGCGGTGGAACAATCGGATTTAAAAACCTGCACTTTGTTGAAAATGCAGAAGGGGTCAAGGTTGTCATGAACCGTAATGCCGAGATTGTCGTTCAGGACGAACTTGGCCGGGAGCGCGAGCATTTCAAGGTCAACTACGGTGCCCAGATTCTGGTCAAGGAAGGCGGCGAGGCAGCACCGGGTACGATTCTCGCAGACTGGGACGCCTACACCATTCCAATCGTTGCAGAGGTTGGTGGTATCATCAAATACGGTGACATTCAGGAAGGCATTACCATGCAGGAAAAGGTTGACGGCGTTACCGGTAAATCTTCAAAGGTTATTATTCATTCTGCCGGCGGTGCGCAAATGAACCCTCGGGTCTCTGTCAAGGATGAGGGCGGTCGGAAAACCCTGAAGCTTCCCGACTCCGAAATCGCAGCCCGTTACAGTCTGCCCGTTGGGTCGATCATTTCTGTTGAGGAAGGAATGGTTATCGAACCGGGAACAATTGTTGGTAAGATTCCGAGGGAAACATCAAAGACCAAGGATATTACCGGTGGTTTGCCGCGTGTTGCTGAGCTTTTTGAAGTACGAAAACCAAAGGAACCGGCTACTATTTCAGAGATTGACGGCCGGGTCAGCTTTGGAAAGGAGCTGAAAGGTAAGCGACGTGTCGTTGTTACACCCGAGTACGGTGAGTCCCAGGAGTATCTGGTGCCGAAGTCGAAACATATTATCGTCCATGAAGGAGATTATGTGCAGGCAGGCGAGCGGCTGATGGAGGGGACCATTGTTCCAAATGATATTCTCAGAGTGCTTGGTGTCAAGGAGCTGGCGAAATTCCTGGTCAATGAAATCCAGGAGGTTTATCGTCTGCAGGGTGTAAAGATTAATGACAAGCACATTGAAGTAATCGTTCGTCAGATGATGCGTCGGGTCATGATTACCGTTTCCGGAGACTCCAAATTCATGATTGGAGAGCAGATCGAGTGGTGGTCATTTGAAGATGAGCGTGATCGCCTGTTTGCGGAAGGTAAACAGCCGCCTGTTGCAGAACCGCTGCTCCTTGGTGTGACCAAGGCGTCCCTGTCCACAGAAAGTTTTATTTCGGCCGCATCTTTCCAGGAGACAACCAAGGTCCTGACCAATGCTGCCATGGCAGGAAAGGTAGATGAACTTGTCGGTCTTAAAGAGAATGTTATTATGGGACGGCTTATCTCAGCCGGTACTGGTATTAAGGGAAGTTTTGTTCATTAAGAGCGTGACCGAAATCATGAACCGAGAGGTGAGTGTCAGAAAGACTGGTGTGGAATAAAAAACATGATTAATGTTTTTTAATCTTGACACTCAAATAACAGTGATGTAAATATGTCTTTTTCCGCCGTAGTAAATGAGGTTATTTTGTGTTGACACGGTGTGATTACGAAAAGATTAATTGAACAGGAGAAGTCTAGGCAATGCCAACTATTAACCAACTGGTTCGCCAGGGTAGGAAAAAAATAGTCAAAAAGACAAATACGCCGGCCTTGAAAGGTTCACCCCAGAAGAGGGGCGTGTGTGTGAGAGTATATACAACGACACCGAAAAAGCCGAACTCAGCATTGAGGAAGGTGGCAAGGGTCAGGTTGACAAATGGTATTGAAGTTACTTCATATATTCCAGGTATCGGGCATAATCTGCAGGAGCACTCAGTCGTGATGATCCGTGGCGGCAGGGTAAAAGATCTTCCAGGTGTACGGTATCATATTATTCGCGGTACGCTCGATACCCTCGGTGTTTCGGATCGCCGTCAAGGTCGCTCGAAGTACGGTGCCAAGAGACCGTCCTGATAATGGCTCATACAGGAGAGAAAAGAAATGTCACGTAGAAAAGCAGCAGAAAAACGATCGACTGAGCCAGATGCTCGCTTCCAAAGTGTGCTTGTTTCGAAGTTTACCAACAGTTTGATGGAGCGGGGAAAAAAGAGCGTCGCCAGGCGGATTTTCTATGATGCAATGGACATCATTGCAACCAAGCTACCTGAGGAGGAGACGCTGACTGTATTCGAAGAGGCCATGGATAAAGTTCGTCCACGTGTTGAAGTTAAATCCAGGCGTGTGGGTGGTGCGACGTACCAGGTGCCGATGGAGGTTCGTCAGACGCGAAGAAATGCGCTGGCAATAAGATGGATAATTGGATTTGCTCAGAGTCGTTCCGGTAGGTCAATGTCAGAAAAATTGGCGGCGGAACTGCTTGATGCCTATAATGAGCGGGGAGCTTCAGTCAAAAAGCGCGATGATACCCATCGCATGGCAGAAGCAAACAAAGCGTTTGCCCACTATCGCTGGTAACAAAGGGGCGTTTTAGGAAAGATAGGAGCTGGGGTCAGCATAATAAAGCGATTGAGGATTGTTGATGTCAGCCCAGAATGAACTGTCCAGTGTGCGTAATATAGGCATTATGGCCCATATTGACGCAGGTAAGACAACGACAACAGAACGGATTCTTTATTATTCGGGACGTTCTTACAAGATGGGCGAGGTTCATGACGGTAACGCAGTCATGGACTGGATGGAACAGGAGCAGGAACGGGGGATCACGATTACCTCGGCAGCAACAACCTGCACCTGGGACGATCATAAGATAAATATAATTGATACCCCCGGACATGTCGATTTTACAGTCGAGGTGGAACGATGCTTGAGGGTATTGGATGGCGTTGTCGCTGTCTTTTGCGCAGTTGGAGGGGTTGAACCCCAGTCGGAAACTGTCTGGAGGCAGGCTGACAGTTACTCAATCCCGCGATTGGCCTTTGTCAATAAGATGGACCGGGTTGGGGCTGATTTTAAGCGCGTCGTAGGGATGATAGAAGATCGGCTTGGAGCGAATCCATTGCCTCTTCAGTTACCCATTGGAAGTGAAGCAGAATTTACCGGGGTCATAGACCTCGTGGAAGAGACAATGTTCACGTTTGACGAACAGTCTCTTGGACAGGAAGTCGTGAGGTCACCGATTCCTGTAGAACACAAAGAAGAGTTCACGGCCGCACGAATGGCAATCCTCGAGAAGTTGGCCGACTTCGATGAGGCTGTCATGGAAAAATATCTTGATGATAAACCGGTTTCGGTTGAAGAGATCTACCGTGCTCTGAGAAAGGCTACATTGGAATTGGAGATTGTCCCCGTCCTTTGTGGAAGCGCCTTTAAAAATAAAGGCGTGCAGCCGTTGCTTGACAGCGTGATTCGTTTTTTACCCTCACCGGTTGATATACCGACGGTTGAAGGGCTCGATAAAAACGGTGAGCGTGTCGAGATAAAAACAGGGAGTAGCGGTCGTTTCTGCGGACTTGTTTTTAAGCTGATGAGTGACTCGTTCGTTGAAAACCTGGCCTTTATCAGAGTTTATTCAGGTGCTCTGAGGCTCGGTGATAAGATCTTTAATCCGGTTAAGCGGAAAAAAGAGAAGATATCCAAGCTTCTGAAGCTTCATGCCAACAAACGTGAGGAGGTTCAGGAGATTAAGGCCGGGGATATCGGCGCAATTGTCGGTCTGAAGTTTACAACGACAGGCGATACCCTGTGTGAAAGCGGTGATTATGTGGTTCTTGAAAGTATGGACTTTCCTGAACCGGTTATAGGAATTGCTATAGAGCCTAAAAATAAAGCTGAAGAAAAAAAGCTGGACGATACGCTCGCAAAGATTGCCCTGGAGGATCCGTCCTTTACCATAGCCACTGATGAAGATACGGGCCAGACAATTATCTCAGGAATGGGAGAGCTTCACCTGGAGATAATTGTGGATCGATTGCTGAACGATTTCAAGGTTTCGGCAAAGGTCGGTAAACCTCAGGTCGCATATAAGGAAACAATCACCGCTGCGGCAAAAGGTGAGGGAAGATTTGAACAACAAACTGGTGCTCGCCAGTATGGGCATGTCGTTCTCCAGATTGAGCCTCTTGAGCGCGGTGCCGGGTTTGAATTCAGCAATGAGATTGATGAGACCACAATCCCGTCACAGTTTCTTGCTGCTATAGAAAGAGGTGTTAAAGATACACTGGACTCTGGACCTCTTGTCGGCTATCCGCTGACTGACATAAAGGTAAGATTGACCGGTGGCTCTTATGACGACGAGGATTCAACCGAAATGGCATTCGGTGTCTCGGCTTCAATGGCGATCAGGAAAACAGCAGCAGAAGCACAACCGGTACTTCTTGAGCCGATAATGGATCTTGAGGTTGTAACCCCGGAAGATTATGTCGGGGATGCAATATCCGACCTGAACAGTAAGAGAGCCAAGATTGCTGGTGTCGAGGCGGAAAAAGATATTCAGGTAGTACGGGCACACGTGCCGCTCTCAGAAATGTTTGGTTATTCCACATCTCTGAGGTCAGCGACGCAGGGAAGGGCTCACTTTAGTATGCAGTTTTTAAATTATGATGTTGTTCCGAAAGCTAAAGCAGAAAGGATAGTTAATAAAATTAGAGGGATTTAGATCCAGTAATATTGAGGAAAGAAGATGGCAAAGCAGAAATTTGAAAGGACGAAGCCGCACGTTAATGTGGGAACGATTGGACATATCGATCATGGCAAGACAACATTAACGGCAGCG
>RCNE010000814.1_pt1 | contig 16825 bp, 11 predicted proteins | sample 2041361 | NCBI WGS metagenome assembly RCNE01 (sample SAMN09708229, study PRJNA481090) | Marine sediment metagenome, whole genome shotgun sequencing project.
CGTTGCCCATATCAGCATTGACGGCTGCCTGGAGATTAGACGAGGTGCCTTCAGCAATTTGAGATTCTGTACCCAAATCCTTAACCATCTCTAAGAAATAACCCAAATCTTTATTGGCATTATTGATTGAGAAGCCCAAATCGCTGACACCGTCAATTGCGTAGTTTTTACAGAATTGCATAAATGGTGAATTAGATGGGCCAGTCGACATAATGTCGAAAAGCTGCTGGCGGTCAACACCAGCGCGGTCGGCAACAGCGAATGCCTGCGACATGGCTGCAACGGTAGTCATACCCATGAAGTTGTTGATTAGCTTGGTGGTGTGACCGGCACCGAGTGCACCAAGATAGAATACATTTTCGCCTTGCATATCAAGAACCGGCTTAACCTTGTCGAAGGTTGCCTGGTCGCCAGCTGCCATGATGTTGAGCAATCCGTCTTTAGCATGGGCTGGTGTACGGCCAAGTGGCGCGTCGATCATGCCTGCGCCTTTCTTGGCAAGATCTGCACCGATCTTACGGGTAGAAGCTGGGATCGAGGTTCCGAAATCAATCAGAACAGCGCCTTCTTTAATGCCAGCCAGAATGCCGTCTTCGGCATAGACCAGCATTTCAACTACTTTTGACGTGGTAAGGCAAAGCATCACGATGTCGCTTGCTGCGGCCAGCTCCTTGGCTGAAGTAGCCTCGGTGGCGCCGCGGGCAACAACAGCTGCAACCGCTTCCTTATTGAGATCCATTACGATCGGCTCAAAGCCTTTCTTTTGTAAGTTTTCGACCATGTTGCTGCCCATAAGACCAAGGCCGATGAAACCGATGACAGGTTTTGTCATATCTGACTCCTAAAAGAGGTTCGTTTGTAAACTGGGGTTTGGGGTCAGAGTAAAGTGCGAGAGTAATTACTCTGGCACTTTACTCTGACCCCAGCACCAATGCACTTTTTCACTTTCAAAACCAGCCTTAGTGCTTAGGCTTCAATCGCTCTACTGTTGGAATAAGAATCCAAACTGACAGCATAGCAATTACGGCCAAAGAGGCTCCGATAACAAAGGCAGGCGAATAGTTGCCGTCAGCGGTCAACCAGGGCACAAGTGACGTTAGACCTACGGCACCGAGCTTGGCAGCCATACCTGAAAAACCAGCAAGCGTCCCAACCGTTTTACCACTGAATAAATCGCTCGGTAATGTTTGGATATTACCAATAGCGGTTTGAAAGCCAAATAAAATCACAGCCATGATAAGCACGGCTATAACAGGCGCGCCCGGATTCGCCATTGCCAACAGAGCAGGCAACATAATAAGGCAACCTAAAGTAATGGTGAGCTTACGGGTTTTATTAACATTCCAGCCTGCCTTCAAGCGATTTTGCGCTAGAAGACCACCAAACCATGCACCGAACATTGCGCCAACGTAAGGTACCCAGCCATACATTCCAATGGATTTCACATCCATTCCATATACTTCGTTTAGGTAAATAGGTATCCAGAAAACGAACAACCACCAGATTGGGTCGATTGCTGCAGACGCGATAATTACACCCCAGCTTTGCTTATGCGAAAGTACTTCGGCGGTTGTTGGCTTGTACTCTTCTTCTTCAGTATCGTCATCGGCTTCAGTGGTTTTCTGACCCGTTAAAATATACTCACGCTCCTCAGAGGTGAGCCAGGGGTGAGACTTTGGTGGCGCTTTAACTAAGATCCACCAGGGGATGAGCCATAATAAACCGATCAAACCCACAAGAATAAAGATCATTTTCCAACTGAAAATAACTGTCAGGAATGCAATTAAGGGAATTGAGATAATACCGCCGATGGCCGCACCCGAATTGAAGATGCCTTGAGCCAGGGCTCGCTCTTTGGTTGGGAACCACTCTGCGTTACTCTTAGCTGCACCCGGCCAGTTACCAGCCTCTGCCACACCCAAAATGGAACGAAAAATACTTAAGCTCACAACGCCCTGTGCAAATGCATGAAGGGCTGTGGCAATAGACCAAACACCAATGGACAGAACAAAACCTAAACGCGTACCTACCCAGTCAAATATCTTGCCGAATATGGCCTGACCAAAAGCATAAGAAAATACGAAGATAATAGAGATATTCGCATATATTTGCTTACGCTCCAAAGCCGACTCATCAGGGAACAAATCCTCTACGATATCTGGCCACAGCACGCTAAGTGATTGACGATCAATATAGTTGATAACGGTGGCAAGCGCGATTAATGCAATCACCCACCAACGTAAGTTTTTAAGTTTCATTATTTTTATCCCTCTGGATAATCAACAGATCACTAATCGTTTTTGGTAAGATCATTTAGTCGGCACCATGCTGTGTGTCAGAACCTGTCAAAGGGCCTAACGCTGGACCCGTCCGGAGGCGTCTCCGCCCATCAGTTTCTCCGCCTCGGCAACGGAAACCCGATTAAAGTCACCGGAAATTGAGTGCTTCAAACAACTGGCAGCCACTGCAAAATTCAGTGAGTCATCACGGTCCTCGTATGCATTCAAACCGTAGATAATGGCCGAGGCAAAACTGTCCCCGCCACCCACACGATCGACGATGTCTGTCATCTCGTATTTCCTGGAGTGATAAAAACCGGATTTGTCACGCATACATGCCGACCAGCCATTGATATCCGCGCTTCTGGACTCACGCAATGTAATCGCGATAGTGGACATATTCGGAAACACTTCCAGTACCTTGCTACTCAAGGCTTCGTACTTGCTGATTTCAAGTTCGCCACTTTCGACATGCACACCCGCTGAGATCCCCAGCGACTTCTGACAGTCTTCTTCATTGGCAATACCTACATCAACATATTTAACCAGTTCGGTCATGACCTCAGGTGCAGATTTACCATATTTCCATAGCTTTCCGCGGAAATTGAAATCACACGAAACCGTGACGCCACGCTCTTTCGCAGCTTTGACTGATTCAAGACTGAGATCGGCAGCAGACTGACTCAATGCAGGTGTGATACCGGTAATGTGAAACCACTTTGCATCCTTGAAAACCTCATCCCAGTCAAAATCACCGGGTCCGCATTCGCAAATCGACGATGCCGCACGATCGTAAACCACTTTGGATGCACGCTGGTTGGCACCTGTTTCAAGGTAATAAATACCGACACGGTCACCGGAGCGACGGATTTGTGTGGTATCGACTCCGAAACTGCGTACCTCGCGAATGGCGGATTCACCGATATCATTATCCGGTAGCGCGGTGACAAACCTGGCATCAAGCCCGTAGTTTGCCAATGCAACTGCAACATTGGCCTCACCACCACCAAAGGTCGCCTCAAAAGCAGGTGACTGGAAAAAGCGCTCATGACCAGGTGTCTTGAGACGCAGCATGATTTCACCAAAAGTGACGAACTTTGACATGATTAACTCCTGACCTGTTTAGCAATGGCGACAGCCTCGGCCGCCAGGTCTGTGATGATTTGATAATTGTCTTCAGCAATCGCCGACTTGGGTGTTAACCAACTGCCACCACAGGCAAGAACCATGGGTAAAGCAAGATATTCCGCCAGGTTACCGGCCGAAACACCACCGGTAGGCATGAACTTTACGTCCTTGAAGACTGAACCCAGTGCCTTAAGCATCGCGGGGCCTCCCGACAGCGAGGCCGGGAAAAATTTCAGAGACCGCAGACCCATATTCCAGGCATTCTGCGCTTCAGAAGCCGTGGCTATACCCGGAAATATCGGTAACCTGGCTGATTTCGCATATTCAACAACCGGTGCATAAAGACCCGGTGAAACGATAAACTGAGCACCGGCAAAAACCACCTCAGCAGCCTGACGTTCAGAAAGAACCGTTCCCGCACCGACGATGGCCTCAGGTACAGCCTTGACGACTTCACCAAGGCACTCGATGGCAGCGCTGGTACGCAACACCACCTCGATAACACTCAGTCCACCCGCCACCAGCGCCTGCGTGGTTTTGATTGCCGTTTCCGGATCATCTGGCACGACCAGCGGCACAACCGGTGCCGCCTCCAACCTGCTTAACAAATCATCATTCACGTTCAAAAGTTATACATCCATAATCAAGAGTAAAAAAGACCGCCGTTGATGTCGAGATTGACACCCGTGAGGTAACTTGATTCTGATGAAGCAAGGTAAGCTACGGCATCGGCAACCTCGGCAGCGCTGCCTTCACGTTTCAGATTCGTGGCATTGGCAACGAAATCACGGACGGCATCCTTGGTGAAAGTATCATGAAATGCGGTGCTGATCATACCGGGGCAAAGGGAATTAACACGAATACCGGAAGGTCCGAGCTCTTTAGCCATGGCCCGGGTAAACGTCATCACAGCGCCCTTTGAAGTGGCGTACGCTGATGCGCCGGGGCCACCGCCATCGCGACCGGCGAGGGAAGCAAAATTGATAATTGATCCGCCACTGCTCATATGCAGCGCAACCGCCTTGGTCATCATGAAGGTGCTGGTTACATTCAATCGCATCAGGAAGTCAAAAAAATCGGCATCCATTTCCTGCAATGACTTCCTGGCCACCAGGCCACCTACAACATTAACGAGAATATCAACATTCTCACCAAATGCAGCTGTGGATTCAGCAACCAGGCGATCAACATCTTCCTGTTTTGTCATGTCGCCTGCAATCAGGATAGCTTCACCGCCAGCGGCTTTAATTTCGCTAAGCGTCTGGTCGGCATCTTCTTTACTGTTGAAATAATTAACAGCAACTTTTGCACCTTCGGCAGCGAGTTTTACGGATACGGCCCTGCCAATATCTCTGGCACCACCAGTAACAATTGCAACTTTTCCTTTAAGATTCATTCTTTATCCTCTAAAAAGTCCTCACGAATCGGACTGAAAATATCCAGTAACACACCGGCTTCCACACACACTGCTCCGTGATCGGTGTCGGGTGGGATATAAGCGCAGTCACCTGCTTCCAGACGCCGGGTTTCTGAACCCACGGTAAAATCAAACACACCACTTTCAACATAAGCAACCTGTGAATGCGGGTGTGCGTGAGTGTAGCCGATTGAGTTGCTTTCAAAACTGACCCTGGCTAAAAACAGGGAATCGTCAAAACCAAGGTTCTGCCGAATAATACCCTCACCAGCAACCACCTTTTTTTCTTCGCTTCCCTTCATAAAGTGTTTGCTTGAATATTTCATTTTTTGTTTAGTCATGCGTTTCTGAATCCTCATACAATTGGTAAAAACCTGTCCAATCCAGTTTTGAATCTGCTGTTTGTACCGAATGGGTTTTGCTGATGTCCGCATTCCATGACAGACCTAAGGTCGTGGTATCACCATTACGCGTACTCAAGCGAATGGCCTCAGCACCATCACCTTTGAATCTTTCGATACCAGCAAGGTTACTGGCACTTGCCGTGGTGAACTCCCTTGAACCATTGTATTCACCGTGTGGTTCAAGCACGGATATAAAAGTGTAATTGGAGGCGTCTTTAACTCGCAGGATCAGTGCCTGTTCAGTACGCAGATTAAAATTGGGATCGTTGGCCCCGATCTCGGTAAAAAGTACTTCCATGGCAGTCTCTGCCAGTACGCTGTAGGTATAAAAACGATCGTCTTTTATCCAGGTAACCTGGAATGTGTCACCCGCGGCCACCTGGGCTGTTGCCCGCAGCCAGAGGTGCTGGAAACCATTTTTGTCCCCCAGCGCCGACATACTGCTTGTGCTGGCATCGAGCGGATGACTGACGTGGGTGATATGCCCATTGAAATGCAGTGGCAAGTCGTATTGATGTGCTTTTTCACTCTCGACCTTCAAAACATCCAGAGTCACCGGGTTGGGAAATATATCGCTTTTAAGCATGGCTAGTGTACGGCTGAAAACAACACCTTCGTAGGCATCATCCATACGCGCGGAAGTCAGCTCTGCGGTTTCGCTAATATCAAACATCAATGGCTGCGGGAAGTATTTCTGCGAAACCTTCCAGTCACCATCGAAATGGCTTGTTTCGTCAACCACGAGCGTGTTATGTGCCACGGTCTGCTTGGCCCAGGTTTTGTTTTCAGGCAGGTAGCGTCCGCCGTCCTTTGCCTCGACATTCAGAAAGCGGGCCGCACCGTAGTCCCTGACGATTTCATTGCCGTTGTCATAGAACTGCCAGGTTAGCTTGTCGAAATGCCCATGACCAAGACCCTGCCCTGTTGCTTTAAAAACAAGCGCCTGGTCTTTCGCTCCGGGGCCGCTACGCAGGATACTCAGAACGCCCTGCTTGCCATCCGGGCCATCGGCAAGCTGCATGGATTCAAAAACAAATGGCTTGGCTTTTCCGCTCTGAATCGCCTGTGCCAGGCGAAAACCATCGCCGGTCAGAACGATCCTGTTTTGTGCTTCGGCAATTGAAAGCAGCCTTGCATCACCGGTAAGACCATAGACAATGGCCACACCATAGCAAAGCTCAAGGGTATCCAGCCCCTTATCCTTAAGCGCGTCATTGAGAGGGAAAAAATAGCTGTCATAACTCAACTGGATTACCGTGTTGACGGCCTTGAGAAGGACACCATCACGATAGTCGAAGATCTTGCGTTGCGGGTCATTGCGTTCGATCACCTTCGCAAACAACAGGAAAGGCATCAGTGCATAGCGCTGGTAATAAGGTCCTTCGCTGTAAAAGCCGTCCGGCGAAAAAAGCAGGTCAAGCTGCTTCATGAAACCGGCGCTACCGTCACGCTTTAAACCATAGAGGGCCTTCTCGACGTATTCCTGATCGTCGATCACATAACCCGTCATACCAACCGCTGCAACGGCCCATGTGCCATGGTTATGAATCCGGTCAAAGGTCTGCGGTGCCTCATCCGAGATGAAGGACACCAGCGGGCGCAATAAATTGTTCTCGATTTCCGCTTTTTCAGCGGCACTGAGGGTATCGTAAATCGCGTCATAACCCTGGATGCTGGTGACCAGCCAAACGGCTTCATTGAGGCTTTGCCAGAATAACTGCCCGGGTGACTGGTTCTTTTGCTGTGGGTGGTCAGAAAGCGTTGGATACAATTGGGCATAGGCTAAAAGGATGTTTTTTGCCAGCTCCGCATAGGCCTTGTTGGAAGTGACCTGATACAGAAACCCCGCATTCTGGATAGTCGCTGAATTGCGTTTGTGTTGCTCATGCGTGTAGCCGCCACCTGCATCTTTGGGCACCGGTACATCGGGGATATCTGCATTGAGGAAGCGATCAGCATCCTTTTTCGCTCTTTGAATGGCGAGTTCAAAACCCGCAGGAAGCGGCGAGGTTTTGGATATGAGGTCAACGTCCTCTGGAGAAAGCAACAGGCGCGGGTGAGGATTTGCAAGTGCAGAAACCGACGACGCCGTTGATAAAACCAGCAGCAGTGCAAAAATGAAGTACCGGACGGTCATCATGGTTTTTCTGCTCCTGTGATGGTATTGCCGGACATGATCGCCGCACCATTGATAATTTCAGGGGCCCCAGTGGCGGTGAAGTGGTTATCTGTAATCCTGGTGACCGGCTCACCCACGGTTTGTACCACGCGGATGGGTTTGCTTTCAGTGAACTTGTTGTCGTTGATCGATACCACCTGGATACCATGCAAATGAACAGATGCCGAAGTTTTATTTCTCTTGTTGTTGCCGACTGCGATCAGGTTTGAGTCTCGAATCTCAACGTGAGGCCCGAAGGTGCTCTCATCGGTGCCACCCCGATAGATGGTCAAGACAGCCTTGCCAATATCTTCAAAACTGGAACCGGTTATACGCACGTATTCAACGTTATATAAACCGAGATCATCGGTTTCTTTGTCCAGTGCCAGCACGGCACCCGTGATATTCGAAAAGCTCGAATTGTGAATCTCTATATTTTCGGCAAAAGTGCCCTTGGCAACGGTCAGGAAGTTGAAAGAGTGATTGACGTCGAGATCTTTGATCTCACAATCATTAACCACCAGATCGTAGGCATCGAGCATCGAGTAACGGCTTGTGCGAACCAGTGAGTTGCCGGCCACATCCGGTGAACTTTTTCCGGACAGGGTCAGCCCTTCAAGTTTCAGCGCGCCGCCTTCATGTATTTCAAACAGGGTTGTGCGCTCAAATTCAATGACCGGTTTTTCATCACCCGCCGAACGGATGGTTAGCGGTTTGTCCACCGTGATAATTTTCTCAACCTGGTAATGCCCGGGTTTCAGTACAATAATGTCACCCGCTTTGGCCTTTGCAACAGCCTCGATCAACTTGTCACCTTCTGCTTTGATCGTGTGTGACTGACCGGTATCAAACCGCGCAGTTTTGTCAGGCTTTGGATACCAGTCGGGGCCCGTCTCTGCCCTGTCCAGTACTTTCAGGTCGCGATCGGCTCCTATTCCTTTTAAAGTCCCTTCAGCCGGTGCCAACAAGCCATTTTCCTGCCGGGTCAGTTCAATATTCCGTTTGGAAAAACCACCGCTGATTTTGAAATCGGCGATCCCATTATGAACATTGCCTTTGAACCTGATACCTGAAATATCATCATGAACCGTGACTGGATCCTTGCCATCCGAGTTGTAAACCAGGTTATTGCTAAACTTGGTGGTCTTTGGAACGGCACTTCTTTCAGTATCGCTGCCCGCTGCCAGTTCAATATGGCTGGCATCGATGATCGTGTTTCTTGTTATCTGTGAATTTTCTACCTGGTGATAGCGGTTAATGGGTGAGTCAGGTACACCATTCATGATCACGAGGGCACTGCCGAAGCGGGTGCCGGTGAGACCCTCAAGGTAATTGTTGCGAATCATCTGGCGTTTGTTGATGACCCGGATGCCACCCGTATGGTTAACACCATTGCCGAAAAACACGTTGCCCTCCACGAGGTTGTCATTGCCATGGCGCAGGGTCAGTGTGCCACGTGATTCAAAAAAGACATTGCGGCGGAAAACATTGCCACCGGATTTACTGGAGATGATCTCCACTTCACCATCGCAACGGTCAAAGTAATTGTCTTCAACAACGGTAAATGAATTCGACATGGAGTAGTGGCTGGTGCCAATCCTCAGTGTCTCGCCGCCATTGGAGCCGAGGATAGGCCGGTGGCCAAAATAGTTGTGGTCGATCTGGTGTCGATTCAGCTGGCTTGCTTCGCTGTTCAGACGCACCGCCATGGTGACACCGTTATTATTTTTTCCGGCCAGGTAATTGTGGTCAAAACGGTTGTTTTTCCCATACATCGATACCCAGTAATCTGACTCGGTTCTTTCGGGATTGTTGAAACCGTCAATGACCACTTCGGTGATACGCGAATTATTTGCAAGGTTTTCCTTATTACGACGAAAAGAAATAACTTCGGATGTCGGGGTGTGACCATTCTTGAAAACGAGTCCGGAAACGACCAGATGCTCACCCGCCATGCGCAAATTGGAAATACCTGTAATAAATACCTTGCCCTTTTCCTCTGCAGTCAGAGTAATGGGGTTATCTTGCTCTCCGAAACCTGTAAACAGGATTTCGAAATTATTCCATTCGCCATTTACCAGCACGATGGTATCGCCAGGCTTCAGGCTTTTCGCAGCGTTCTGATATTCGGATTGCGAACTAACGCGAGTTGTAGCGGAGTGTGCATTAATACTGAAAAAACTACTGAGGATTAGAAGCACCCCGATCAATAAATAGGAAAAATACCTCATTCGCCTCTCTTCCGGTTTTCGATAGAACCCCTGATAACGGTATGTTATCTACCCTGGCTCTTCATGGAGTCGTCAGACCTGCCAACCGATGGGGCTGACAGGAAACTGACTTGCAACAACTATGATACTAGGAAACAAAAAACACTTTTGATTCAGGGCCCGGCCAACCGGTAATTTTACAAAAAGGCCGGCCAGGCACCCGATTTCCTACAGTTTTACGATCACCACTTGCCTCGTAGACCCAGGAAGTAACGGCCACCGTAAACATTCCTTTCGCCGAAGTTATCATCCGTGTAGTAATACGTCTGCTTCGGTTCATTGAACAGGTTGATGCCTTCCAGTGAAAGTCTGAGATGGTCATTAAACTGGTAAGACATTCTCGCTTCCCAAACACCTACATCACCCACATAGCGGATACGTGTGCCGTTGCTTGTGTAAGGCTGGAAGTACTCACTGCGGTACTTATAGATCACGCTGGCACCGAAGCCGCCCCATTCCCCGTAAAGGGTACCGGAGAAGACATTGTCGGAAAACCCTGGAACGTTAGCTGGAGCTACGATACCAACTGTCTTTTGTTCCCTGTTTCCGTCTAAATCTTTAAGAAAGATCGTGCCGTAATTACTGTCTTCAAACTCAAAGTCTGAATGACCGTAGTTATAACCGATTTTCACACCCAGACCACTCAGAAATGCACTCGACAGATATGAGAAGTTATGTGCTGCTGTTATCTCTATACCCCACAGGGTGCTGGTATCTCCATCGGTTTGTGTGACAACGAAAGGCCTTGTAATCTCTACGCCGTCAATGTCAAATGTCTCCAGGACTTCTTCCTGTATAAAGCCACCCTGGAAACTCTTGTAATAGAATCCAGCTGTCAGAATTGAGTCATCATTTGGATACCACTCGATCGCCGTATCGAAATTCCATGACATCAGCGGATCAGTTGCCGGGTTACCTGAACCGGTCACTCTGTCGATCAGTTCATTCGGGTCGGTAATATCTTCTTCACCGCTGAGTGCAAAGCCCCGGTTATAACCGAGATCACCCGGATCAGCACGGGACATTGAACGATACACGGCACCACGCAGTAATACGGAATCCGTCAGATCCATGACCACATTGACACTCGGCAACCACTCTGTGTAGCTGTGTTTGGCATTGACTTCTTCCAGATCGCCTGTCGCTTCCATCGTCAGAAAACCATTTTCGTCTTCAATAATCGTGTATGCCGAACGCCATGCATCCGATTTAACATCGGTGTTAACGATTCTCACACCGAAGTTACCATTGACCGCTTTGCCGCCCCACTCGCTAGCCCAATTGGCCATCAAATAGCCAGCAAAGGTGGTTTCGGTAACGTCTGTCGTGTTAGGGCTTTCCCTGAATTGTTCCGGAAATTCAAACTCGTCGCCGTGGAACGCCAGGATCATGTCGGTGATACACTCATTGTTAAAAGTAGCCCAGGTATTTCCCGTTCCACTTGTTTCCTCACCTGTTTCCGAGTCGGTATTGGTGATCAGGTCACCGTCTGCTTCAGATGACAGAAAATCTTTTTCTGGGAATGCTATTCGACAAGCTTCGTTCATGGCCACAATTGCAGCGCGCTCTTCCTCTGAGTTGTCATCAATGGTACCGGGATCCCACCTGGTTCCACCCAGGTTCAGATAGGTCAGCTTGGAGTAACGCAGACCACCTTCCAGGCTGCTGATACTACCCCAGTCAACTTCGAGATCGAAATCAATCCGTCCTGACTTGATCTTGTTGGTACGATCAACATCGGAATCGATACGTGTACGGTACTCATCGGAGAACAGGGTGTAATCGGTTACATCAAAATCCTGCAGTGCAAACTGCGGAATACCGGTATCCAGGTCCCATTGCAGCAACGGACGGTAACCACCCGGTGTGTCATTTCCATAAATATCCTGATTATCAGACTGGATACGCACTGAAACCTGTTTCTCTACGCGCTCTGTTTTTGAGTAGGAAATGTCACCTGACAAAGTAAGACGATCATTGACGTCATAAACCATGTTCAATCCGCCACCCGTATATTTTTCTTCCCGGCTGTATGATTCGCTATTGGACTCAATTGCGGTGTTGCCCAGCCAGTTTCGAACCGCACCCTGAGAAGTGGTAACGAGAGCGGGTCCCGTAACTCCGTTTGTCGCACGTTTTTGGTTGGCGACATTAAAATCATGCCTTAACTCTTCCTGTGTGCGTTTCGAATATTCGACATCCAGGTTGATATCCCAATCATCATTTGGCTGCCATTGAAAGGCGCCAAAAGCCGCATCACGCTCATCAGACGTGTCATTTTGCCGATAGCCGCGACTGGATGGTGCGAATCCCCAGGCCAGACCATCGCTGTATGCCTTGCCGGTTTCCGGGTTAATTTCAGTGTCGTAACCCTGGTTTCTATCGCCGTCGACCTGGTCTTCACAGTCACCGCTCGAAGACCTGAAAAAGCCTTCATTTGTGACACCGGGATCGTTGATACAGGCCCACAATGAAGTCCCTGTCGGGCTCGAACTACGAATTTCTGCTTCTGGCTGAGAAATATCACTGTGCTGATAGCCAACTGAGAGGCCGATGTTGCCACCATTCGCGGTTTCCCACTGATCGACATAACTCATGGTTCCACGCCAGCCCCAATCATTCGATAACTGGGCCTTAATATCCTGCTGGTCCGGATTGTAGTTACCCTTTATATCGAACTGGAAACGCCGCTTGCCGTAATTTAACGGCCTGAGTGTTTCAAGCGCGATGACACCGGCAACACCACCTTCGATCAAGGTTGCATCCTGGGTTTTATAAACGACAATCTTGTTCATCAGTTCCGATGGAAACTGTGAGAAGTTGACCGAGCGGTCACCACTGCCGTTGCTCGCTTCGCGGCCATTAAAGGTCGTAGCGCTCAAAAATGGTCCAAGACCACGAATTGAGACTTCTGTCGCACCGCCGTTCTCACGGTGAGAGGCCACACCTGTGAGTGATTCAAGCGCTTCACCAATGGAGAGCGCGGGAATTTCACCGATATCGGAAGCGGACAGACCATCGACAACCATGACGTTATCACGCTTGATAGAAATGGAGTCCTTAATTAATTGGCGCGTACCCGTGACAATTACTTCTTCAAGGACACCTTCTTCCGTAGTGCCTTGTGGAGCATCTGTTGCCTGGTCTTGCGCAAGGACCTGGGGTGCGGCAAGTATGGACAAACACATCGAGGCCAACGCTATGCGTATACCTGATGTTAGGGGATGAGCATTGCCGAGAAGCTCGGTCTTATCGGTCTTAATCATTAATTTCACCTGCATTTTTAGCGGTTTCATGGAGTGACTAAAAGATCACTTTCCTTACGTTTCGTCTAATTCATGATGCCTAGTATTTAGCTTAAACGAAGCCAGAATTAAAATTGGACGGAGCGATCTTAACCAATTAATAACATTTTGGTCAATATATATTTAACCAATTTTTAATTTAACGTCCACATAATTGGTTAACCAATATGCCTTTCCTTGTGTAGAACTGCACCTTGGGCATTCTGAGCCTAACCCTAACTGAAATATTAAATATTATTTATCAATGGTTTATGAATTTTCTCGAATTGGTCGTACACATATATAGCCAATTCCCATATTTATGGTAAGATAAGTCTCGTTACAAAATAGTTTAATTAGAGGCGCCAGAGCAAATGTCAGAGAAACCGCGACTATATACAAGCGTGCTGGAAAAAATGCTGGATCTTATCGATTCCGGCGAATTTCCCGTCGGTGGCCGTCTGCCACCTGAGCGTGAACTGGCTGAACGCTTCAATGTCAGCCGACCCACCATCCGCGAAGCCATCATTGCGTTGGAAGTTCTGGGCCGTGTCCAGGTAAAGACTGGTTCCGGCATCTATGTACTGGAACATCATTCAGCAAATGGTGGCGGTATCGACAACATCAGCCCCTGGGAGTTGACGGAATCGAGGGCACTGATTGAAGGTGAAGCCGCGGCACTTGCCGCCAGTCACATCACTGATGAAGAGCTACAACACCTCGAAGATTCCCTGCATGAAATGGCCGACGAAAACGCCGTTGGCGCACTGGCCGAGGGTGATGCGGATAAAAAGTTCCATCGCATCATTGCCGAGGCCACCCGCAATGCCATGCTGGTGTCCGTCATTGAAAACATGTGGTACGTCAGGAATAACGCACCGCTGGTCTCGCGTGCCTACAAGGCGATCTGTGAGCAGGACGGGGCAAAACGGGTTGAAGAGCACCGTGAAATTTTCCAGGCACTATCCAGACGGGACGCCAAAGCCGCCCGCGCCGCGATGCATCAGCATTTTGCCCTGATACTGAACAAGCTGATCACTACCACCGAAGCTGAGCAAGTCGATCAGGCACGCAGAGAAGCCCAGGAAGTCCGCAAAAGATTTTCTCTTGACCACCTGGTGACGAGTACTTAATTCCCGGTGTTTCGATATAAACTGTAGTCAGGAATTCTCCCTGATCGTGGCGGGGCAACTCACGTACCGGTCAACAATGGCAGCATCAGCGAGGCGGTTCCAAGTAGCAGAAAGAACCCGCACATATCAGTGATCGTGGTCAGGATAGGACCGGAGGCAACCGCCGGATCAACATCAAGGGACTTAAGAATGACCGGCACAGTACCGCCAATCGAAACCGCCAGTATCGTATTGACGGCCAGTGCCAGGCCAACCACAAGACCGAGCCAGCCATTGCCTTGCCATATCCAGGCTACCAGTGCCACCAGGAGGCCAAGAGCGGCACCGTTGATGATTCCAACCACGACTTCCTTACGCCAGACATAAAACAAATCTGACCGCTTGATAATACCCAGTGATAGCTCGCGCATACTGACTGCAACCGCCTGGTTACCCGAGCAACCGCTCATGTCGGAGACAATCGGCAGAAATACCGCAAGGATAATTACCGCACTGAGTACATCCTGGAACTGGGCGATAACACTCGCAGCGATGATATTCAGCACGATATTGACCGACAACCATGACAGACGCCGGCGTGAGCGCACGCTGGTTGGCATGGAGCGTAATTCCTCGCCACCTACAATACCCTGGGATTTGAGGTGATCGGATTCGGCACGCTCGGCAACCGCATCGTAAACCGCCCGTCGCCGGACCACTCCCAATATCCGGTTTCTGTTATCCACCACGGGAACAGCTGAGATATTGTTGTCATCGAAGAAATCTTCCAGTTCATCAAGCGGAGCTGTGTCTTTTACCGACACGGCCGCTTGAAAAATATCAACCAGCCGGGCTTCGGGTGATGCCACGATAATATCGCGGATACCTGCAACACCTAAAAGCTCCCCGTCACGACCCGAAACATAAATGTACAGCACATGGTTCAGCTCATAATCTTCTTCATGCCCGGCCAGGTCACTGAGAACGGAAGAGGCGCGGTACATTTTCGGGTAGCTGAAATATTCCTTCATCATCAGGCCGCCCGCGACATCATCGTCATAGGCCATTAACTGCCTTGCCTCGATAACATCGGCGTCATCCATGTGACTCAAAATACCTTCGAGTTCTTCAGCGTCTAGTTCCGATAGCACGTCGGCCTGCTCATCGCTCGACATCTCGCTGACAATGGATGCGGCAATCTCGGGACTTAATTCCCCGAGGAGATCACCTGCAGATTCGTCCGGAATGACCTCAAACACATCTGCCGCTGATTCAGGTGTCAACCTCGCGAGGATTTGCTGTTGTTCATCTGCCTCAAGACGCATCAGCGCCCGCAGACTTTCCTCACCACTCAGCGCAGAGAGATACTCATTAAGGCCGGTCGAGCTGTCATCCGTCAGATGATCACGCAAAATTTCCCAGCTGTTTCTTTCTTTTAACTGCATTGACTGCACCTCAAAAACACGGAAATGGGTTTATGGTGGTTGGGTCCTTATCATAACTGACCCGCAAACTACGATGAGCCAAATTTGTGACGTCAACAGCGCAGGAAAAATATTTGCTATGATGACCTGCATGCATGCTCCCGGAGCAAAACCATCACTCTGATACTGCTTACTCTCGGCCTGACCCTGTTACTTGCAGGCGGTTTCAGCATGGTGCGTGGCGCATCCGATCTTGCGGAAAGTTACGGTGTACCACCACTGGTTGTGGGTCTGACAGTGGTCGCCTTTGGAACCAGTGCGCCCGAGTTGGTTATTAACATTGTTGGTGCCCTGGAGGGGCAGACTGCACTTGCCTTCGGTAACATCACCGGCTCGAACCTGGCCAATATCGGCCTGGTACTGGGTGTCGCAGCGGTTATTTCACCCATCGCACTGGAAGGTAAGATCATTCGCCGCGAGCTTCCCTTATTACTGCTGGCAACGGCTGTTTTATTCATCATGACGCTCGACCACCCGCTTCGAGCTTCGACGGCGATACTGGATCGCTCCGATGCAATAGTGATGCTTTTGCTCTTCTGTATATTTATTTACATTACTGTTGTGGATTTTCTGAGGCAGGAACAGGATGCCCTGGTCACCAACTTCGACAAACTGCCTCACGCGCGTCATCTTGAGAAAAGAGCCGATTGGATACTGATAATTGCAGGCATGGCAGGTCTCACAGTGGGCGGCCATCTTACGATTGATGCCGGCTCTGATCTGGCCGAGTCAATGGGTCTATCCCCTGTGATTGTGGGTATGCTGGTGGTGGCGATTGGAACGAGTTTACCGGAACTGGTTACTTCAATTTTCGCCGCACTGAAAGGTAACGCAGACCTTTGTGTCGGAAACGTGATTGGTTCCAATATATTTAATTCGATGTTTGTCCTTCCCATTAGCGCGCTTATACATCCACTGGCAATCCCGGCCGGTGGCAGCATGGATATATTTGTCTCACTCGTTTTTAGCGTGATATTGATACCCATCTTCATCCTGGGAAAAACCATGATGAGCCGTCAGATTGGTGTGATATTCCTGGTTGCGTATGCCGGCTATATGCTTGCCAGGCTTTATTTCAGCTGAGATTAACCGGGATCATGGCGCAATCCATTTGCCGTCCCAATAATCACGATTCCAATCAAAACGGGCCCGCAAATGGCCGCCCGCCCGGAGAAAGAGCCAATCAATTGCGGATACCTCGCACGAGATAACAGCAAAGTTGTCGAACCCATCGTTTAGATCGGAAGGTCGCCCACCATGCTCGGCCAAAACCATACCCGGTGCTCCTG
>RCNE010000815.1_pt1 | contig 16823 bp, 17 predicted proteins | sample 2041361 | NCBI WGS metagenome assembly RCNE01 (sample SAMN09708229, study PRJNA481090) | Marine sediment metagenome, whole genome shotgun sequencing project.
CGCAACCGAGGCCAGCACAACCGGGGCGAGCAGCCAGGGCACCAGGAGGTTCGATGCTGCGGCGCCGGGGATCGCGGACCCGAAGTGGTGTGCGACGAGGGGCGCAGCGGCGAGCTGAGCCACGATCGGTACCGCGATGGCCGCAGCCAACCAACGGGGAAGCGGAATCGCCGATGTCAAACCCGGCGCCCAGCGGACGAGAGCCGCGGTCAAAAGAACGGTGAGCTGGAACGAAACCTCCGCGATGAGCGATGGGTCGACGAGAAGCAGAAGAAACGCGGCGAGCAGGACCGCCGCCATTGGGACGATGGCCCGGCCGAGGAGACCGGCACCGACAAAGATTGCGCCCATCAGTGCCGCACGAACGGCCGATGGAGAAGCCCCCGCGAGGAGGGCGTAGGTCGGGAGGACCATGAGGATTGCGATTCTTGTGGTGGTCGGAGAAGCGCCGCCAAGCGCGAGCAGCAACCAGGTCATTCCCGCCACGAGGCCGACGTGGAGACCGCTGACGGCGAGGAGGTGTGCGAGTCCGGATCGCCGCCAGCCGACTTTTCGGGCCGGCGACAGAAGATCTCGGCGACCGAGGGAGAGCGCCGCCGCCAGCTCGGCTGCGCGAATGTGATCCACATCGGTCCGAGCTGCGGCCAGCAGCTCATCGGCCAGATGCTCACGGAGCGCCGGCAATGGGCGAAATGCGGCGGTTTCCCCGACGAGTCGCCGGGAGCTCGCCACCAGAAGCGGGGATTGGGGTGAGCCTCGGATGGAAACCAGACCCTTGATGATCTCGCCCGGGCGAGGGAGATCTCTGGGGTTGGCACCTCCGCGGATCTCAAGGCGGCAACGCCGCAGCTTCGGTATCGTCAGAAATTCGTGATGCGCTTCCAACACCCGGACTCGCGCCTGCCATCCCCATCGACCTTCCGTCCAGCCTTCGGTGACCAGTATTCGGGCGCGGATCCAAACCGGATCCTCGAGATCCGTGAGACCGGCGAGGTCGTGTCGAATTTCAGCTGTGTGAAGAGCGTGACCCCCGACCAGCGCGAATCCGGCCGCGAGCCAGAGTGCGATCGGTGCGTCGACCCCGCGGCGGGCGGCAAGGATGAAAAGGCCCAAACCTGCCGCGACCATCAGAATCTGGAACCAACCCGGACCGTGTTCTCCCAACGCGAGGGCAAGTCCGCTTGCGGCGGCCCCACCCAGGGTCAGGCCCCACAGGGGCTTGAGTGCGCGGGACTCGCTGCCGGTTTCGGTCACCCGGATTCCAGGACGGCGAGGATCTCCACATGGTGGGTGAAGGGAAAGAGATCAACGAGTTCGAGGTGTGAGAGGACATAACCGTGATCGATGAATTCCGCGGCGTCACGGCTCCAGGTGGCCGGGTCGCAGCCGAGCATCAAGAGGCGGCTCGGTCGCCAGTCGATGAGGCGTCGACGGAGATTCGGCGTCAACCCCGCGCGAGGTGGATCCGTGATGGCGAGGGCTTCCGGCGGGAGATCGGCATTCTGCTCGAGGAAGGCTTCGGCCGAACCGGTTGCCACCAGTGCGTCCGGCAGGTTGCGCTGAGCGGCCGCCGCCGCCGGTGAATGGGGTTCGACCATAATGAGGTTCTCGCGACCGGCCCATCGGGCCGCCGCGGCCAGAAAGCCGACACCGGCGTGGAGGTCCACCACCGGCTCGTCGCCGGGGCCGACGAGGCCGGCCACCCTTTCAAAGAGCCACGGGAAGAGATGCCGGTTGCCCTGAAAGAAAGAACCGATGGGGACTTCGAGTCGGATCGGGAGATCCATGGAGACGTGTTCCGGACCCCAACCCGGGAGGATCTGGGACGATTTCGTGAGCCGGTGAAACCCATCGATTCCGGGACACTCCGCGGCTGGAGGCAGACATCGCTCGGGGATGGATTTCGGCCCGCCTCGGCCGGGTCGGAGAGCTGCCACGGTGGCGTCGCTCCCCTCGAGGACCTCAAGATCGACGGGCATGAGGGAGTGATTGATGAGATTCTCGGTCAGCGAAGGCAAGGCGGCGGCGAGGGTGGGGGAGATGATGCCGCAGTGGCTGATGGGACTGACCCGCCAACTCCGGGGCCCATAGAAACCGAGCACCCGGGTGGAAGGATCCCAGTGAAGACGGCTTCGAAGCCGGTAGCCCGACGGTGAGTCGGTGATGGACGAGCTGCGAATCCGATCTGCGATCTCCGGGAATCGAGCCGCAGCCTCGGCGGCGACGGCGATCTTCAGATCGGCTCCCTGGCGCGGGTCCACTTCGGGCCAGTCGCACCCGCCACAGTCGTCGGCGTGGGGACATGAGACCTCGAGCCGGGCGGGGTGACGGTCGTCCAGTACCTCGACGACATCGGCTTCGATGATGCGGGCCCGACGACGGGTTGGCGAAACCCGCAGCCATTCTCCGGGCAACCCTCCTCGGATCATCCAGGTGGCGCCGTCGGCATGGGCCAGGGCGCGCCCGCCACCGATGAGTTTGACGGCCCGAATCTCGGTCGCTCCGCCGGCCTCGGGATGGGTCTTTTTCACCACGAGGCACCTGAAGGAATATGCATCATCATCCAACTTCCAATCGGGGCAGGTTGAGCAGGAGTCGTAGCTCTCGGTCACGAAGCGCCCTGGAGCTTCGCTGCCTGGCCTCGTCGGTGGCGGAGGTGCCGGCCACCGCTTTCTCGACATGCCCTTCGATCGTCTGCCTATCGTTTACCGGCAGGGCCGCCCAGCACTCGTGGAACATCTCCGCCTCGAGTCCGAAGAAATATTCGTCCAGCATCGCCGCGACAAGGCCGTCACAGGCCGTCTCGACCTGCGCGACAATTCGAATGAGAACCGCGGCGACCGGGGGCCGGTCTTTCGTCTGTGTTTCGGCGGCTTCCCTCAGCGCGCTGACCAACGAACCGCAGTCTCCGGAACTCTCAGGCGCCACTTCGCCGGGGTCTGCGTCGGACTGCCCGGTTCGCATCTCCGCGAGCCGTTTCGCGTTCCGTTTCACCGCATGCCGACAATAGGAAAGGCTGGCGACCGGATTGCCGTCTTCACGTTCACGGTTTTGTGCGAAGACCTCGGTGAGCCCGGATGCGACGGCCGCCAGAGGGACGCCTTCGCGCCACCAGGACCGCAGGAGTTGAAAATCGCGGGGCGAGAGAACATGGGGAGTACCCCGAAGCGAGGAGAAAAGATCCTCGACGCTGCGGTAGTAGCTGAGCTCCTGACCATCACCATCCATGGGCTCAGTGTAACCCCACCTCACAATACGGGTACAATACAGAGACTGATATGTGGATGGTCCCAATGGTTCTGCACCTTTCCGGCGAAGCGTCGGGCACGGCCCAACCCTCGATCGAGGGCGGTGTTGGCGAACCGATGGCGCCTGTTCTTCCGGCGGCGGAGCCGATCGTCAGGTCATAGTGAGGCCGATTCTCCTGCTCTTCGTCGCGATCGTGTGGGCGTCGGCGCCCGCGGTTCACGCCGGGCCCTGGAGCCAGCTGCCGGATGCCATCGACCGTCTGGTGGAGCGCCCGGGTGATGCGGACGCCGAACGCGTAATTCGGTTGGCAGAGGCGTCGATCCTTCGCGAGGCGCAGCAGGGTCGGGTGGTCGTGACTCGATCGCTCTTCGACACCTACGCGAGTCTGGTCCCGAACCTGTCCGACGGGATCGCCCGCCTCTCCTCCATCGAGCGTCGGATCGCCGATCAGCTTCTCAGGGTCGGAGATCAGGTGAGATCAACGGATCTTCTGCAGGCGTCTTCGTTGTGGGCGCTTGCCGCCGAACTCGACCCCGAGTCGGAGGCTGTCACCCGGTTACGGACGGTTCTGCTTCCGCCGGTCAATGCCCGACCGGGTCAAGTGTGGAAAGCGCCACTGGACGGAGCGAGACTGGTTTTTCACCCATCCCGGGCTGTTCGCGTGGGCTGTACGGTTGACGATAGTGCCTGTCTCAAAAATGAGCTTGTCACTCGTCAGGTCGATGTGCCGGCCCTCTGGGTCGAGGCCCACGAGGTGAGCAATCGACGATACCGCCTGTGTGTGGTGGCGGGCGGTTGCAGACCCCCCGAGGACCCGAGTGAATTCAACGACCTCGATCGCGTCGACGATCCCGTTGTCGGTGTCAGTTGGCGGCAGGCGAGAGCCTATGCGCTGTGGACGGGCCGGCGCCTGCCGTCGGAAGCCGAATGGGAACGTGCCGCCCGCGGTGAAGTCAACACCATGAGATTCCCCTGGGGCAACACTCGTCGACGGGAACTCGCCAATCTGTGGTTGGAACCTCGCAGCGCGATCGCCGGTGGGACCCGAGCGGGCGGCAGCTTCCCATCCATGGGTTACGGGACGGCCGATATGGCCGGCAATGTCTGGGAATGGTGCCAGGACCGATACCAAATAAAGCTTTCGCAGCTGCCGGGTGACGGATCCCCCGCACGACAGGGACGGGGACGAGTCGTTCGTGGTGGTTCTTGGCGCCGTGCCATCGACATGGCGCGGGTTTCGACCCGATCGTGGTTCGATGCTGAATATTTTGCCGACGATCTTGGATTTCGCTGCGTGGTGGATCACAATCGGGCGGCTTCGGTCGGGGAATTGGTCCGCTCGGCGCAGCGGGCTTTTCCCGTTGATGTCGCTACCGGACTGGAGTTCGATGGTTCGGATCTCGAAGCCGAAGATCGCCGCTATCTCGAACGGCGGGCGATCACCCTCTTCGTGATTGAAGGCAGGATGGAAGAGGCCCTGATTCCGGCCTCCCACAGACTCAGCAGCGAACCCAACGACCCGGTTGCCGGAGATTTCTTCACCCGACTCGAGACCGAACTGCTCAATCAGGCGAGCGGGAGCGGCATCTCCGGTCTCGAGAATCGATTGGATGCGTATCGGTCGGTGGCCATGAGGAATCCACGGCTGGCGGGTCGATTTGCATCCCTTCAGCGACAGTTGTTGGTGGTACTGCGTCAGGCAGTTAACGAGCATGAGCGCCGCGGCAATCGGGAGACCGCTCAGATGGCGGCGAAAACCGGTCTCGTGCTCGCCCCCAACGATGCGGTCTTCGCGGCTGCGGTGAGCCGACTTACCCGCAAGACCGGCACCACCATTGTGTGGCCCAAAGACGGAAAGGGAATGGTCTGGGTCGGGAGGCGTCGAGTCCACGTTGGAGCGAGCCCCGGCAACCTCGGCGCCAACAGCAACGAACACCCGGAGCATGAGGTTTCCGTGGAGGGTTTCTGGATCGATCGGACCGAGGTTACCAACGATGAGTATCGGAGTTGCGTCCGGGCGGGCGCCTGCACCCCGCCGCATCGGACAGAGGTCTTTGACAGCCCCAACCTCGGAAATCAGCCGGTCCTTTGGGTCGACTGGTTCCAGGCGAAAGGATACGCCGCCTGGGCCGGAAAGCGTTTGCCCACCGAGGTCGAGTGGGAGATCGCCGCCCGGGGAGGAACCGCGACCGAGTTCCCATGGGGTGCGAGTTGGGTGTCGGGAAATGCGAACGCCATCGGTCTCTACCGGGGCGATGTCTGGGGCGGAACCTCACCTGTGGCGAGCTTCGAGCCCAATAGATGGGGACTCTACGATTTCATCGGGAACGCCACCGAGTGGACCGAGGATGTCTACAACGAGACCTACCGGGGAGCACCCAGGGACGGCAGCGCCTGGTATCAGGAAAACGGTCTCGCGGGTGAAAGAAGACGGGTGGTGCGCGGCGGCGGGTATGACGATCCACCGCCGAGACAGCGGGTGTCGTGGCGAGGCGGCAGGAGGGCCGAAAATTTCGGCCGCTCGGTCGGTTTCAGATGCGTAGCGGATGAGTAGGTCTGAATCAATTTTGAATTATGAATTTTGAATTATGAATTTAATCACAGATGCTCCGAAGATTCTTGCGATGAGTGCGATGGTAATTCAAAATTCATAATTAGACCAAATACCTTCTGCCTCACAATTCCCGCAGGGCGGTCGCCACCGGCATCCTCGCAGCTCTCACGGCCGGGAGCAGACCGCCGATGAATCCCATCAATGCCGCGAATCCGAGCCCCCACAGCATGAGCGACGGGGTCACCTTGAACGCGAATGCCAGATGCGAGAAGGTCTGCCAGTTCATGGTTCCGGCGGTGAAACCGTTGAGGGGCAACACGGCGATGCATCCGAGGACCCCGCCGATCAGAGCGATGAGAACCGACTCGGCGACAAAGGAAACGACCACACTTGTCCCGCCGAAGCCGAGGGCCCGGAGGGTCGCGATTTCCCTCGCCCGTGCGGCCACCGCCGAATACATCGTGTTGAGGGCGCCGAAGACCGCGCCGATGGCCATGACAAAGGCGACGAGAAATCCCAATACTCGAATCAGCATACTGACAGCCTGGGACTGCTTGGCGTAGTAGTCCCGCTCTCCGGTGATGTCCACGGTCATCCTGGGATCGGCGGTGAGGGTGTCCTTCAAGGCGGTGAAATCATTCCGCGAGTCGAGTCTGGCGGTCACCGACTGGTAGACATTATCCGATCGGCCAAAGGTCTGGCTGAGGAGATTGGAATCGCACCAGATCTCGGAATCGAAAGCGCTGCCGCCGCTGTCGAAGATCCCGACGACTCGCCAGTCCTGGCCGCCGATATCGACGGTCGCTCCAAGTTCGAATCCTCGATAAGTGGTGACGGCGTACTTGCCGACCACGAGTTCAGCCAGGCCGGGTTTGAAGAACCGGCCTTCGGTGACACGCACCGTCGGTCGGACATCGAGGACCCGGTCATTGAGGCCGCGGATTTGAACGTTGGCATCGGTGCCCGTGGTCATCAACGGAAAGGCGCCGATGACGACGACCTCGGGGCTGAGCAACGGTGAACCGTCGGCTGAACGGGCGATCTCGGGGGCGTCGCCGATGATCCGAACCTGATCGAGGCTCACCGCCGAAGTCATCTCCGAGTCGGCCCCGGCGCGCAGCACAATGACGTTGTCGGGCGAGCCCGAGGCGATGAGAGTGGCCTGGAATCCGCGCGCCATGGCGAGCATGGCGAGGAAGACCCCGACGGTTCCGGCGATGCCGAGCACCGAGACAACTGCGTTGGCCCAACGGGCGCCGACCGAGCGAATGTTGTAGGAAAAGGGAATCGCCATTAGACCCTCCGAAGCGCATCGACGATTCGCAGACGCATGGCCGTCACCGCCGGAATGAGTCCGGCCACGAGACCGACAAACAGGGCGAGGACGAGGCCGAGGGCCATGGAATCGGGGCCGAGGTAGAAGAACGGGAGCATCCCGTTGGTGGGATCACCGCTCAAGGTATAGAGCTTGGCCATGGTGATGCCGAGGCCCCCTCCGACCAGAGCAATGAGAACCGATTCGGCGAGCACGAGTCCGAGGACTGTGCCGTCGCCGAAGCCGAGGGTCTTGAGAACGCCGAGTTCGGGGATCCGTTCACGAACGGCGGTCGCCATGGCGGAGCCCGTAACCAACAACAGCGTGAAGAGGACCACCGCTCCGATGGAGAGAACGATGAGCCGGATATTGCCGATCTGCTTTGCAAAGCCGGCGGCGAAGTCCTTCTCGGTCTCGGTGGAGGTCTCCCACTGTGAGTTGGCGAATCGCTCGTCGATGGCTCGAGCGACCTCGACGGCGGAGTCCGGATCGTCGATCTTCACGGTGTACCAACCGACGAGCCCCGTGCCCCACTCACGTCCCTCGTCGAGAGAGTCATAGTGGAACCAGAACTGGGTCTCGTCCGCCTCGGCGGTCTTGCCTTCGTAGATGGCTCGGATGTTGAACTCCCAGCTTCCTTGAAAGATGGTTCCCTTGATCGGGATACGGTCGCCGAGCTTCCACTTGAATCGTTCGGCCGTGGTTTTTCCGACAACGGCGCCTTCGCGGTCGCGCAGGAAGCTCTGCCACTGGTCGTCGGGGATGACGAACTCGGTGAAGACATCGCGGTAGGTCTCGGTGTCGATCGCAAACTGGGGGAAGAAGTTCCGCTCATCCTGATAGATTCCGCCGAACCAGTTGGCATGGGTTGCTTCGGAAACGTGTTCGATCTGCCTGAGCTGCTGTTTGTAGGAGATCGGCAGCGGTTGGATCAGCGAGGTCCGATTGCGGACCACAAGGCGGTCGGCGCCGGCGACATCGATGCCTGCGTTGAGGCTGGTTTCGATCGTTATCAGCAGACCGAAGAGAAAGAGCGCCACCGCGATGGAGCCCACGGTCAGGATGGTGCGGGTCTTTTTCCGCTTGAGATTGCGCAGAATAAACGGCAGATATTTCACGATGCAATCCTGGAATTGCCGGCTTCGATCAGTACGCCCTTCTCGAGATGGAGTTCGACATCAGCCCGCTCGGCCGCCCGCGGGTCGTGGGTGACCATGAGAATGGTCTTCCCGTGCTCTTTGGAAAGGGCGGTGATGAGGTCGAGGATCTCATCGGCCGATTTCCGATCGAGATCGCCGGTGGGTTCGTCCGCGAGGAGGAAGGTGGGGTCGGTGACGATGGCGCGGGCGATGGCCACGCGCTGTTCCTGGCCGCCGGAGAGCTGGCGCGGGTAGTGGTCCATGCGATCGGCGAGGCCGACGAGGGAAAGCGCGGTTTCAACCTGCTGCCGCCGACGGCTCTTGGAGAGCTTTGTCAGCAGGAGGGGAAGCTCGACGTTCTGAGCAGCGGTCAGGACGGGCATGAGATTGTACATCTGGAAGATGAAACCGACGTGACGGGCGCGCCACCTGGCGAGCTTGGGACCCGACATGTGGGTGATCTCGTCGCCGTCGACGGTCACCGTCCCGGAAGTGGGGACATCGAGACCACCGAGCAGGTTGAGCAAGGTGGTCTTTCCCGAGCCCGACGGGCCCATGAACGCCACGAACTCCTCCGAATCGACATCGAGGTTGAGCCCTTGGAGGACGTCGATGGTCTCCGCCCCGCGTTTGTACTGCTTGTTGAGGTTGCGTACCTGAATCAGGGCGTTGTCGCTGCCGCTTCCATCCACTCGTACCATGCTCATCCTCCGGATACCGGTTCCGCATGATGCGGATGCCGTCAGTTCTGGATCTTGATTTTCTGTCCGTCCTCGAGACCTGCGGGGGCTTCGATGACAACGATGGCGCCCGCCGAGAGACCGGCGAGGATCTCGACGTCGCCACCGAATTCGCGTCCGACGCTGACCGCTCGTCGCTCGATCTTCTCGCCGTTGACCGCAAAGACCACCCGGAGGTCGCCTTCGTTGGTGACGGCAGCCCGCGGAACGAGACACAGAGCTCGCGGCGCGTCATCGATATCCTCTGCGGTTTCCCGGAACGCCACTTTGACTCCCATATCGGGGAGAATCCTGGGATCGAGTTTGTCAAAGGTGAGCCGTACCTTGACCGTGGCTTTCTGGCGATCGGCGGTGGGGATGATGGTTCTCACCGTGGCCGGGATCTTCCACCCCGGGTAGGCATCGAGAATGGCTTCGGCCGGCTGGCCGGGAGCCACCCTCGCGATATAGCTCTCGTTGACATCGACTTCGATCTCCAGAGACGTCATGTCGACGATGGTCGAAATGCCGCCGCCACCTGCGAAGACCGGGGCGACCATCTCACCGGGTTGAGCTTCCTTGGAGATCGCGATTCCGGCGAAAGGCGCCCGGATGGTGTAGTTCTCGAGATCCTGTATGGCCACTGCGAGCTGCGCCTCGGCGGCATCGACGTTGCGCTGCGCCACCGTCAGCTGGGCGCCGAACGCATCTACAGCGGCCGTCGCCGAATCGAGATCCTGTTCCGAGGCGACGCCGTCCTCATGAAGCTCCTGGGCCCGCCTGAACCGTCTCTTGGCGTCTGCAAGATTGACCTTGATCTCCTCGAGGGAGGCAAGAGCGACATCGCGGCCGGCTCGGGTGGCGTCGGTTCTTCGGCGCGCATCGGCGTCGTCGAGGCGAGCGAGAACCTGACCGGCTTCAACCCGCATCCCCTCGTCGACCAGGATCTCGGTCACCCGGCCGGTGATCTTGGAGGCCACCGTGGCCCTCCGGCGGGGTTCGACATAACCCGAAGCGTTGAGCACCGTGGCCGCGGCGCCGGTCTCGGCGGCACGCGCTGTGGCGGTCGCGACCGTGACCGACTTCGAGCCGCGCGAGAAGACGAACGCGGCAACGGCGATGACGATAACCGCGACTGCGAGAACGATCGGGAGCCAGCGGCGGCCCGAGTCGAGGTCGCGGGCTCCGTCGTCGATGGACAGGTCTGAAAGCCTGTGTGTCTTTTTCGTGTCACTCACTGGAGATGGCCCCCTGGATTGCCGTAACAAGAGAGTACGGCCTGATTCTTCCGGAATTGGTCGGGGAGTTTAGCACCGCTCTGGGTGTTCCCATTCTGAACTCGTTCACAGGTTGCGGATCGTCCGGGCCTGAAGCCATGGTGCGCTACGTGGCGCCGATCAATCCGATCATCCTTCGCCGGGTCATGGAGCATTCTCCGATGACTCGAGACTGAACAGGTACTCGGCGATCGCACGCAGATCGTCGTCGGGCAGCATGGCGAGGTTCATCTGGACATCGGCCATGCCGCCGCTCGACAGCTTGTCGTAGCCGAGCGTTTCGCCGAACTGGAGCGCCAACGTCAGATCCGAGACATCGGAGTACCGTCCGCGGCCTTCGAGATCGAGCAGGCCGGGGACCTCTCCCTCGCCGCGCGGATGTGGACCGCCGGCAAACGCCCGGTTCTCATCGAGAATCATCAAAGCGTTGCGCGGCGTGTGGCACTCGTCGCAGTGTCCGGGGCCGTTGACCAGATAGGCGCCGAGGTTCCACGTCTCGGTTCGCTCCGGGTCCGGATGGAGCCCCGCCTCGCCAAAGGCCAACCGCTTCCAAAGACCGACGCCACGCCGGGCGAGGCCGGGTATCGGTATATCGGGAGCGCGCCCGGGCGCCCGCACGGGATCGAGCGTGTTCAGATACGCCCAGAGGTCGAGCACGTCCTCGACCCGCATGTCGCGGTACGACGAATAGGGGAAGGCGGGAAAGTAGTGCCGGCCCTCGGGCGAGACCCCGCGCATCATGGCGTCGAGGAACTGCTCCGCCGTCCAGCTCCCGATGCCCGTCTCCGGGTCGGGCGTGAGATTTCCGGGCCAAAACGTGCCCACCGGTGTCGGGAACGCGGCGCCCCCGGCGGGTGGTCCCGTGACGCCTGCGGTCGCCGATGTCTTGTGGCACGAGATGCACCCGCCGGCGTGATACAGCACCTCGCCGCGGACCGGGTCTGCATTGTGCGCCGGCAGGGCTTTTCCGCTCGGACGGGCCGAGGTGAGGACTGACAATGCGACGGCGGCCGTGACGGTGCCGACCGCCAGGGCTGTTGCGATTCGCCTCGTGCGAACGGACCGCTTCACTGCTTGGGAATGCGGTACAGGTCGTGACAGCTCTTGCAGCCGGATCCGAGCTTGCCGAGCGCGGGTGGGAACGCCTCGGCCTCCGATACAGATTGCATGTCGACCGCCGCTTGGACCGTCGTTTTGAAGATCTCGTCGAAGTTTTCACGGTCGGTCCAGATCTCCGGTTTGGACCAGGTCTGAACCTCACCCTTGTCGCTGCCCGCCGGGAACAACTCGGCCGCCTCCGCCAGGTGGTCGGCGATCTTCGCGGCGCTGGCTTTGACCACACCTGCATCGAACGCCTGTTCCTTCTTGGCGATGGCGCCGAGGGTCATCAATCCGTCGCGAACGCCTTCCATCGCTTGCTGCCGTTGTTTGATCGCGTCGGTTGCCGTGATGGCCGCCGCAGAAACCGTGACCGCGAGCGCGACCCCGATCGTTCCCCAGATTCGTAGCTTCTTACCGCTCATCATGACTTACCTCCCCGGTTGGTGGACCCGCTCGACGATGCTTTTGATGTCTCGGACCATATCCGGGTCGCGCCCGGGAATCAACCGGATGGGACGGGTGCCACGGATTGGACGGGTGCCAGGACACGCCTCCAGACATGTTGATGAACACCGCTGACGGTGCTGCGGCGACCGTAGAAGCTCTGTTGGAAAGCCTTGGCCTGTCCAAATACCGGGGTTCATGATTGATTTCCCTGGATGATGGGCGCGCCGCACCCATTGGGAAACTTCGGCTATATTTGCCGTCATGAAACATGTGCTGAGTCTCGTGGGCAGAGTCATGTATCGGATCATGGGTTGGCGTTTTGAACCGCTGCCCGCGTATTTCGGCGACAAACACGTCATCATCGGCTTTCCGCACACTTCGAACATGGACACGGTCCGAGCTTTCACGGGTTTTCGAATCGTTGAGAAGACCGGCCACGTCATGATCAAAAGTGAGTGGTTCTTCTGGCCCATGAGCGTTGTACTGAGGTGGCTCGGGGGCGTTCCCGTCGATCGCAGTGCGTCGACCGGCGTGGTTCGCCAGATGGTTGCGGAGTTTCGCGATCGCGATGAGTTTTTGTTGGCGATCGTACCCGAGGGAACCCGCAAAGGAGTGAGCACCGTCAAGACCGGCTTCTGGTACATCGCCCAGGCGGCCGGGGTCTCGATCATCTGCTGGTACCTCGACAATGAAAACCGATGCGCGCGGTGGCTCGGCGAGGTGATTCCAGGTGAAAGCAAGAAGGACGACCTGCTTCGCATTCAAAGACTCTATGCAGAGGCCGGCTACCGTTTTCCACTCGACGTCTCCCATCTGTGATGGCTTCCCAGTGGCGGCGGCGATCATGACCGCAAAGAGACCCCCATCAAGACTCTCCAAACCTCTTTCGATCCCGATCCCGTTCCCGATCCCGGTCCGGGACGGCCCCATTTTGGGATCGAAAACGACTCGAATCTCGCTTTTTCACCCGTCACCGAGTGGTCGACCTGTTTGTTCATAGTGAGCGGAGCGGCCTCCGAGGCCGTGGAGGCCGGGAATCACACTCCTCGAGCTTCTGCTAGGTTATAAGCTGGCGACGCACCGCGAACACTCGGAAACAACGATGGGCATCAATTGGCAATGAACCAAAATTCTGACAGATTCCGAAAGCAGGGGCTGTTCGTCAGTTTCTTGGTGATCATTTTCATCTTTGTATTCCTTGGGGTGTTTACAATCCGGGGTTTGAAGGTGCTGGGTGACTTGACAAGAAGCATTCATGAACATCCGCTTGTGGTCTCGAATGCCTCTCTCAATGCAGCTCTTGAAACTACAAAAATGCACCGAGATATGAAGGATATTGTATTGTCGATCGATCCTGAGGAGATGGAAAACACTCTGCTCAAGATCGACGCCACAGAAAAGAAGGTGTTAGAACACCTGGATATTGTTCGTGAGAGTATTCTCGGAGAGGATGGGAAGATTCTTGAAAAGGAATCCAGAAAACTTTTTCAAGATTGGAAGCCGATACGAGAAGAAGTGATTCACCTTCTTGAATCCGGCAGGAGATACGAGGCGGTCCATATCACCAAGGCAAAAGGAGCTGAGCATGTGGCGAAGCTCGAGGCCTCGATGTATGGACTGAATTCATATGCCAGAAATAAATCTGACAATCTGATTGAATTTGCCGAAACAAAACAGTCGAATTTCGAAAATGTGACTCTCATTTTGTCGTTGCTTGGTGTCGTTCTTTCTTTGATCATTTCTGTTTTTGCAGTAAGACGCGTTGTGATCGCAGAAAATTCACTTCGAGAAAAAAACCAAAACCTTCAGAGCGCCCTTGATGAAATCAAAGTGTTACGGGGCATTCTGCCTATTTGTATGCATTGCAAGGGCATCCGTAACGACGAGGGATATTGGAACGAGCTCGAAACCTATATAACTGATAATTCCGATGTTCGATTCAGCCACGGAATCTGCGATAAGTGTCTCAAGGAGCACTACCATAAATAGGGCTACATACTTGTGATTTTCTAAAACACCATCGGCTAATGGGTGTGGTCCGCTTGAACGAGGCGTCAAGCGTCACTCCTCTGGAATGGCCTGGTGTTCAATGAACTGAGGAGCGTCGCCGCCGATGTGATCCCACCGGGCCTTGGACCCGACAAAAATATGCATCTCGATCTGAACTCCCGGGTCTCCATCCACACATCCGAGGGTCAGGCCGTGAACCTCTCCCTTCCACAGTCCGCAAAGCGTGGAACCGCAGCTGCCGCAGAATCCGATGGCCCAGCCGCCGCCGGAATCGAAAGAGACGAGAGAGTCCTTCCCGCCGATCCATCTGATTGAACTGCCGGGTGTCAGTTCCGCATACGCAGAGGAAGCCCCACTGAATACCTTTCTGCATTTCGAGCAATGGCACGCTCGTGCCTTGTGGAGCGATCCATCTATTTCGTATGAGACCTTCGAGCAGAAACAACTACCTGTGATCATGGAACTCCTCGAATCCAATCCTTTATGACAATTCGACTATTTGAACGTACACCCATTCCGACACCGATATTGCGGCATAATAGGGGAAGAACCGGCTTTAGCGTGTGTGGAAGGCGATGAGATGTTCAAACTGGCAGTATTCGGCTTCGTTGCACTGGGGTTTTCTTTTCTCTGTTCAATAGCCGAGGCTGTGCTCTTGAGTGTGACCCCGTCATATGTCGCCTTGCTCGAACAAGAAGGAAGAGAGTCCGGGAGATTGCTCCGGCAACTGAATGAGGACCTCGGTCGACCTCTGGCCGCCATTCTCAGCTTGAATACCATCGCGCACACCGTCGGTGCAACCGGTGTCGGTATGCAGTCGGCCGTGGTTTTCGGCAGCGCAAGCCTCGGTGTCGTCTCCGCCATTCTGACGTTGTTGATCTTGGTCCTTTCGGAGATCATTCCAAAAACCCTGGGCGTGGTTCACTGGCGAACGCTTGCTCCACCAGTGGCGAGAGGGGTCATTGTCATGATCTGGCTCATGTACCCGCTCGTCTGGATGTCGGAAATCCTGACCAAGCTGATTTCAAAGAGGGAAGCCGCGGACATTTTCTCCCGGGAGGAATTCACAGCGATGGTCAGGCTGGGTGTCCGGGAAGGACAGATCGACGAGCGGGAATCGCGTATCGTCAGAAACCTGCTCAGGTTACCCAAGTTGAGGGTCAAGGAAATCCTGACTCCAAGGACCGTGGTGTTTGCTCTTTCCGAAAGCATGACGATCGACCAGGTCTTTGAAGAGAATCCCGAGATTCCCTTTTCCCGAATTCCGATCTTCGAGAACAACCATGACGACATCAACGGCTTTGTTCTCAAGAGTGACATCCTCCTGGCCCAAGCCCGAGATCAGCATGAGGTGCGGCTCTATTCACTCAAGCGCGAGATCAGGTCCATCCCCGAAACCGCATCCCTCTCCGATCTCTTTGAGTTTCTCCTGGAGGAACGCGAGCAGATCCTCCTGGTGGTGGATGAATACGGCGGAATAGAAGGCGTCGTAACGCTGGAGGATTTGATCGAGACCCTGCTGGGGCTGGAGATCGTCGACGAAACGGATGAGACGATCGATATGCGGGCCCTGGCCCGCGCCCAATGGAAGAAACGGGGCGGGGGATTCGGTCTTTTAGAAGATCAGCCCCGTTCGGAGCCCGACGGGAAGCGTTAGAACGCGTCAAGGGCGCCAGGCCCATCGCTCGCAGCGATCCGCTGGCCGTGGGCAGACGAGGCCATTCTTTCAGCTGCGGCAGTTGATTGTGAAACCGGCGCTCATCAATTTCGCCCCTTGACAAGAAAGTTAGAATGTTCTAACTTAATGTTAGAATGTTTTAACATGTCCCAAGGAGCATCCATGAACCCCAAATACAATCTCCAACTCTTGGCCCTCGTGTTGATCTTTGCCGCCATGCTGGCCTGGCTGACCGTCCCGATCCTGAATGAGTACGGATCCTCTCGGTTGAAAATCGCCCTCATCGGTTCCGTTGGGACGGGCCTCCTTATCATCTACCTGGTCAATGCTCGCCGGCGGCTGTCCGACCGGGTGAAGGGCCGGATCTCCGAAGACGAGCTGAGTCGGTTGGCCCGATTGAACGCGGGGCATGCCGCCTTCATGATGTCCATGGTGCTGTGGTTGGCCATCTTCGCCGTGCAGAATGTCTTCGACTCGACGAGAACGATGCTGGGGACCGGCATCCTCGGCCAGTGCGGCTTTTACGGAATCTGCCTGGTGTTCTTCAATCGCACCGGTTCACTCCATGAAGACCAGGATTAAGCAGCTGCGGGTCGGCAAGGCATTGACCCAGCAACAACTTGCAGACCTCGTTGGTGTGCGTCGAGAGACGATCGTCTTTATGGAGCGCGGTCGTTATGTACCGTCGCTCAAACTGGCCCACGATGTCGCACGGGTGTTCGAACTGCCCATCGAGGACGTCTTCAGCTTCGAAGAGGAGTGACTCATGATGCGGATTGCGATGACGGGTGCCAGGTTCGCACATTCGGTCTTTTTTTGGTCCGTTAATCGAGAATCACCGATTGTCTGACCCGGGACTTTTTTTGACACCCATCATCTCCTATTGCGTTTTCACCGCCCACCGCAGCTTTGTCGACGACGAGCGCGGGTTGCCACGTCGCTCCTCGGACGACGGGCGCTCGGGCGATGCTGCGATATCCGCATAGACTCCAGCCCGGAACCCCTCCCGAAAGGCCTGCTTCACCCGGCGATCTTCGCCGCTGTGAAAACTGAGGATGACCACGCGGCCGCCGGGCTTCAGGGCGCCAGGCAAATAGGCGAGGAACTGGTCCAGTACGCCACCCTCGTCGTTCACGGCGATGCGCAGGGCCTGGAAGCAGCGCTGAAGTGACGCACGGGTCTGCGGTGCTTTGCGGTCGAATCCGGCCGCAAGCAAGACGCCCCGGATGATGTCGGCGAACTGTCGGGTGCTGATGATGGGTTCCTCTGCGACGCAGAGCGTGTGGGCGATCTCCCGCGAGTAGCGCTCATCGGAGTTGGTCACCAGAAGCTCG
>RCNE010000816.1_pt1 | contig 16817 bp, 16 predicted proteins | sample 2041361 | NCBI WGS metagenome assembly RCNE01 (sample SAMN09708229, study PRJNA481090) | Marine sediment metagenome, whole genome shotgun sequencing project.
GAAAATATGATGAAAAATCGTACTTCAATCGTTATTGCACATCGACTCTCTACAATACAAAATGCCGATACAATTGTGGTTCTCCAAAAAGGAAAAATAATTGAGCAAGGAAAACATCAAGAACTACTAGCAAAAAATGGTACTTATAAAAAATTAGTCACCATGCAATCACTATCATAATTATACTATGAATATTATACAAAGTTTAGAATGGCGTTATGCCTGCAAAAAGTTTGATAGTACTAAATCACTATCTGCAAAAGAAATAAATACGTTAACAAAAGCTTTTAACCTTACTGCTACTTCTTTTGGATTACAACCAATTAAAATGTTAGTAATTCAAAATAAAGAATTGCAAAATAGCTTGGTAGAACATTCTTTCGGGCAACAACAAGTTGTCAATGCTTCACATTTATTGGTTATTTGTATTCAAGATTACTTTACACTAGAAGACATCGATACATATTTTGATCTAGAAAAAGAAATAAGAAATACGCCCGAAAATATTTTAAAGCCCTATCGAGATCAGCTTAAAGGTATTTTTGAAAATAAATCTACGATCGAAAAGCAAAAATCTGCTATCAATCAAGCATATATCGCTATGGGTAATCTAATGACTGTATGCGCTCTAGAAAAAATAGACGCTTGCCCAATGGAAGGTTTCAATGCTCAAAAATATGATGAAATTCTAGACCTAAGAAAGCGAAATTTGAAATCAGTATTATTATTACCTGTAGGCTTTAGAGCCGAAGATGACTTTATGAGTACGCTTAAAAAAGTAAGAAAACCAATTACTGAAACAATTATTAATTTATAATAGTAGCAAAAAATAATTAGTATAAATTCAACTTTATACTACTCCTTAACAATATTACCATTCAACAAATAAACAATAAGAAATGAATTCAGAGATAAGAAACCTAGAACCTAAAGCACTTTGGAATAATTTTGCAAATTTAAATGCTGTACCTCGCGCTTCAAAAAAAGAAGAACAAGTCATTGCATTTATGGTGGCTTTTGGCAAAAAACTACATCTAGATACTATTGTAGACAAAGTTGGAAATGTTATTATTAAAAAACCTGCTACTAAAGGCATGGAGAATCGAAAAACCATCGTAATGCAATCACATTTAGATATGGTACATCAAAAAAATAACGATACTATTTTCGATTTTGAAACCGAAGGTATTCAAATGGTTATCGATGGCGATTGGGTAAAAGCGAAGGGTACAACTCTAGGTGCCGATAATGGCTTGGGCGTTGCTACTATAATGAGTATACTAGAATCGACGAATATCGAACATTCTGCAATTGAAGCATTATTCACCATTGATGAAGAAACTGGGATGACTGGTGCTATGGGTTTAGAAGCTGATTACCTTAGCGGAGAAATATTATTGAATTTAGATACCGAAGATGATGACGAGATTGGGGTTGGATGTGCTGGAGGTATTGATATTACTGCAACGAAAGGTTATATACCACAAAATACTCTAGAAAATACAATAGCTTATAAAGTTACCGTTAAAGGTTTGCAAGGAGGTCATTCGGGAATGGATATTCATAAAGACTTTGGAAATGCGAATAAGTTGATGAATCGTATTTTATATGCTTTAAAAGACATTTCTTCGATTTCTGAAATCGATGGTGGTAGTTTACGAAATGCTATTCCAAGAGAAAGCAATGCTATTATAACTACCAAGAAACAGGTGATTTTAGAAGAAGAATTTTATAAAATTGCAAAAGCTATTATAGATGAATACACTACAATAGAAAAAGATATAGAAATTTTATTAGAAGAATGTTTAACGCCAGAAAATAAACTTTCTAAAAAAGAGCAAGAGCAACTATTACAAGTTATTTATACTACTCATAATGGAGTGTTTAGAATGAGCCCTGATATTGAAAATTTAGTAGAAACTTCAAATAATTTGGCGCGTGTATTGGTGAAAGAAGGAAAAATTCAATTGAAATGCTTAACGCGGAGTTCGGTAACATCTGGCAAAGAAAATTTAGCAAATACAATACGTTCTGGTTTTGAATTAGCAGGTTTTGAGGTACAACTTTCAGGTTCATATCCGGGTTGGAAACCAAACCCTAATTCGGCTATTTTAAAAATATTACAGAAAGTCTATAGCAATATTTTCAAAGAAGAACCACATATATTAGCCTGTCATGCAGGATTAGAATGTGGTATTTTAGGCACAAATTACCCTGAGATGGATATGATCTCTTTTGGTCCAACCATCAAAGGAGCACATTCACCTGATGAACGCGCAAGTATTAGTTCTACACAGAAATATTGGAAGTATGTCATAGAAATTCTAAAAAATATTCCTGCAAAGGACTAATAAATCATGTTTTTTAGCGTTACCAAATTAGAAACCTAAAAAACAAAATGAGAACAATCAAATTTTTATCAGTAATATGCATATTACTTATGACTTCATGTACTAGTGATGACATGGCGTCAATCGATACCAATGCACAAGGGGATGATTTAGTTGGGACTTGGAATTTGACTGAAGAATCACAAGGTGGTAACATTAGTGGAGTATTTGGAGGCATACCATTAAGTGGTGCTATTACTTCTACTGGAAAGAATTTTGATACGCAACTTACATTGACTCAAAATCCTAATAATTTTAATAGTTCAGGAAATTTTATCGACGTAATTAAGGTATCAGCAGCTACAATAACACTATATGAAGGAGAATTTGTTGTTCCTATAAATGATTTTATTAATCAAGGAATTTGGTCAGTCGATCAAGGTATTCTAACATTGGCTCAAAATAATGACACTATAGATGTTAGAATAACAGAATTAACAGCTACTACTTTAAAAATGGAATTTGATATAGAAAACTATGAGGTTACTTATGAGAACAATACTGGCACAGTAAACTCAACAATAAAAATGACTTTTGCTAAACAATAGAATAGCAAAAAATACTTATGATAAATGAAAGGGGATTTTCCCCTTTTTTATTTGTCAATAACATTAGAGTTTGTACTTTTGGCAAAACCAAATAGTACATGAAAAACACTAAATACGTTTTCGTCACAGGAGGCGTAACTTCATCACTCGGTAAAGGAATAATCGCAGCATCTTTAGCAAAACTATTGCAAGAAAGAGGCTATTCTGTTACCATCCAGAAACTAGATCCATACATAAATATTGATCCTGGAACCTTGAATCCTTATGAGCATGGAGAGTGTTATGTAACTAATGATGGTGCCGAAACCGACTTAGATTTAGGGCATTACGAGCGTTTTTTAAATATTCCAACTTCACAAGCAAACAATGTAACGACTGGTAGAATTTACCAATCGGTTATAGATAAAGAACGGCGCGGTGATTTTTTAGGTAAAACAGTACAGGTTATTCCTCATATTACTGATGAAATTAAAGAACGTATTCAGATTTTAGGTAAAACTGGAGAATATGACATTGTTATTACCGAGATAGGTGGAACTGTTGGTGATATTGAATCATTACCTTATGTAGAATCTGTACGTCAATTATTATGGGAATTAGGTCAAGAGAATGCTATTGTTATTCATCTTACATTGATCCCTTATTTAGCTGCCGCCAAAGAATTAAAAACAAAACCAACTCAGCATTCCGTAAAGATGTTAATGCAAAGTGGTGTGAATCCTGATATTTTAGTTTGTAGAACTGAGCATCATATTTCCGAGGATATTAAACGAAAATTAGCATTATTCTGTAATGTTAAAAAAGAAGATGTTATTGAATCTATAGATGCCGAAACTATATATGATGTACCCAACTTAATGTATGAAGAAGGCTTAGATCGTGTAGTTTTGAATAAGCTACAATTATCATCAGAAAACAAGCCTCTTCTTACTAAATGGAATGATTTTTTAAACAAACATAAAAACCCAAAAGAAACCGTTGAAATAGGATTAGTTGGTAAATATGTTGAGCTACAAGATGCTTATAAATCGATTGTAGAATCGTTTATTCATGCAGGAGCAGCTAATGAAGTGAAAGTCAATTTACATTGGATTCATTCCGAAGAGTTGACTACTAAAAATGCTGTTCAAAAGCTTAAAAAACTTCATGGAGTTATAGTTGCTCCAGGTTTTGGTGAAAGAGGCATTGAAGGTAAAATTGATGCTATAAAATTTATTAGAGAGCATAATATTCCATTTTTAGGCATCTGTTTGGGGATGCAAATGGCCGTTATTGAATTTGCCCGAAACGTACTTAATTTAAAAGGCGCTAACTCAACTGAAATGGATGAACAGACACCGTTTCCTGTTATCAATTTAATGGAAGAGCAAAAAAACATCACCAAAATGGGTGGTACCATGCGTTTAGGTGCTTGGGCTTGCGAATTGAAATCTGATTCTATTGTTGGAAAAATCTATAAAAAAGAGCAGATAGAAGAACGTCATCGTCATCGTTATGAATTTAACAGTGATTATTTAGAACAGTTTGAAAAAGCTGGTATGTTAGCGACTGGAAAAAATCCAGAAACTGGTTTAGTTGAAATAGTAGAACTACCTAATCATCCTTGGTTTGTTGGTGTACAATTTCATCCTGAATATAAAAGTACCGTGCTAAATCCGCATCCGTTATTTGTTGCTTTTGTTAAAGCCACTTTAAATCATAAAAAAAGCCTTGATTAATTCAAGGCTTTTTTCTTTTTAACATCTAATTTCTTTCTTTTGTTTAAATTAATATCTTCGTATATAATTTTTAAAAAAGCCAAGATGAAATTTGTCATTTTAATTACTGCATTCCTTTTTTCTTCAATACTATTCTCACAAGAAAAAGAACCTATCAATTTTAATGCTGAATTAGCCAAAGAAATGGGCGCCGATGATTACGGAATGCGAAAATATGTGATGGCTTTTTTGAAAGTTGGCCCAAATAGAACAGCTGACAAAGCCGAAGCCGCAAAATTGCAGGCTGCACATATGGCTAACATTGGTAGACTTACCGAAGAAGGAAAGTTAGCTATTGCGGGACCTTTTTTAGATAATGGTGAAATACGTGGTATCTATATTTTTAATGTAGAAACGATTGAAGAAGCAAAAGAATTAACAGCAACTGACCCGGCAATCAAAGCAGGCAGTTTGGTTATGGAATTACATCCTTGGTATGGTTCTGCCGCTTTAGGATTGGTAAATAAATATCATGATCAGGTCAGTAAAGTGAAGATGTAACTGTTGTTACCTCAACAATTCCTTAGCTTTTAACTTCGCTTCCTCATTACGATCTATCCTATGCTCTGGACGTGTCCATTTTGGTTTTTCACCTAAAGTTTCGTATTCAGAATCTTGAGCTTCTACAGTTTCTGGTTGCATTTTTTTGATAAATGGCTTTTGTGGGTTTAGACCCAATAACTTAAACATTGCCAAATCCTCATTTACATCTGGGTTGGGAGTGGTTAAGAGTTTATCTCCTGCAAAAATAGAATTTGCTCCTGCAAAGAAACACATAGCCTGTCCTTCTCTTGTCATATTTGTTCTACCAGCACTTAAACGTACTTGTGTTTCGGGCATTGCAATACGTGTAGTGGCTACCATACGAATCATATCCCAAATCTCCACAGGTTTTTCATCTGCTAAAGGTGTTCCTTCTACAGCAACCAACGCATTTATAGGCACAGATTCTGGTTGTGGATTTAGTGTAGATAGTGCTACTAACATACCAGCTCTGTCCTCCGATTTTTCACCCATACCAATAATACCTCCGCTACACACAGTAACATTCGTTTTACGAACATTATCAATCGTATCTAACCTATCTTGATAACCTCTAGTAGAAATTACTTCTTTATAATATTCCTCGGAAGAGTCTAAATTATGATTGTAAGCATACAATCCAGCTTCAGCCAAACGATGTGCCTGATTTTCGGTAATCATACCTAAAGTACAGCATACTTCCATATCAAGCTTATTAATCGTACGTACCATTTCTAGCACTTCGTCAAATTCTGGTCCGTCTTTTACATTTCGCCAAGCAGCGCCCATACAAACTCTAGAACTACCAGAGGCTTTGGCACGTAAGGCTTGTGCTTTTACCTGATGAACACTCATCAAATCATTGCCTTCAACCTTCGTATGATAACGAGCCGCTTGCGGACAATACCCACAATCTTCGGGACATCCACCAGTTTTAATGGACAACAAAGTACTCACCTGAACGGTATTAGGGTCATGATGCTCACGATGAATTGTAGCTGCATCATAAAGTAATTCCATTAAAGGCTTGTTGTAGATCTGAAGTATTTCTTCTTTCGTCCAATTATGTCTAGTAATGCTCATAAAATCATCTAATTTAAAAGTCAAAAATAGTAAAAAGGTTTTGTGTACTAAACTAAAAAGATTGTTTATTTCAACATCCGCTTATGATTAATTATGATAAAAAAATCCGCACTAAGTGCGGATTTAAACTTCTATTCTTTGCTTTCATTTGAAGGCTTATCTTTCTTTGGAGGAACCGTTTTCACTTCTTTAGGCTCCGTATATTGATCCTTGCCTTTTAAATAATTTGGTAAGTCCATACCCGCCATATTAAACATTTCTTGTAATGGAGGTACAGCTTTGTACATGCCTGAAATAAAGTTAGACGTCGATGTTTTACCATCTTTTCCGCCTCCATTTTCCCACACGGTTACTTTATCTATTTTAATGTTCTTAATAGCTTCGGCTTGTGTTTTTACTAATTCAGGCAGCTTGTCAGCAATTAACAACAACACAGCATCTTTTGGACTGTTTCCCGCTGCTTTTACGATTTCATCTAAACCAGCTGCTTGTTTCGTTAATACTTCATACAATCCTTTTGCCTCTGCTTGCGCTTTAAATAAAATGGCATCTGCCTCACCTTTCGCTCTTCTTCTAATTCTTTCTGCTTCAGCTTCAGCGTCAATCTCTACTTTTTTCTTATCGATCTCAGCTGGTATAATAATATCGGCCATTTGAGATGAACGTTCTCTTTCAGCCCTTGCAACTTCAGCTTCCGTTTCTGCAGCATAAGATTCTTCTAAGGCCTTTGCCGTTTGTACTTTTTCTGAGGCAATTGCCACACGTTCAGCTTCTGCTTCTCGCTGACGACGTAAAGAATCAGAATTGGCAACTGCGATTTTCGCAGTATTCTCTCCTTCTACAGCCTGAGCATTTGCCGCGGCTACTTGTGTTCTTTCATCTTGTACTGCATTTGCTTCACCAATAGAACCATCTCTAGTTTTCTCTGCAACTGATTTACGTGCCGCATTGATTGCGTGTGCTGCTGCTTCTTTACCTAAAGCTTCAATATATCCTGATTCATCAACGATATCCGTGATATTTACGTTAATTAATTTTAAACCTACTTTTTTCAATTCAGATTCAACACTTTGAGAAATATTTGTTAGAAATTTATCTCTGTCTGAGTTAATTTCTTCAATATCCATGGAAGCAACTACTAAACGTAATTGTCCAAAAATAATTTCTTGTGCTAATTCTTGAATATTATTCTGATCGAGTCCTAGTAATCTTTCTGCTGCATTTTGCATAATACCCGGTTCTGTAGAAACACCTATCGTAAATCGAGATGGTACATTTACACGAATATTTTGTTTAGACAGGGCATTGATCAAATTTACTTCAATAGAAATTGGTGTCAAGTCTAAAAATTGATAGTCTTGAATAACCGGTATAATAAATGCAGCACCACCGTGAATACATTTGGCCGATTGCCCACCTCCTACTTTACCATAAACCACCAAAATCCTATCCGATGGACAACGCTTATAACGTTTAATTAAAACAATAAAAATGACAACGATAAATAATATTGCGAAGATGATGGCCATAGGCGCACCAATACCTTCGAGTCCCAGACTTTCTTGACTAATCAGTAATTTCATATGTGAGTTGTTTTAAGGGTTCAATTGGTTTTTGATTTTGATTGACTATTAATATTCCATTGCTAGTGACATCAACTACTTTTACAATGGTTCCAGACTTTAATTCATAAATAGAATCAGTTAAAGCTTCCAGTTCCCGCAGGGCGCCCTGAACTCGAATATGTACTTTTCCCATTTTTGAACGATTCGCTCCAATGGTAAGATATACTTCACCAATACTATCAAGAGCATTTTTATAATCTAATGTACCACTATCAGCGAGTTTTGCTATAAAATAAAATAGAGATGCCATAATTGTCATCATTATAAGTCCACAGAAAATTGAAATTATTATGATCAAAGATATCGGTAGTCCCGCATCGATACAAGCAATACCACTCCATCCGAAAATTGTAAAGAAGCCGACTAAATTTTTAAAAGAAATAAATTGAAATCCGATTCCAGTATCTCCATCTATATCCGAATCCACATCTCCAATATCATCAGCATCACCTCCTGTAAATGCCATAATCATTACTACAACAAAGATAAGCGAGCCAACTATTGAAATCAACCAATACAGTTTAGGCACAAATTCTAAATTTGAAAACCATTCTATCATATCATTAATTTTTTATGAAATATAAAACCTTTAATGGTTTTATACAATTTATATGGAAAGTAAAATGCTCACAGCATTACCACCGAAACCAACGGCATTAACTAGTATTTTTTTGAGTTGTTTTGGTTGTTGTTGCTTTGCGACAAAAGGAACATCGATTGCATGTTGGTGTTTTAACATGAGTAATGCAAATTCTACACTAAGCATTCCTGAAGCTCCGAAAGTATGTCCTAACTTCCACTTATTAGTAGTTAAAAAAGGTGTATTGTTACAAAAAACTTTTTTAATAGCTTTAAATTCTGACAAATCTCCCTTTTTTGTGCCAGGCGCGTGCGTCACAATAACATCGATTTCATCTGGACTTGTATCTCCTAGTGCCATTTTCATGGAACGCTGAAAACATTCCGCTTCAGCAGAAATGGAAATATTATGCACTAAGATTTCTGTGGCATAACCAATTCCTTCAATGACTGCCAATGCATTTTCTTTTTTACCTTTTTCTAGACAAGCCATACTAGCACCCTCACCCAAAACCATAGTGTTTTCTTTCTTGCTTAAATCTAATGCTCTACAAGGATATTCATTATTTTTTTTTGCATATATATTTAAGGCTTTCATTTGCGCAATGGTAAATGCTGTTAACGGAGCTTCGCTCCCACCCACCAAAAACTTATCTACCATTTCACTAGTCAACCATGCTACACCATTAAGTAAAGCATGTAAAGCAGTTGAACATGTAATTGAATGGCTAATTTCAGGACCTTGCGTTTGCAAATCATGTGCTACCCAAGATGATATATTACCTAATGTAGTTGTTGGCGAAGTCAATGTTTTAGCTTCATCATGTTGCAAGAAACTTTGATGGTATTTCTCAAACAATGCTGTCGCTCCTCGAGAAGAGCCAATGTTTATCCCGAAATTATCTTTAGCTTTCCACCCTGCTTTTTCAATTGCTTTTCTAGAAGCATACATCGCAAATAGTACTGAGTCATCTAAATTTTTATACTTTGAATCAGATTTTTTTAATGTTTTAATTTCCGCTTTAGCGATATCAGACAAACTAGAAACCAATGTTTTATGTCCATTAAAATTACTAGTTTTAATATAATGTTTGGTATTAAGATAACTTTCCCATGTTTCTTCTAAAGAAAGTCCTAAAGAAGAAATGGAGCTAATTGCAGTTATGGAAATTGGTGTTTGCAAAATTTTTAATACTTTCAGCAAAAGTAACAAAAGGTGAAACAGCTAGACTAATATATCAAACAAAAATTATGAATGAACAAGTACAACAAAAAAGCTGGTTTAGCAGAAACTGGATGTGGGTTGTGCCGCTTGGCGGATGCCTGACAGTCATTTTACTACTTGTACTAGGTGTTGGTACTGCAATTTTTGGAATATCTAAACTTTTTACAGAATCTGCTCCTTATGAATACGCTTTAGAGCAAGCATCCAACAACCCAACAGTTATTGAATACCTTGGAAATGACATTGAAAATAATGGCCTTATGCAAGGTAGTATTTCATTTAAGAATGATACTGGAAAAGTAAACATTACCATACCTATAAAAGGAACAAAAGGCAAAGGTTCGGTGACTATTGTTGGTAAGAAAATAGATGGCGAATGGATTTATGAAGAACTATTTGTAACTATAAAAGAAACCAGCGAACAAATCAATTTAATGGATAAATCTTTAGAAGGTATTTAAAGCTTCTTCAATAGTATCATATACTTTTTGCAAATGTTGATCAGTAATTACGAAAGGCGCTAAGATATAAATGGTATTTCCAAGTGGGCGCAAGCAGACACCGTTTTCCATAAAGAAATTAAACAATTTATAACGCAAATCTCCATAGCGTTCCATTTCGACATTCAAATCTATGGCATAAATGATTCCGAGTTGTCTTGTTTCTTTAACCTTTGAATGTTTTTTAATACGTTTATCAAATTGCTGATGTGAGCTTATAATTCGTTGAATATTTTGTTGAATTTCATCGGATTTCAACAATTCAATACATGCCAAAGCGGCTGTACAGGCGATTGGATTTGCAGAATAGGTATGCCCATGAAAAAATCCTTTCGTAAGATCATCACTTAAAAAAGCATCATACACTTCTTGTGTACATGAAGTTATTGCCATAGGCACTAAACCTCCTGTTAAAGATTTCGCTAAGCATATAATATCTGGTTGATTCTCTAAATACTCAGAAGCAAAATTCTTACCTGTTTTACCAAAACCTGTCATCACTTCATCGGCAATAGTTAGCACCTTATGCTGTTTTGCTATGTGTAATAATTCATCTAAATACTGCGCTTCATGCATTTTCATAGCAGCAGCACCTTGCACTAGGGGTTCATAAATAAAAGAAGCAACATTACCTGTTTTAAGTAGCGCTATAAATTGTTCCTTAACGGAAGCTATATTTTGAGCATTAGGAACAGGAATTCTAGAGACATCAATAAAAAAATCTTTAAAAGCTCCATTATAAACAGATAATCCTGAAACCGACATCGCACCAAATGTATCTCCATGAAATCCATCTTCAAAAGCAACAATCTTACTTCTTCTCTCTCCTCGATTAAAATGATATTGCAATGACATTTTTATTGCTACATCAACCGAAGTGGAGCCATTATCACTAAAAAATAATTTCTGTTGATTGTTTGGTAATATGTTGATGAGATTCTCAGAAAGGTTTATTGCTGGTTCATGCGTAAAACCTGCAAATACAACATGGTCTAAAGTTTGCATTTGACTTGTAACTCGACTTATAATATACTCATTACTATGCCCGTACATACAGGTATACCACGATGCAATTCCGTCTATATATTCCTTTCCATTTTCATCAAACAATAAAGATCCTTTTGCTTTTACAATTGCTAAATGATCTGGATGCAATTGGTGTTGTGTCAAAGGATGCCAAAGATATTTTTTATCGCGTTGTTGTAATGTCATAATTTTATCAATTCATCTCTAAACAATTCAGCATATTCTTTAATTACATTTTGATCAAAATACGGTTCCTCTTCTATTCTACCAATCACTGGAACTTTTGTCATTTTTAGAATAATATCTTCTGTTGATTTATGTTCATCACCACTAAAAATTATTGATATATCAAATCCTTTTTCTTTCAATAAATTAACGGTTAACAAGGTATGATTTATACTGCCTAAATAATGTCGAGAAATCACAATTACCTTATAATCGGGTTTCATAATATCTAAAATGGTATGCTTATCGTTTAATGGAACTAATAAACCTCCAACGCCTTCAATCACTAAATCATTCTTAGTCTTAGGTGTTATTATTTTCGTGATATCAATAGTAATTCCGTCGATTGCTGCAGCAGCATGCGGACTCATAGGAGTTTTTAAAGCATAGTTATTAGGATAAAATTTTGATTTGAAATTCGAGACTAATTTCTCAACTTTATGGGTATCTGTATTTTCAAGTTCTCCCGCTTGTATTGGTTTCCAATAGTCAGCTTCTAAAGCTTCAGTTACAATTGCAGAAGTAATTGTTTTACCAACTTCGGTAGAAATACCAGTAATAAAATATGATTTCATTTAAAAATAGTCTTACAATCATTACATATATACCTCTTTTTTTCGAAAAAAGGAAAGAGCATATATACTATTTTTCCCTCTTGTGGCGGTGCAATTAAAATATGTGAAGAAGTACAAATAGGGCATTGTAATTTGTTGCCATTACTGCCTGTTTCATACGTTCGAATTTCATTATAAATATATATAGCCTTCTCTAAATCGTCATTATGAACCAATAACTTTACTCCGCCAATGGCTTGACTTATTAGTGGATCAGCATCTATTGTTGTTTCATCCATCAGCATAACTCTTATATTTTCTGACTCTAACTTAGACTTAGTAATTTGTGATGAAGTTGAATAATCAAACACTTCTAATATTGTATAATTATCAATCATATGCTCTTTGTATTAACTACGAAAGTACTAAGTAGATTTAGAACTTCTTGTATTTCTTTCTTAGAATTATAAGAATGTAAACAAAAACGCAAACGCTCTTGGCCAACAGGAATAGTAGGTGATAAAATTGGCTTTATATCAAAACCTTTTTCTTGCAATTGTTGGGCAATTAATTTTACTTTTTTATTACCAGAAATAATACAACAGTGTATGGCAGAATTACTCTCAATGAAATCTAATTTCATTCTTTTAATTTCTGATTTAAAAAATGCAATATTCTCTCGTAACTTTCTTAAGTTTTCGACTCCATTCAAACTGACAAGAGCTTCGTATGAAGATTGAATTGTCGCCAATGAATGTGGTGGCAAACCTGTTGTATAAATAAAGCTTCTAGCAAAATTCACTAAATACTGTTTCAGCTCATTACTTCCTAAAATAGCTCCACCATGACAACCTAAGGCTTTCCCGAAAGTTACAATTCTAGCAAAAATAGCATCTTGAATAGTTGAGTCTTGTGACAATCCATAACCTTTTTCTCCAAAAACACCAATTGCATGTGCTTCGTCAACAACTAAATAATAATTGTTTTGTGAACAAAATTTTGCGTAAGCGTTCAAATTGGGTGAATCGCCATCCATAGAAAAAATAGATTCTGTGACAACATAAACTTCGTCATACTCAACTCTTTTCAATAGCTCACTTAAATCCTCTAAATCATTATGCTTAAACTTATATGATTTGGAAGTGCTCATGGTAATCCCGTCACGAATGGATGCATGAATCAACTCATCATATAAAATAACATCACCGCGTTGCGGTACAGAAGAAAAAAAGCCAATATTCGCATCATAACCAGAATTAAATAGTAGAGCAGCTTCACTTTCGTGGAATTCACATATCATTTCTTCTACTTCGGTATATAATCTATGATTCCCCGAAAGCAAACGAGATCCGGTCGAACCATTTTGCTTCATATTATTATCAACTAAATAGCGATGAGAAGCATCAAATATTTTAGTTGATTTTGAAAAACCTAGATAATCATTCGATGAAAAATCGACCAAATTACTCTCCACGCCAAGCGAACGTAACGCATTAGTTGACATGCGTTTATTAATTCTAGATTGATTCTTGTTAGAAAGTGGTTTCATCATGGCTAAAATACAAAATGTGTTTAGTAAATTCGCTATGATTAATCGTACAAATATGATAAGCTATCATAGAGTCACCAATGATGATGAATTGCATGAAATATTGCTGCTGCAAAAAATAAATTTGCCGCAAGAATTATCAACATCAGAGAAAGAGACTGAAGGCTTTGTAACCGCACACCACACCTTCGATATTTTAAAAATAATAAATACTATTTGTGCTCACTGTATAGCAAAAGTAGATGGTAAAGTCGTAGCCTATGCTTTGTGTATGGATAAGCGCTTTAAAAATAAAATAGATGTTCTAAAACCAATGTTTGAAGAAATAGAAAATTCTTTAGTAAATCAACCTAAAGAATTTTCAAATTACATTGTTATGGGTCAGATTTGTATTGACAAGAACCATCGTAAAAAAGGAATCTTTAGAGGTTTGTATAATTTTATGAAGCTAGAACTTATAAATCAATTCGACTGTATTATTACAGAAGTTGATGCAAAAAACATACGTTCTTCTAATGCTCATAAAGCTGTTGGTTTTGAATTATTAAAAACGTATACAGCCAGCAATAAAATTTGGGAACTTATTATTTTAAAGACTTAGTACTTTAGTTAACGTCTTCTATTTGCTAATAAAGGAGGTGGTTCTCCTGTAAAGGGATTCCATCTACTAATACTTTTTGCCTCCATTCCCGAAGCACTAATAACTGCTCTATCACCATAGCGTTCTCGCATGTTATCTATAGCTTGACTTAAATTTATATGCTTTTCATTATCTTCAAATAAATTGATTTGATGGCCTCCTTCTACCAAATGACTAAACCTTACACCAACGAGACGCACTAATAAACGTCTATTATATAAATGAGCAAATAAGTCTAAGACTTTAGGTATAATAATAGTATCTAATGAGCTATATGGAATACGTTTCTGTTGCGTATAGGTTTGAAAATCGGAATATCGAATTTTAAAAGTGATACAAGCAGTTAGCTTATTACCTCGTCGTAATTGATATGCTAAATTTTCGGCCATCGCAATAATAATACTTCTTAATTTATGCATATCGGTCGTGTCTTTATCAAAAGTACGTTCGGTAGAAATAGATTTACGTTCACGATACTGTACAACAGGCGAATTGTCTATACCACTTGCTTTTTTCCAAATACTCAAACCATTTTTACCAAGTACCTTATGCATTAATTGCATAGGCATTTCTTGCACCGTGATAATTTTTTTGATTCCTAAGTCGCATAATGACTTATAGGTGACCTCTCCAACCATAGGTATTTTACGAACAGATAAAGGCGCCAAAAAAGGCTTCTCGTTTCCTTTTAAAATTCTTATTTCATTATTCGGTTTTGCTTCTCCAGTAGCCACTTTAGAAACTGTTTTATTCATTGATAAGCCAAAAGAAATAGGTAAGCCTGTTTCTTTCATAATACGCTGCCGTAATTCGGATGCTAATTGATGGCACCCAAAAAACTTATCCATTCCCGTTAAATCTATATAAAATTCATCTACAGAAGATTTCTCATATAAAGGCACATTTTCTTTAATTACATCGGTAACCAAATTAGAATACTTGCTATAAATTCCTGAATTGCCACGTAATACAATTGCTTCGGGACATAACTGTTTTGCCATACGCATAGGCATTGCAGAATGAATCCCAAATTTTCGAGCTTCATAACTACAAGAAGCTACTACGCCACGATCTGAAGTACCACCAATCAATACAGGTTTTCCATTTAATCGACTGTCTAACAAGCGCTCACAAGACACAAAAAAAGTATCTAAATCCATGTGCACAATAGCTCTATCTTCCTGGATCATACAGTAATAGATTTAGTGGTGTCTGCATATCTTGGGTCTTCAATAATTGCTTGTTTATACATAGAAGTGACTTCTATATTGATACAGTCAAACTCTTCTAATACTTTTCCTGTAATTATATACACTCCTTTCCCTCTAAAAGGAAATCTTGCTGCAATAGGCGGAAAATGTACTGTATCTATAAAATAACCTTCACGATCTAAAAAAGTGCCAAAATACATTGCTTTCCCATTGACTGTCTTTGTATTCTTTGTTGTAATTAAATAGCCTTGAATTACTATCATTTTATTTTTATAAGAAGGTAAATCTTTTGCTAGTAATTTATGTCGTTGTTGTTTCACTAACAATTGAAACGGATTACATAAAGGGAATCCTAATAGTTCAAATTCATCAAAGGCATTTTCTAAATCACTACTTTTTAATTCTGGTGTTTCATAAGAGATCCGTTCTGTTCGAAATAGCGTCATGACATGCTCTTCTGTAGGTGTTTTGTTAATTTTTAGATGTGCTTCCCATAACAATTCACGTTTATTTACTGTTGTAAATCGGAAAGCATTAATTTTAATCAAAATAGAAATTTGTTCTATAGAGATAGATACTCTATCAATAAAGTCGTCTAAACTTTCATAGTTGCCGTGACGCTCACGTTCCAGAAGTATCTTTTTAATGATATTCGATTCTAATAAACGTAAGAAAGTAAAACCTAAATAAATTGTTTTACCTATAATAATTGTTTGACTATAGCTATGGTTGATACAAGGAGCTTCGATCTGAGCCCCATGCATTCTAGCTTCATGTACATATAATTCGACACTATAAAAACCACCTCCATTATTCAATGTAGCAACCATATATTCTAAAGGATAATAGGCTTTTAAAAATAGGCTCTGGTAACTTTCTACAGCGTATGAGGCTGAATGTCCTTTGGCAAAAGCATAGCCCGCAAAGCTCTCAATTTGCCGCCAAATCTCTTTTACTAGAATTTCTGATTTACCATCATTCTTACAATTATCAAAAAATTGTTGTTTTACTTTTAAGAATTCTTCTCGAGAGCGAAATTTACCCGACATACCTCTTCGTAGCATATCTGCTTCTCCTAAGGTGAGTCCGCCAAAATAATGCGCTACCTTAATAACATCTTCTTGATACACCATCACACCATAAGTCTCTGGCATAATATTTAACAATACCGGATGTGCATCTTTTCTACGTTCTGGATAACGATATCGTAATATATATTCACGCATCATTCCAGATTTTGCTACCCCTGGACGAATAACAGAACTTGCAGCAACCAAACCCAAATAATTATCTACCTGTAGTTTTTTAAGGAGCATTCGCATAGCAGGTGATTCGACATAAAAACAACCAATAGCCTTTGCATTTTTTAATAAATATTTGATT
>RCNE010000819.1_pt1 | contig 16791 bp, 17 predicted proteins | sample 2041361 | NCBI WGS metagenome assembly RCNE01 (sample SAMN09708229, study PRJNA481090) | Marine sediment metagenome, whole genome shotgun sequencing project.
GACCTTGCCGTCGGCGCAGCGACTGTGGCCTTGCCTCGATGGACCCAGCGCACATGGGCGGCCACCGCTGTCGCTTCGGCGACCTGGGTCGCCAGCTCGCTCTTGGCCTATCGCAAAGGATGGGCCACGGGCATCGATGGGCGAGCGGCCGCTGCGTTACCAATTGCATCGCTCGCATCGAGTCTGATCATCGCCAAAAGATTTCTCGACACGCCCTTGGTCGATGGGAAGCCTCGTGATGACGACGGGGTTTACGGCGCAGGGACCGACCAGGCCGAATGGGACAAAGATGCGAATCGCAGTGATCACAGATTCGAGCAGCCAACTCAGCACGAGTGAGCAGGACGACGCTGGTATTGCCGTCGTTCCAATTTCGATCGTGATCGACGGCGAACAACACCGGGACGGAATCGATGTCGACGCGTCGAACTTCTACGACAGGATCGGTGAAGGGGTTGAACTGTCGACCGCTCAACCATCGCCGGGTGACTTCATCACCGCGTGGCAAGACGCGCAGCAGGCGGGCGCATCGGAGATTGTGTCGGTGCACGTCGGCGATGAGTACTCCGGGACGCTCAACTCGGCTCGAGTCGCTATCGAGGGGGTAAACATTCCCGTCACGCTGATCGACTCGAAGTCGACGTCGTACGGTCTCGGCGTGCTTGCGCTCGAGCTCGCTGCACGACTCCGTGAGACGGGCCAGACCCACGGCATTGCCGACTACGCCGCTCGGGTTGCATCGCAGATCTCGACCGTCTTCATCCTGCAGGACCTTCGGTACATCATGAAGGGTGGACGCATGCGTGCGGCCACCCTTCCCTCAGGTGAAAAGGACGTGCCCGTGCTGGGTGGACTGGGCGGTGGGTATCAGTTGCTCGGCACCGGAAAGACCGTCGACGAACTGGTCGAGCAGATGGCCGCGAGCCTTCTCGGTGGTGACCATCAGCGTCACGTGGCCATTGCATTCGCCGCACCAGACACCCTCGTGTTCACCGAACGCCTCGAGCAAATCATGGAGTCGAGCCCACTGGTGGCGTCGGTTCGCCGCTACCGCATGGGCCCGGCGATCGCGGTACACACGGGTCCCGGTACTGCTGGAGGATTCTCGTGGCCCGTCGACCTGGAGTGACCCGAACGTGACGGATTGGTCTGCTTGTGGAGGTACTCAGAGGGCGTTGATGCGGGCGCTCGTCAACTCTTCGAGGATGTGCGACAACACTTGATAGATGACGTAACTCGTTGACTCTGGGTCATCCTGATCGATGTCGACCTGCTCTTCGCCCACGTCGAGTTTGGTTCCGAGTACGAGCCGGATCTGATTGATTGTGTTCATCCACGCATCAGCGGTGTCGAGCGAGATCTCCTCATCGTCGATGCTCGCCTGGAGCTGATCGATGCCATCGAGGCGTTGCATCAGCAATTGATCGTGCACGACCTCTTGGTAGCCGTCCTCAAGCGCATCGTCATCGGGATAGGCCGTTGGATAGAGCCGTCTGGTCAGCTCAGGGTCTTCGACGAGAAGTACTTCGCGGAGTTCCTCGGCGACTTGTTTGATGAGGGCTCGCATGGTCTCGTCGAGACGGACCGAGATCTGACCAGCTTTGTTGAGGGTGAACATTCGGCGAAACACGAGAACTACACGTCAGTCTTTCTGCATCGTGGCCCAGAGACCATGTTCGTGAAGGCGGGCAACGTCGGCCTCTGCCTTTTCCTTGGTGCCATTGGAGACCGCGGCCCGACCCTTCTCATGCACATCGAGCATGAGCTCGTTCGCCTTTTGTTCGGAGTAGCCGAAGAGCTTCTGGAATACGAACGCCACATAGGACATCAGGTTGATCGGATCATTCCACACAAGTACGACCCACGGAGTGTCGGATTCGACCTCGAGATCAACATCGAGATCTGGCTCAGCAACTTCGAGAGGGGCAGTCATTTCGAGACGTGAAGTCATGATGTCGCCATCGTTGCGTCAGCCCCTGGAGCTGGGGAATCGGTCCCTGGAGTTATGGAGGTGGCCTCCGCTGCCGTCGACCACCTGGTGGCCTCTTTGGCGTAGTACACCGCATCGGTGAAGAGCACGACGGAGCCGGCGATGTGGAAGGCGACGAGAAGCACGGGCACGCCAGTGAAGTACTGCAGGTACCCAATCGCCCCCTGCAAAGCTCCGAGAGCAATGAGCCGGGTGAGGCGATCGCGGTGGAACGAGCCTCCTTCGCGAGCTGTCCACACACCCCATGCCAAGAGCGCAGCGAGCACCCAGATGAGGCTGCTGTGCGCACGCGTGATCTCACGGATGTCGAATCCGAGGCGGCCGACCGGCTGGCCGGACTCGTCGCTACCCGTGTGTGGCCCCGACCCGGTGACCAGTGTCCCGACCACGATGATGACCGACGTGAGCGCCACGACGAACCACGCATGAATCTTGAGCGCCGCGAACCGGCTCGAGACGTCGAGGCCGTCGAAGAGCAGAATGGGATGCACGCGAGCTCGATGATCAAGAAGCACGGCCAGGAAGATCAGCACGATCGACAACAGGAAGTGGCCGAGCACCATTCGAGGGTCGAGCTCGGTACGTGTCACGAGCATCCCGAGCAAAACCTGACCGATGAACCCAAGGACGATCAGCACGATCACCGCCATGAGCTCACGCCTCGCTCTGCGTGCACCCAACCATGCGGCGACCACTGGAATGATCGCCAGGCCAGAGAACATACGGTTGCCGAACTCAATCGCCGAATGAAAACGTGGTGCGTCGAGCTCGGTATTCACATTGCAGGTCGGCCAGTCGGTGCAGCCGAGGCCAGATCCCGTGAGACGAACCGCTGCGCCGGTCACGGTGATGGCCATCAACCAGAACACGATAAAACGTGTCCAAAAAACCAGATCCCGGTGCCACACGATGACCTGCGTTGGTGGGGGTGTAAACGTTCCGGTCATGTGATCAACGATACGCCCGATGACCTTGGCACAAACCCTTCGATGCGCCATACGATGTCCAGGTGACGACTGTTGCTCCGCCACCCCCCGTAACCCGTTCGACGTTCGCGGCTTACGTCGCGCTCACCAAACCGCGCATTATCGAGCTGTTGTTGATCACCACAGTTCCCACGATGATCGTCGCCGAGCGTGGCTGGCCAGGTCTCTGGCTTGTCATTGCAACCGTCATCGGTGGCACGTTCGCCGCCGGCGGAGCCAACGCCGTCAATATGTACGTCGATCGCGACATCGACAAGATCATGAAGCGCACCGAAGGGCGACCGCTGGTCACTGGAGAGATTGAACCTCGCAACGCACTGATCTTCTCCGTCGCTCTGCTTGTTGTCGCTGGCATCTGGCTCGCCAGCTTCGTGAACGTACTTTCCGCATTCTTTGCGTTGGCCGCCGCTGCCTTCTACATCTTCGTGTACACGCTGTGGCTCAAACGCACCTCGAAACAGAACATCGTGATCGGGGGAGCAGCTGGCTGCATGCCCGTCTTGGTTGGCTGGGCCGCCGTGACCAATGGAATTAGCTGGGCCCCAGTCATTTTGTTCGGTGTGATCTTTCTGTGGACGCCTCCACATTTCTGGGCGCTGGCAGTGAAGTATCGCGATGACTATTCAGCGGCAGATGTGCCGATGATGCCTTCGGTGACCACCCTCGAGTCGACATCTCGGCAGATCCTGGCCTACACGGTTGCTGTATGGGCACTCTCTCTGACACTGACACCCGTCGCCTCGATGGGCTGGATATACACCGGTGTCGCCATCGTGTCGGGTGCGGTGTTCACCGGTTACGCCATCCAGCTACTGCGTGATCCGACTCCCAAGCGTGCAATGACCGTCTTCACCTTCTCCATCACCTATCTCTCGGTGCTCTTCATTGCGATGGCAGTCGATCAGCTGGTGTAGGGAAGTGTGAAATCTGGCCTCGGATTGGCCTTGGGTACGTACACGCGCGAGAACTAAGGTTTGGATTGCCCGTAATGCGCCGAAAGCTGGCTGGATCCGCCTACCATCGTGGGGTCCGCATGCCATGGCGTGACCACACATCACCAAGGGTAACAACGAGTAGATGACTGCGACTGACACGCATACAGACACACACGTCGACGACAACGTCTCGGCGGACCTTGATTCGAATGATGGGCTCTATCGCCTTGTCGCTTCGAACGACCACAAGATGGTCGGGCGCCTATGGATTGGCGTGAGCATGCTCTTCTTGCTCGCTGTCGCCATTCTCGGCGTTGTTTCGAACATCGAACGAGTTTCGCTCGACGGCATCGGCGTCTTTGGCGATGTGGCCACGTACTTCCAATCGTGGGCCCTTTTCCGGACCGCTGCGATCTTCATGGTCGTCGTTCCGATGTTCATCGGCATCGCAACCGTGATCGTCCCCCTCCAGGTTGGCTCCGCGTCGATTGCCTTCCCTCGTTTGGCTGCCGCCTCGTTCTGGTCGTGGTTCGTGGCTGCCTCCATTCACATCGCTTCATTCCTCGCAGACGGAGGCCTCGGCCCCGCCAACGGCACCAATGATGAGGGAACGTTGCTGAGCATCGTTTCGCTCGGCTTGATGATCGTTTCGATCCTTGCTGCTTCGGTTTGCATCGCGACGACGGTGATTGCACTCCGTCCGGCTGGAATGTCGCTGCTCCGCGTACCGGCCTTCAGTTGGTCGATGCTCGTTGCCACATCGGTGTGGTTGTTCTCGCTCCCCGTACTCATTGCCAACCTGATTTACGCCTATGTCGACCTCCAAGGCCGTGAGCCAATTGCCTTCGGCAATCCTGATCGGCTGTGGCCCAGTATTGAGTGGGCATGGTCGCAACCACAGGTCTACGCCTACGCGATACCGGTACTCGGCATCCTCGCCGACATCGTTCCCGTCAGCGCGAAACATCGCCAGGCGAACCGCAGCGTCATCCTTGGGTTCATTGGGCTCTTCGGTGTGCTCAGCTTCGGTGCCTGGGCGCAACATGCGCTCTCCCGTGGCTCCGATCCAGTCTTCGATGGTGGCAACTACATCTACGACGAATTCCTCTTCATCGCCTTCGGCCTCGTTGCAGCGTTGCCGGTCCTGGGTGTGCTTGGCGGCATCGCCGACACGATCCGACGTGGCTCCATTCCCAAACTTGGCGGCGCATTTCTTGGTGCGCTTACCGGTGGGCTGCTCCTCCTTGGCGCTGTCGTTGCTGGTGTGTTGCGAGTTATTCCACTGTGGGACGCACTCCACGAGGAGAACGAACTGCTCTCTTCGGCAACCGCGCAATTGTCCCTGGTGCTTGCCGCTGCGGTCGCTTCGGCCATCGGCGCCCTTATTTATTGGTCACCCAAGATCTTCGGTGGGTATGCCAATGAATCGCTTGCGATGGCCGGCGTGATGGCGGTGTTCATGGGTGGTCTGACGGCTGGAGTCGCCGACATGGTCTCGGCATTCCTAGGTCAACCAGACATCAGTGTTGCGCCCGTCAGCGAAAGCGCTGTCGAAACAATGAATCTCATGGTCGTAATCGGCATCGCACTGATTGCCGTGGGTGCAGTTGCCTTGATTGGGGCATTGGCTCCAGCGGCCTCGAGTGATGAACAACTCCCGGACGACCCGTGGGACGGACACACGCTCGAATGGGCGACTCCGTCGCCACCGCCAGTTGGAAACTTCCTCGAGGCGTTCGACGTGATTGCGTCGGCAGAACCGCTGCTTGATGAGTTCGAGGAGGTCAGCTGATGGCAACTGACGTGGTACACGCTGCTCTGCCCGCCGCCGAGCTTTCCCGAAACCGAACCCTCATCGTCGGCACGGCGTTCGCCGCAGTCGCTTCGATCATGGTGTTCGTTGGGTTGTTCGCGGTCTACATATCTGTTCGCCAGAACAACGAGTTCCTGGTGGAGAACGGCCTCGGGGGCTCATTGTGGTTCCCCGAAGGTGCGGTACAGATCGCCCCTGGCACGATGATGATGTTCACGACGTGGATCAGTGCGTTCTCAATCTCGTGGGCCGTCCAAGCAATTCGCAACGACGATCGGCGAAATGCCTACGCGGCGTTGTTCCTCACCATCTTGATGGGTGCGGCGATCATCAACCAGATGGCGTTCGCCATTGCTGACTTTGGACTTCCCGTCGATCGCTCGACACCTGCATTCTTCTTGTACGTGATCTACGGCAGCTACATCGTCTTCATGGCAATCGCGATCGTCTTCGTCCTGCTCATGGCAATTCGAGCCATTGCTGGCCAGTTCAACTCCCGGAACGCCGACGGAATCCAGGCCGCGGCGATCTATTGGTACGCAACAGTGATTGTGTATATGCCCGTCTGGTACCTGATCACGATCACGAAGTGAGTCGGAAATGATCCCAACTGGTCTCAAGCTTTACGTCGGAATCGCCCTCACAGCGGCGACAGCGGCAATCCTCGGCGGCTACACGAGTGGCGGCGACGGCGTCGGCCCGCTCAGCGCCGGGTACAAAGGTGGCGTCGGCGATCAAGTGAGTTATTCGATTCTTCTCGGTGTCGCATTCGTGGCGCTCATTGTCGGCGCCCTGCTGACGATCTTCCGAGATGCCGATGCCGAAGCGGTCGCCGAGGCAATGGGCACCGACGTTGCGCCTGTCGGGCAACGCCCAGTGGCCACCTCGATCTGGCCGATCATCGCCGGAATCGGTACCGGGTTCGTTGCTGTAGGTATGGCGGTCAGTGCAGTGGTGACCGGAGTGGGCTTCGTGATCCTCGCCATCGTCGCCTTCGAGTGGACGATGACTGCTTGGGCTGATCGTGCGACCGGTGACGCCAACACCAACATCACTCTTCGGAACCAGGTCATGAGCCCCTTCGAGGTGCCACTTCTGGGACTGCTTGGTGGCGGCGTCGTCGTTATGGCAATCTCTCGGATCTTTCTTGCGACAACGAAGACCGGAGCCACCGTGGTCGGTGCCGTAGTCGCCATCGTGATCCTGAGTGTTGGAGTCGTGCTCGCTCAGCAGCCGAAGCTGTCGAAGAACCTTGTCACCGGACTTGTCGGCATCGTTGCTGTTGCGATCCTTGCCGGTGGCGTCTGGGGAGCGATCGAAGGCACTCGCGAAATCGAAGAACACGAAGAAGAACACAGCGACGGTGAGACCCACGAAGAAGGCGAAGATGCTGAGACGAGCGATGTCGAGATGAGCGACGCCGAATCGTGATCAATCGCGAGGAAGTGCCATACAACTTGTGTTCTCCCGAAAGCTCGGGAAAACTTTCACAAAGTCATTCGATGTCGCCCGAAGGCGCCGAAGGAAGACCAATGACCCGCACCATCCCCTCCACCCGCACGGCGCTCCGTTTCGTCGCGGTCGTGGCGGCCACACTCCTTCTTGCATCCTGCGCAGAAGATGCGCCGCTCGACACGCTGGGTGATCAACTCGCGGGGCCCGAGGCGCGAGACATCGGAGCCTTCATGACGTGGATCCTTTGGATCTGTTATGTGGTGTTTGCTGGTGTGTTGGGCATCACGCTTTATGCCTGGAGGAACTTCCGAATCAAGACCGACGAGTACGAAGAGGGCGATTGGCCCGAGCAGATCCACGGCAACACCACCGCGGAGCTGGCCTGGACCGCCGCCCCTGCGATCATCTTGGCCATCGTTGCTGTCTTCACGCTCGGCCTGCACGCCAGCATCAACTCCAACAACGAGAACGCAATCTCGATCGAAGTAGGCGGCGAGACCGTTGCCTGGGAGCCCGAGGTCGTTGTCATTGGGCAGCAGTGGTGGTGGGAGTACCAGTACCACTTCGGCGATGTTGATCTTGTTGCGCAGCGTGTGGAGAACCTCCCGACCGCCGATCTCACGACTGCTACCCAGATGGTTATCCCGGTTGGTCAAGAGATCGAGTTGGAGGTCACAAGTCGTGACGTCATCCACTCGTACTGGATCCCATCGCTGAACGGCAAACGAGATGCGGTTCCGGGCCGCCAGAGTGCCCCATGGAAGATTCAGGCCGATACGCCGGGAATCTACTTCGGTCAATGCACGGAGTTCTGCGGACTCTCGCACGCTCGTATGCGCATGCAGGTCATTGCGCTGCCGATGGACGAGTTCCAAGACTGGGTGACCTCGCAAATGCAAGGGTATGCGCTTGGCGACACCGATCAGGCGTACGTTGACGCACTTGTCGCTGGTGACACCCCGTCGCCGGAGAACTCGACGCAGCGCGCAATCTCCACGTTCCGTGGAAAGTGCGCCTCGTGCCATCTGATGGACAACATCGCCGATGACCTGTGGTCTGAGGATCGAGTTCGTGAGCAGCTTGTGTCAGGCGCAGCGCCGAACCTCACACACTTCTCGAGCCGCACGACGTTCGCTGGCGGTATTCGTAACGTCTGGGATCCAGAAACGACCGAATTTAATGAAAACGACCTTCGCATCTGGCTCCAAAATCCGGCAGCGGTGAAGGCGAACTTTGCAGAACCAGCGTCCGAGGGTGACAGCCGCATGCGCGGCATGCCGAACCTCGGGCTGAGCCAAGTTGAAATTGACGATCTCGTCGCTCTCCTCGAATCATCGGGCGAGAAGCCATCTGACGAGCTCATTCGAGACACAGGAGTCGAGTAGTGGCAATCATCGAAGAACCACTTGCTATCGGTGCTGGTGACGACGTACCCGAAACGGTCGATCGTCCACTTGGCGACCTGACCCGGCCGCAGATCACGGGCAGTTGGAAAGACTGGTTGACGACTGTCGATCACAAGAAGATCGGCATCATGTACGGCGTTGCCGCGATGTTCTTCTTCGTGATTGGTGGTTCCGAGGCACTGCTCATTCGTCTACAGCTCGCAACGCCGAACGGCACGTTGCTCTCGCCTGAGGTCTACAACCAGGTCTTCACGATGCACGGCGTCACGATGATCTTCCTGGTCGCCATGCCAATGGCTGCCGCTTTTGCGAACTACCTCCTACCTCTGCAAATCGGTGCACGAGACGTGGCCTTCCCCCGCCTGAACGCACTGAGTTTCTGGGTCTTCTTGTTCGGTGGTTTGTTCCTCAACTCGGCATGGCTGTTCGGCGGCGGCGCTGATGGTGGCTGGTTCAACTACGCACCGAACTCCACCGTGACCTTCTCGCCATCCAACGGCATCGACTTCTATGCCCTCGGCCTGCAGATCACGGGTATCGCTTCGCTCATCTCGGCGATCAACCTCATCACCACAGTGCTCAACATGCGTCCCAAAGGTATGAGCATGTTCCGTATGCCGATCTTCGTGTGGATGAACCTGGTGGTGCAGTTCCTTCTTCTCTTTGCCGTCCCCGTTATTTCGGTCGCGCTCTTCGAACTCACCTTTGATCGACTCTTCGATGCCAACTTCTTCAATACCGAAGCCGGCGCCGATCCACTTCTATGGCAGCACCTCTTCTGGATCTTTGGTCACCCAGAGGTCTACATCTTGATTCTCCCGAGTTTCGGCATCGTGTCCGAGGTCATCCCGGTGTTCAGTCGTAAGCCAATCTTTGGCTACAGCTTCATGGTCTTCTCTGGTGTTGCCATTGGTTTCATGGGCTGGGGTGTGTGGGCACACCACATGTTCGTGTCGGGTATCGGTCCAATTTCTGTTGCAGCGTTCTCGTTGTCGACGATGTTCATTGCGGTACCGACCGGTGTGAAGATCCTCAACTGGTTGGCGACTCTCTGGGGCGGACGGCTTCGCTTCACCACTGCGATGCTCTTTGCGGTGGGTGTCATCTCGATGTTCACGATCGGTGGCCTGTCGGGTGTGACGCACTCGATTGCTCCTGCTGACACCCAGCAGACCGACACCTACTACATCGTGGCTCACTTCCACTACGTGATCTTTGGTGGCACGCTGCTTGGTTTCTTTGCCGGCTTCTACTACTGGTGGCCGAAGATGTTCGGCTACATGCTCAACGAACGAGTAGGAAAGTGGAACTTCTGGACGCAACTCGTCGGGTTCAACCTCACCTTTGGGCCAATGCACATACTTGGTTTGCAGGGCATGAGTCGTCGAATCGACAGCTATGACAAGGGTTTCGGCTTCGAGCTGTGGAACTACGTGGCCTCGGTTGGGGCGTTCATCATTGCTGTGGGTATCGCCCTCTTCTTCGTGAACATCGCCATCAGTCGTCGTCAGTGGAAGGCTGCTGGCTCCCCGAACCCAGGGCCCGATCCGTGGGACGCACGGACCCTCGAGTGGATGACAGCTTCACCAACCCCTGAGCACAACTTTGACGACGTGATCGAGGTCGAGAGCCTGGACGAGTTCTGGCATCGCAAGTACGGCTACGACGAGAACAACAACGTCGTGCGTATTGCTACGGCCGAAGAGGTCGCTCAAGATGGCTCGAACACGAATGTGCATCTGCCATCGCCGAGTTATTTCCCGATCGTGTTGGCCTCCGGCTTCCCGATCATTGCCTACGGCCTGATCTACAGCTTGTGGTTGTGCATCCCAGGCGCGGCTCTCCTCGTCTACGGCATGGTCGGCTGGATCTTCGAAAATCCTGACGACCCAAACGCTGCTGGGCACGGGGATGACGGAGATCACGACGACCATGACCCCGACGCGATCGAGGCCGCAGACGAAGCTACCGAAGCAGGCGAGCTGGTAGCTGCTGGTCAAACAACCGAGACGGAGGCCTGACATGGCAAGCGCAACCGTCGCCCTGGACACCCACGACGATCACGGCCACCCAGAGACCAATACGGGAATCTCGAACAACAAGCTTGCAATGTGGTTGTTTCTCGCATCTGATTGTTTGTTGTTCGGCGCGTTGATCTCGACGTTCCTCCTCTACCGCACGAACATTTCGGACAACACCGCCTTCACGGCACCAAGCGACGTGTTCGATATTCCGTTCACCTCGCTCAGCTCGTTCGTGTTGCTCATGAGTTCGCTGACGATGGTGCTGGCGCTGTCGGCGGTGAATCGGGACGACCAGCGAGCCGGTCGCATCTGGCTCTTGACCACCGCCTTCTTGGGTATGGTCTTCATTGGTGGCCAGGTGTATGAGTTCACGGTGTTCAACGCAGAGGGCCTCGGCTACTCGACGAACACTTGGACCTCTGCCTTCTTCACCCTGACCGGCTTCCATGGTGTCCACGTGAGTGTCGGCATCTTGTTGCTTCTCGGCACCGTGTTTGGCACCAGAAACAGTGGCTTGGGCAAGGAGAAGAGCGAAACAGTCGAACTCGTTGGCTTGTATTGGCACTTCGTTGACATCGTCTGGGTCATCATCTTCACCGTCATCTACCTCATTCCGATCGGTTAGGACGAACACATGACTGCTACCGACCATCACGTCGATACACACGACAGCGCTCACGACCACCCCTCAGATCGCAAGTACGTGACCATCGCACTGATTCTGGCTGCGCTGACGGCACTCGAGGTCCTGCTCTTCGTTCTTGAAGACGACCTCCCGCGGGCACTGGTCAAGTTGGGCCTCATTGGGCTGATGGCCGTCAAGTTCTGGATCGTCGGTGCCTATTTCATGCACCTGAAGTTCGACAACAACGTGCTCACGGGGCTGTTCCTGTTCGGGCTGATCCTCGCGATCGTTGTGTACTTCATCATGTTGTCCTCGTTTGAGTTCTCGTTCTGGAACGACGGAATCGATGACCCGGGCCTACCGATCTCTCGTAGTTGACCATGCTTGCCGCCATCGACCCTTGGGCGTTTCGCCCACATCCTGAGGTCTGGCTGCTCATCGCGGGGATCATCGGTCTCGGCCTCTATGCAACGCGGGTCATCGGCCCAAAGGTGGCGGCAACCACACCTCGACACTCCCGGTCGAGATCCGCGGACACTGACATGGTCGCTACGCAAGCTTCGCTCCCGGAGCGCGAGATTGTTTCGAAGAAGCAGCGGCGGTACTTCATTCTCGGGGTCGTCACCTTGGCGATCGCCGCAGACTGGCCAATGCATGACATTGCCGAGCAGTACCTCTACTCGGTGCACATGCTTCAGCACCTCCTGATCACCTTCTTCATTCCGATCTTCTTCTTGCAGGCGACCCCAGAGTGGCTCGCACGCCTAATTCTTGGTGGTGGAGGTCAAGAACGGACGTGGGTTGGCAAACTCGCCAAACCAGTTGCCGCCGGCGTGATTTTTAATGTTCTCGCTGCTCTCACGCACTGGAATGGCATTGTTCAGCTGTCATTTGACTCCGGTCCATTCCACTACGGGATCCATCTGGCGATGTTCAGCTCGGCGCTGCTGATGTGGTTGCCGGTCCTTGGGCCCCTTCCAGAGCTTCGTCTCTCTCCGCCAGCACAGATGGTTTACCTCTTCTTGATGTCCATCATTCCGACCATTCCGGCAGGGTGGCTGACCTTTGCGGACAACCCCGTCTACCCGGCGTACGACACAGTTGACCGGCTGTGGGGAATCAACGTCGTCGATGACCAACAGGCTGCCGGGTTCGTGATGAAGGTCGTGGGTGGTTTCTTCCTCTGGATCCTCATCGCCTTTCGGTTCTTTCGTTGGGCTGCAGCCGAACGCGCTTCGGACATGCAGAAACGGGTCGTTCGAACACTCACGTACGATGACGTCACGGACGAGTTCGAGAAGGCCGGTCCCGCGCCGACGGAAAACTGATGGGCGCGCCGGGTGTGACAATGCCCTCGCGGTTCAAGATGCTGAGGCGTGGTTTCACCGGACGCTGTGTGATCTGTGGGGCATCTCGCCTCTCGCCGGCGTGGATCCGCGTGGCGCCTCGTTGTAAGCGGTGCAACTTTCCCATCGAGCGCAACGAAGGTCACTTCGTTGGGGCGGTCGGAATGAACACCATCGTGACCTTCGGGACGATCCTGATCACTGCGCTCGTCGGCGCTGGACTCACAGCTCCTGACGTACCGGTTGGCAAGCTGTCAATCATCACCGTGGCGGTCGGGTTGAGTGTCTCGATCTTCTTCTTCCCGATTTCGAAGACCCTTTGGAGCGCCGTTGACGTGATGATGGTCGACGTTGCGCCGGGCGAAGTTGATCCGCGTTACGACCCATCGGTCGACATCGACACCTAAGGGGTTTCGCGGATAGGGAGCTTCCCAGCCATCCACTCGGTCGCTGTGTGTGCGAGCGCATCAACAACAGCGTTTACCTCATCGGTTGGATCGACGCCTTCAGCGTCAGCCCAATCACGCGCCGACCTGTTCCAGCGAACACCAGGTGGCAATTCGAGCTGTACGCCTTGCTGACGAGGCAGATTGACGGGGTTCTTGTGATGTACCCCGCGCAGTTCCTTGGGAATCTCGTCGAGTTCGGTCACTACTCGGTAACGCTGAGGCAGGCGTACGGACAACTGGACGCCGAGGGTTTCTGCGAGGCCACGGTTTTGCCCGCCGAGCAAGAGGTGTTGTTTGTCCATCTCACGGCCGTACCCATGCACAGTGCACACCACCTCGACATGTTCGAGTACCGACGCGAGAGACTCGGACTCCTCGGGCCGGAATCGGGTCGAGGGAATGTGTAAGGGGCGATCTGGCGGTTGGTCGATGGAATAGAACGAGGCTCCCGACCTTGCGGCTGCCCGACGGGCGATCAGCGATGTCACACGTTCGACCGGTCCACCATGGAACGCCAGGAATCCAAACCGTCCGCGAACGTTGGCCTCTTCGTACACGCCAGGTTGGGCGAGGAGGTCAGTGAGGGTCATCCCTCCCGTGTTGTCCACGCAGGGTCAGCGTGCGGGGACGCTGACGAACCCGCAGAACGGTTGCAGAACATCAGGCACGGCAAAGGAGCCGTCGGCCTGCTGATAGTGCTCCATGAGGAACAACAGCGTTCTCCCGACCGCACAGGCCGTGCCGTTGAGCGTGTGCACGAACTCGGAGCCAGATTCGCCCTTTGCCCGGGTGCCGAGACGACGAGCCGAGTAGTCGGTGTAATTCGAGCAGGAGGTGAGTTCGCGGTACGCACCTTCTGAGGGGAGCCATACCTCGCAGTCGTACTTCTTGGCTGCCGGGTTTCCGAGATCGCCAGATGCGACGTTGATGACCCGATACGGAAGTTGCAGGTCGTCGAGGATTTCTCGCTCGATCTCGAGCAACATCTCGTGCTCCTCCCATGACTTCGCCGGGTCACTCCAGATGAACATCTCGACCTTGTCGAATTGGTGCACGCGAAAGATTCCTCGAGTGTCCTTGCCATAGGTGCCTGCCTCGCGCCGAAAGCACGAAGAGAATCCGGCGTACCGAAGTGGTAGGTCGGCGGCGTCGAGGCGATCTCCGCGATGGAGACCCGCAAGTGGCACTTCGGACGTGCCGACGAGAAAAAGTTCATCAGCGGTGACTTCGTAGACCTGGTTTCGGTCGGTAGGGAAGAAGCCTGAGTCGATCATCATCTGTTCGCGTACGAGGACGGGCGGGATGGTGGGGATGAAGCCTCGTCCGACGAGCTTTTGCATGGTCCATTGCACGAGTGCAAGCTCGAGCATGACGGCCTCACGAAGAAGGTACGCGAAACGTGATCCGCTGACATCGGCGCCTTTTTCGCCGTCCACCCAGCCCATTGCAGCACCGAAATCACCGTGGTCCAAGGGCGGAGGCGGAGCCTGACCGCCGACGGTGGCGACGAGTTCAAACGCGTCTTCGTCGCCATGTGGGACGGACTCATGTGCGGGATTGGGGATCGTGAGGATCAGCTCATCCACCGTTGATTGCAGAGTCTCGAGGTCGGCTTCCTTGGACTTGAGGCCCTGCTTGACGACGTTGGCGGCTTCGATCTTGGCCGGGCGTTCAGCAGGGTCGGCCTGACCGATCTCCTTGGACATTGTGTTGGACTGCCCCCGCAGCTCTTCGACCTCGGTGAGCAGCGCACGGCGAGACGAATCGGCCGCCGACAGCGCATCGAGCACGGCTGGTTCCGCGCCCTTGGCGATGGCGCCATCTTTGTAGGTCTGATTGTCGAGTTGTCGAAGGTCGATCACGGATTGAGATTATCGCCGTTCATGCGTGACCTTCGCCTTCAGGCGGACGATCACTCGTCTCGCATGACCGCAACGTCGTGGGGATGGCTCTCGCGCAATCCCGACTGGGTGATGCGGACTAGGCGGCTGCGGGTTCGCAAGTCGTCGATATTTGCCGCTCCTGCGTACCCCATACCCGATCGAAGGCCACCGGTCATCTGGCCGATGAGGTCAGAGATCGATCCGGCGTAGCGCACACGAGCCTCGACGCCTTCGGCCACGTGTTTCCCCGGTGCCTGCCCCGACCCGTATCGGTCAGCTGCGCGACCGCGCATTGCTCCGGCAGATCCCATTCCTCGGTAGGTCTTCCACATCGCACCGTCGACAAGTTCGAGGTCGCCGGGTGCCTCGTCGGTCCCTGCGAGAAGGTTGCCGACCATGACCGCGTTGGCGCCAGCTGCGAAACATTTGACGATGTCACCAGACGTGACGACGCCACCGTCGGCGACGATCGGCACGCCATGGGCTCGAGCGGCCATGGCACATTCGTAGATGGCGCTCATCTGCGGCATGCCAGCGCCTGCGACGATGCGGGTGGTGCAGATGCTGCCTGCTCCCACGCCGACCTTCACGACGTCCGCACCAGCTTCGACCAGCGCATCGACGCCTTCGCCGGTCACGACGTTGCCGCCGACGACGACGATCTCGGGCCAACCCTTCTTGATCGTCCGGACCGCCTCGATCACACCGGCTGTGTGGCCATGGGCTGTGTCGATGACCAACATGTCGACGCCTGCTGCGGCGAGCAGTTCGGTGCGTTCTTCGGTGTCGGTCACGCCGATCGCAGCACCGACGCGCAAGCGACCTGACTCATCGAGGCTGGCGTTGGGCTTTTCGATCCGCTTGTCGATGTCTTTGACGGTGATCAGTCCAACGAGCACGCCATGTTCGTCGACGAGAGGAAGTTTCTCGATGCGATGTTTGTGCAGAATCGCTTTCGCGCCCTCGAGCGTGGTTCCTACCGGCGCCGTGACGAGGCCCTCGGCCGTCATGAAATCGGTGACCGGTTGCCCATATTCGTCGGGGGTGCAGAAACGGATGTCTCGGTTCGTCAGAATGCCGACGAGGCGACCATTAGGTTCACAGATCGGGACTCCGCTGATCTTGTGCGTGCGCATCAGACCCTCGGCGTCGTCGAGGGTGGCCGTTGGTGGGAGCGAGATTGGGTTCGAAATCATGCCCGCTTGGGCTCGTTTTACGAGATCGACCTGTTCGGCCTGTTCCTGCGGCGAGAGGTTGCGATGCAGAATGCCAATGCCACCTTCTCGCGCCATGGAGATTGCCAGTGGTGCTTCGGTGACGGTGTCCATCGCAGCCGACATCAGCGGTGTGCGCAGCTCGATATTTCCAAGCCATACCGTGGTATCGACGTTGTCAGGGAGCACTTCGCTGTACCCGGGGACCACCAGAACATCATCGAACGTCAGGGCTTGTGATCCTGCGAAAAGGCCCTTGTTTGGATCGAGAAACTCACCCGCTGCTGCCATAAATGCACGCTAGCGGGAGTGAACGAGCTGTGGACGGCCGATGTGAATTGGTTCAGCTCAGCGTCCACCCAATCCACCCGGCGCCGATGCCAAGCACCACGGTCCCGAGGAGGTAGAGAACCGCATCTCGTCGACTGCCATCGCCACTGAGGTAGTCGACTTGTGAGATGAACGTCGAGAAGGTGGTGAGCGATCCGAGGCCGCCGACCCCAATGACCACCAGCACACGCTCCGAGCTCGCATGGAGAAGCCCGAGGAGGAAAGCGCCAAGCACGTTGATGATGACCGTTCCCCACATCTGTCGAGCGAGGGGCGCCTCGAGGCCGGTGATCAGAGCGCGTGCAATAGCGCCGACGAACGCAGCGGCGACAAAT
>RCNE010000931.1_pt1 | contig 16787 bp, 14 predicted proteins | sample 2041361 | NCBI WGS metagenome assembly RCNE01 (sample SAMN09708229, study PRJNA481090) | Marine sediment metagenome, whole genome shotgun sequencing project.
CCTTATAAAAAGGATATATTAAAACCTTTAGCAGAAGCTTGTAAAAAAGAAGGCTTAAAACTATTCTTTTATTATTCTTTATTAGACTGGCATGACGACAATTATTTTCCAAGGGGTAGAACCGGAACTAAAATTCCTGGAAGGTCCGCCAAAGGCGATTGGAATAAATACATCGCTTTTATGAAAGCTCAATTAACTGAGCTTTTGACTAATTATGGTGAAATAGCAGGGATTTGGTTTGATGGTCATTGGGATCAAAAAGCCTGGGATGGCAAACGTTTCGGAAAATTACAAGTTGATTGGCACTATGAAGAGCTCTATCAATTGATCCATGATCTACAACCACAATGTTTAATTGGAAATAATCATCACCTTGCTCCTATTACCGGTGAGGATTTTCAAATGTTTGAAAAAGATTTGCCAGGAAAAAATACAACTGGATTTGGAACTGGTGCCTCAGATATTGGAAAACTTCCAACAGAAGTATGTGAAACCATTAACGGTTCTTGGGGATTTAATTTGAAGGACAGAAATCATAAAACTGATAAAGAGTTAATTCAATATGTGGTTAAAGCTGCAGGATATGGTAGTAATTTATTATTGAATGTCGGACCCATGCCAAATGGTAAAATTCAACCGAAACATGTAAAATCCCTAAAGAATATTGGTAATTGGCTTCAAAAGAATGGCGAAACGATTTATGGAACTACAGAAGGTCCCGTAGCACCGAATAGCGAAATAGTTTCTACTCAAAAAGGAAAAACAGTATATCTTCATGTTATGGATCCTTCCAGAGATTTGCTTTTTATTCCTAATTTTAAAGAAAGAATTAAAACGATGTCCTTTTATAAAAATAAAGGGAAAGTTACCTATAAACTGGATAAATATGGGCTGTTAATAGAGATCCCTGAAAATCAAAAGGATACTATAGATACAATAATTGAAATGACAATTAAATAAAATGACACAATTTAGTTTAAAAGGGAAAATAGCTATTGTTACTGGCGGAGCCAGTGGAATAGGAAAAGCAATTTCTTTAAAATTTGCTGCACAAGGAGCACAAGTTCATGTATTGGAATTAAATACAGAAAATTCAAACGAATTAATTTCAGAAATTGAAAATAAAAATGGGAATGTAAAAGTTCACCGATGTAATGTTGCAATTTTAAAAGAAGTTAAAAAGGTTGTTGAAACAATAACTTCAGAAGAAAAAAAAATTGACATTTTGGTTAACAACGCTGGTATTGCACATGTAGGAAATTTAGAAAATACAGCAGAAGAAGATTTAGATAGATTGTATCAAGTAAACATAAAAGGTGTTTATAACTGTATGTCTGCTTGTATTGAAACAATGAAATCGAATAAAGCAGGAGTCATATTAAATATGGCTTCCATTGCATCCTCGGTGGGGATTTCAGATCGGTTTGCCTACTCTATGACAAAAGGTGCAGTTCTTACAATGACATATTCAGTTGCTAAAGATTACGTCAACTATGGAATTAGATGCAATTGTATTTCACCAGCAAGGATTCATACACCATTTGTAGATGGTTTTATTAAGAATAATTATCCTGAGAAAGAATCTGAAATGTTTGAAGCTTTATCAAAAACACAACCTATTGGTAGAATGGGAAAACCCGAGGAAGTTGCAAATTTGGCCTTATTTTTATGTTCTGATGAAGCTGGTTTTATTACAGGTACTGACTATCCCATTGATGGTGGGTTTATTAAATTAAACGGGTAATTATGAAGAAAATAGTATTTTACTTTTGTTTCATTTTTTTATTGAGTTTCCCGATAAAAGCTCAAGAAGCTACAGGAGGTAATTTAACAGAATCAATAAAGAATCGACAAACACCTGAATGGTTTAGCAATGCCAAATTAGGAATTTTTATTCATTGGGGTTTATATTCTGTACCAGCATACGGTGGCAAAGAATCTTATTCAGAATGGTATTTAAGAGGTTTACAAGTAAACGATTCATTAAGAACAAACTTTTTAAAGAATACCTATGGTCAAAATTTTACTTATAAAGATTTAACAACTCATTTTAAAGCCGAACTTTTTAATCCAACAGAATGGGCTGAACTATTCCAAAATGCCGGCGCAAAATATGTGGTTTTGGTTACCAAACACCATGACGGTTATGCTTTATGGCCAAGTAAATATAACAGAAATTGGAACAGTGTAGATACTGGTCCAAAAATAGATATAGTAGGAGAATTAACCAATGCAGTGCGTAAAACCGATTTAAAAATGGGATTGTATTATTCGTTGTCTGAATGGAACCATCCATTACATCGTTGGTATACCGATCCGCATGAAAATATTGGAAAATATGTTGAAGAATATATGATTCCTCAATTTAAAGAATTAGTGAGTACTTACAAACCGTCTTTAATATTTGCCGATGGTGAATGGTTTAATACTGCTGAGCAATGGCATTCAGCTGAATTAATAAATTGGTACTATAATTTAGTTGGTGAAGAAGCAATTGTAAACAATCGTTGGGGCCATGGCATTGACGTAGGTTTTTTAACTCCAGAATATAGTGCTGGAATAAAAGTGACTGACCGACCTTGGGCGGAAGTTAGAGGTATTGGACGATCTTTTGGTTTAAATAGAAATGAAGATTTAGCGGCTTACGGAACTTCTAAAGATTTGATTACGCGTTTTGTACAAACTGTTGCAAATGGAGGCGGAATGATTATAAATGTGGGACCAAAGGCGGATGGTCAAATTCCTTTAATTCAACAAGAGAGATTGATGCAATTAGGTAATTGGTTAAAAATTAATGGAGCTGCAATTTATGGTTCAAAACCTTATGAAATTATTGAAGAAGAAAAAGAAATTTTTAAAGAAAGAATTGACGAAAATATCAATTTTAATTGGGTTAGAAATGCACCAATAAATGGAATAAAAGAAGATAGTTTTTCAGCAGAATGGAAAGGTTATATCGTTGCTCCAGAATCTGGAAAATATACTTTTGAAGTAAAAGCAGATGATGAAGCTACTGTTTTTATTGATGACAAGTTAGTTGTAAATCAGAATAATGCAATTAAAACAAATGAAGCTGAGGTTATGGGAGCTAATACTGCAGCTTCAAAAGATGGTGTAATTACGTTAAAAAAAGGAATAGCTTATCCAATTCATATAAAATACAAAGAGCACAAACAAAACGCACAAGTATCAATGTTTTGGAGCTCAAAAAAAATAGCAAAAGAGATTGTTCCTGCCTCAAGTTTATTTCAAGATAAAGAAAAGAAAAATCAAGGAATTAAAGGTTTTTATAGCTCTATGGAAACATATTTATGCTACACCCAAAATAACGATAAAACCTATGCTATTAGCTTTGAATGGCCAGATTCGGAATTGGTATTAACAATTCCAAACCCTGGAAAAAATTCAAAAGTTAAATTATTAGGAGTTGTTAGAGAATTGGATTGGAAGTATGAAAACAGTAAGATGTACATCAACACTTCAAAAATTAAATTTAGAGAGTTACCATCTTTTGATGCTTGGACGTTTGAAATTTCAAATAATTAACCCTTTTAAATGAGATATCTATTAATTATATTATTTATTGGAATTGGCTTACAAGCTCAAGAAATTCATGAAATTTATGTAAGCCCAATGGGTAATTCGATAAATTCTGGGACAGAGATATCTCCTTTAAAAACAATTCAACAAGCTTTAAATAATGCAAAAGAATTTAGACTTAAAAATGATAATATTAGGATTGCTATTCATGTATTAAAAGGAGAATATTATTTAGAAAGTCCAATTAAAATTACACCTGATTTAGGAGATTTAAAAATTATTGGTGAAGGTTTAGATAAGGTAATTATAAAAGGGTCTCAACAGTTGAGTCTAGATTGGAAGCCCTATAAAAATCAAATTTTGGTTGCTAAAGTTAATACCCAAATTCAATTTGACCAATTTTTTGTAGACGGAAAACAACAAGTTTTATCCCGCTATCCAAATTATAACGAAAAAGGCGGGCATTGGCAAGGTCATGCAGCCGATGCCATTGCTCCAGAAAGAGTGAAGACTTGGATGCAACCAAAAGGTGCAGTAATTCATGCCATGCACAGAGGCGAATGGGGAGGATTTCATTATGAAGTTATCAAAGCTAATGAAGATGGAACTTTGGAATTTAAAGCGGGACATCAAAATAATAGACCTTCAGAAATGCATCATAAATATCGAATGGTAGAAAACGTTTTTGAAGAATTGGATAGCCCTGGAGAATGGTATTTAGATAAGCAGAATCAATTACTGTATTATTGGCCATCTGAAAATATTTCTTTGAAAAAAGCAAAATTAGAAGGGGTTATTATAAAACATCTTTTAGAGATTAAAGGAACAGAAGATAGGCCTGTAAAAAATGTTTCTATATCTGGAATAAAGTTTGAGCATGCCCAACGAACTCTAATGGAAGATTACGAACCTTTATTGCGAAGTGATTGGACCATTTACAGAGGCGGTGCTATTTTTATTGAAAATACTGAAAATGTAGAAGTAACAGATTGTGAATTTACCAATTTAGGTGGTAATGTAATTTTTGTGAGCAAATATAATAGGAACGTAAAAATCACTGGTAATCATATTTATAATTGCGGAGCAACTGCTGTAAGTTTTGTTGGAGATGCCAGTGCAGTGCGGTCACCTTCATTTCAATATGGGGAGTTTGTACCATTAGAAAAAATGGATACCATAAAAGGCCCTAAAAATAATAAATATCCTAGCAAGTGTATTGTAGACGATAATTTAATTTATAGAATAGGTAGAGTAGAAAAGCAAGTAGCTGGGGTACAAATTTCTATGGCTATGGATATCACGGTACGTTCCAATAGTATATATGATATTCCAAGAGCAGGAATCAATGTAAGCGAAGGAACTTGGGGAGGTCATATTATTGAATATAATGATGTATTTAATACCGTATTAGAAACGTCTGATCATGGCGCATTTAACTCGTGGGGAAGAGATCGTTTTTGGCATCCAAATAGATCGGTAATGGACAAACTTACAACTGATGATCCGCAAATGCCATATTGGGATGCTATTCATACTACTGAAATAAGATTTAATAGGTTTCGCTGCGATCATGGTTGGGACATAGATTTAGATGATGGTTCTTCTAATTATATTGTGTCTAATAATGTGTGTTTAAATGGTGGAATTAAATTGCGTGAGGGATTCTATAGAACAGTGGAGAATAATATTATGGTTAATAATAGTTTTCATCCACATGTTTGGTTTCATAATAGCGGAGACATATTTCGTAAAAATGTTGTGATGGACGATTACAAAGACTATAGATTGAATGGATGGGGAAAAGAAGTACAATCAAATTTATTTCCGGATGAAAAGGCATTAAAGAAAGCCCAGGGTAATGGAACAGATTCTAAAAGTATTTTTGGAAATCCAATGTTTAAAGATCCTAAGAATGGAAATTATTCACTTGATGAAAATTCGCCAGCATTTAAAATAGGTTTTCAAAATATTCCTATGAACAAGTTTGGTGTACAAAAGCCAAGTTTAAAAGCCATTGCCAAAACGCCTGAATTCCCAGTGATTTGGTCAGTTGATGATGACAATGCAAAAGAATCAATTAGTATGAATTGGCTGGGTGCTACCATTAAAAATATTGAATCTCTTGAAGAACGGTCGGCATCTGGATTGGATAAAACAGCTGGAGTAATTATATTAAAAATAGCAAAGGAAACTGTTTTAGCATCGTCATCTTTAAAAGTGGGAGATGTAATTATTGAAGGAGAAGGAGAAGAAATCAATCAAATTCAAGATTTAATGAGAATATTTCAAGCTAATAATTGGAAAGGAAAAATAATTTTGTCATTATATAGGAATCAAAAACCATTAAAATTAGAGGTCAACTTAAAATGATAAAAAATAAAGAAAGATATTACATCAGCGTTTTGTTATTGATGATTTTAATATCCGTAAATGTCAATGCTCAAAAAACGTATAAACCAACTTGGAAGTCTTTAGATTCAAGACCTATCCCTGAGTGGTTTGGTGGAGCAAAATTTGGAATTTTTATTCATTGGGGTCCTTATTCTGTACCAGCTTGGTCACCAAAAGGCACTTATTCAGAATGGTATCAATATTGGTTACAAAACAAATCTCTTTTTGGAAACGGGAAATTTAAAGGAGATGAAATTGTAAATTTTCATGAGAAAACATATGGTAAGAATTTTACCTATTATAATTTTGGAGAAATGTTTAAAGCCGATTTATTCAATCCAGATGATTGGGCACAACTTTTTGAAAAAGCAGGAGCTAAGTATATCGTACTTACATCAAAACATCATGACGGATATACATTATGGCCAAGTAAAGAAGCAAATGATAGAGGTTTTGCTTGGAATAGTATTGATGTTGGTTCTAAAAGAGATTTAGTTGGTGAATTAACAGCTTCTGTAAAAAAGAAAGGAATTAAAATGGGACTTTATTATTCATTGTATGAATGGTATCACCCATTATGGAAAACAGATAAAAAACGTTTTGTTGACGAACACTTTTTACCTCAAGTAAAAGATTTAGTAACAAAATATAGTCCTGATATTTTATGGGCAGATGGAGAATGGGATTTAACAGATGAAGAATGGAAATCGAAAGAATTGTTAAGTTGGTTATTTAATGAATCTATAGTTAAAAATTCAATAGTTGTAAATGATAGATGGGGAAAAGGAATCAGGAAAAAACATGGAGGTTATTTTACTACAGAATACGAATCAGAAGTCACAGAGTTTAATAAACCTTGGGAAGAATGTCGTGGTATGGGTTTTTCATTTGGCTACAATCAAAATGAAGACGCTCAAGATTATAATTCATCGAAATCTCTTGTTCTTATGTTAGCAAATATTGTTAGTACAGGAGGTAATTTATTATTAGATATAGGGCCTGATGCTAGAGGTAAAATACCAACAATTATGCAAGAAAGGTTATTGCAAATGGGTGAATGGCTTACCACTAACGGTGAAGCTATTTACAATACAAAGCCATGGAAAGAATCTTTTCAATGGTCTGAAGGAAAACGGAATTATAAGCCTAAGGAACATTATTTAGGAGGTGATTTTATTTTGAAGCAAACTGTTAACCCAGAACCAGATTATGCAATTAAAGAATTGTTTTTCACACAAAATAATGAAGCTTTCTTTGCAATTTCCCCAAAATGGCCTGGTCAAGAAATGATAGTTAAAAATTTAAGACTTTCAAAACAGACCGAAATTAAATTTTTGGCCTCAGGTGAAGTTTTGAAATGGAAAAATTCAGGAGAAGATGTGATTATTGAAATGCCTTTATATCAACCAAACATAATGAAGGAAACTGATAATTACGCCTTTGTTTTTAAAATAACTAAATAAAAACTCATTTAATTAATGCAAAAATTATTCTTAATTATCATTTTAATCTTTGTCATCACATCTTGTGAATCACCTAATAAACAATTGGCAAAATTGAATTCTACCATTGAAATTGATGCAGATGATTCAAAAGATTCAATAATTTATAAAGCAGCACATATTATTCCAACGGTTAATCAATATGAAGCACTTAAAAATGAATTTATTGCTTTTATTCATTTTGGTCCCAATACTTTTACAAGAATGGAATGGGGTAATGGAATGGAGGATCCAAAAATATTTAATCTAAAAAATTTGGATACAGACCAGTGGTGTAGAGCAATGAAAGAAGCTGGAATAAAAATGGTAATTTTCACAGCAAAACATCACGACGGTTTTGTGCTTTGGCAAAGTAGATATACAAAACAAGGTGTAATGTCTTCTTCTTTTAAAGATGGAAAGGGAGATGTTTTGAAAGAATTATCAGAATCTTGTCAAAGATTCGATATTAAATTAGCAATATATTTATCTCCAGCGGACTTATACCAAATAGAGCATCCTGAGGGTTTGTATGGTAATCTTAGTAAATATACCGATAGAACAATTCCAAGACAAGTTGAAGGCAGACCGTTTGCTAATAAAACTATTTTTAACTTTAAAGTGGATGATTATAATGAGTATTTTTTAAATCAATTATTTGAATTATTAACAGATTATGGTCCTGTACACGAAGTTTGGTTTGATGGTGCACACCCAAAAAGAAAAGGAGGGCAAACTTATAATTATAAAGCTTGGGAAGAATTAATTAGCACATTAGCCCCTGAAGCCGTTATTTTTGGAAGGCAAGATATTAGGTGGTGTGGAAACGAATCGGGAAATACTAGAGATACAGAGTGGAATGTTATTCCATATATAGGTGATCCTGCAGAAAAGGAAAGTACTTTTGACTATGGAGGAGATAATATAGGAAGTAGAGAAAATCTTTATAAATCAGAATATTTACATTATCAACAAGCAGAAACAAATACATCTATTCGTGAAGGTTGGTTTTATAGAGATGAAGACACACAAAAAGTTAGAAGTGCCGATGATGTTTTTGATATGTATGAACGTTCGGTAGGAGGTAATTCAACTTTTTTATTAAACATTCCGCCAAATAGAGATGGTTTATTATCGCCTGAAGATGTAAAGGTTTTAGAGGAAGTAGGTAAACGTATTAAAGAAACATATACTAATAATTTGTTTTCAAAAGCAAAAGGACCAGACAATGTTTTGGATAATGATATAGCTAGCTTTGAGTTATTAGAATCTGATAATAAGGAAATTATTATAGCTTTAAATGAAAATATAACAATTAATCGTTTGGCTATACAAGAGGCTATTGCAACACATAGTGAGCGTGTTGAAAAACACGCATTAGATGCTTGGGTAAATGATGATTGGCAAGAAATAGCTTTAGCAACAAATGTTGGTTATAAAAGAATACTACGTTTTCCTGAAATAACTTCAAACAAATTTAGAATTAGAATTTTAGAATCTCGTTTAAATCCTGCAATATCAAATATTACAGCACATTATTATAAAACAAGACCGCCTCAACTTTCAATTTCAAGAAGTATAGAGGGATTACTTAAAATTGAACCTCAAAAACACGAATTTAATTGGAAGCCTCACGGAGAAGATATCATAAGCAATATAAATTCTGGATATGAAATACGTTTTACAACAAATGGCAGCAATCCAACAAAAGATTCTCAATTATTTAAAAAAAACATTCTTGTAGGTTCAACGGAAATAAAAGCAGTGGCTATTGATAAAGACGAACTAGGAAGTGTAGCATCACATACTTTTGGAATTCTAAAAAAAGATTGGAAAATTATGGATGTTGATAGCAATAAAGGTAAAGTAAAACTTGCCTTTGATGAAAATGCTAACACATATTGGCAATCAAAATCTAGTAAAAAACTACATTATTTAGCAATTGATTTAGGTGAAAATTATAATCTAAAAGGCTTTTCATATACACCTCAAAAAGAACATTCTAAAGGGATGATTGAAAAAGGGCTAATTCAAATAAGTACAAACGGGAAAAACTGGGAAGATGTTGAAGAGTTTGAGTTCGGAAACTTAATAAATGATCCAGTTAAAAGAAGTCACTATTTTGAAAAATCAATTCATACAAGATATGTGAGAATAATGTCGAAAACTATTGCTGGAAATAATGAAACGGCTGCAGTTGCAGAGTTAGATTTTTTTTGAGTAACACCATAAATAATAGAAAAAATAAAAATATATTAGAATGAAATTAATAAGATACGGAGAAATAGGAATTGAAAAACCGGGAGTTCAATTAGCAAATGGAACAAGAATAGGTGTTTCAGCTTTTGGTGAAGATTTTGATGAAAACTTTTTTGGAACTGAAGGAACACAAAGATTAAAAGCTTGGTTAAAAGTTAATGAAGCGTCCTGTCCAAAAATTGATAATAAATCTAGATTGGGGGCACCTTTGGTTAGACCATCAAAAATAGTGTGTGTAGGTCTAAATTATGCAAAACACGCAGCTGAAAGCGGAATGGCTGTGCCAAAAGAACCTGTTTTATTTTTTAAATCAACCAGTGCTATTGTTGGCCCCAATGACAATTTGATCATCCCGAAAGGAAGTACAAAAACAGATTGGGAAGTTGAATTAGCTGTTGTTATTGGGAAGAAAGCATCTTACGTTTCTGAAAAAAATGCCTTAGACCACGTTGCGGGCTATGTTCTGCATAACGATTATAGTGAGCGTGAGTTTCAAATTGAAAAAGAAGGACAATGGGTAAAAGGAAAAAGTTGTGACACGTTTGCTCCTATCGGCCCGTTTATTGCCACATCAGATGAAATTAAAGATCCGAATAACTTGAATTTATGGTTAAAATTGAATGGTAAAATGATGCAAAATAGTAATACCTCTGATTTTATTTTTAATATTCAAAAAGTAGTGAGTTATATCAGCCAGTTTATGACTTTATTACCCGGTGATATTATTTCAACAGGGACACCTTTTGGTGTTGGGTTAGGGTTTGACCCTCCGAGATACTTAAAGCCAGGAGATGTAGTTGAATTGGGAATTGACAATTTAGGTACTTCTAAACAAACCGCAGTAGCTTATTCAAAATAAAATGTAAAAACTAACCATAAATGAGAATTGACAGCCATCAACATTTTTGGAAATACGATCCTATTCGTGACGGTTGGATTAATGGAACTATGAAGGCTATCCAAAGGGATTTTTTACCATTAGATCTAAAGCCCATTCTCAAAGAAAATAAGATAGATGGTTGTATTGCAATACAAGCAGATCAATCTGAAGAGGAAACAATATTTTTACTGAATTTAGCTGAAGATAATCCGTTTATAAAAGGCGTTGTTGGGTGGGTAGATTTATGTGCGAATAATATCGAAAATAGATTGGAATACTTTTCGAAATTCAAAAAGTTTTGTGGAGTTCGGCATATCGTTCAAGCAGAACCAAAAGACTTTATGCTGAGGCAAGATTTTCAACTGGGAATTTCTAAGTTAAAAAAGTTTGAATTGACCTATGACATCCTGGTTCATGCGTCTCAATTACCTGAAGCAATTGAATTAGTGAAAAAGTTTCCGGGACAATCTTTTGTTCTCGATCATATGGCTAAACCGAATATCAAGGATGGCGAAATAAACTCCTGGAAAAGTAATTTGGAAGTATTGGCAACATTTCAAAATGTTAATTGTAAAGTTTCAGGAATGGTAACCGAAGCAAATTGGAATAATTGGTCTGAAGATAATTTTACACCATATTTAGATGTCATTTTTAACGCCTTTGGAATTGACCGATTAATGTTCGGATCGGATTGGCCGGTATGTTTATTGGCTGCGAAATACCAACAACAATTAGATTTAGTTCAGAATTATATTAAGCAATTTTCTTCAACAGAAAAAGAGAAAATTATAGGAGCTAATGCAGTGTCATTTTATAATTTGTAAATAAGATATTTTTAAAAAAGTTAGTTATCGTTTCTTTAATAGCAAAAAAAGTATCAGATAAGGTTGTTTAAATAGTGGCTAGTATGTAAATCAAAAGTTAGATTTGTTAACTTGCACTATGCTTACTTTTTAGCATAAATTTATTTTATAAATACGACATTCAAAATGGATTTAAAACTTCAAAATAAAGTTGTTATAGTTACTGGAGGCTCTAAAGGTATTGGGCTAGGTATAACAGAATCTTTGCTTAACGAAGGTGCTATACCTGTTATAGTTAGCAGGAATAAAGCGAGTGCAGAAGAGGTTGTAAATAAAATAACTTCACAGGGTAAAGAAGCTCACTATGTAATTGCAGAATTAACAGATCCTGAACAATGTAAAAATGCAGTTGCCCTAATTATTGAAAAATATGGTAGAATTGATGGTGTTGTAAACAATGCTGGAGTAAACGATGGTGTGAGTCTTGAACATGGTAATTACGAAGATTTTATGGAATCCTTAAAACGTAATTTGGTGCATTATTATCTTATTGTACACCATGCATTACCAGAATTAAAGAAAAGTAAAGGAGCTATTGTAAATATGGGCTCTAAAACGTCTTTAACTGGACAAGGAGGAACTTCTGGTTATGCGGCTGCCAATGGAGGAAGAAATTCTTTAACTCGAGAATGGGCAGTTGAGTTATTGCCTTACAGTATTAGGGTGAATGCGCTTATTGTAGCCGAATGTTATACACCATTATATGATAGATGGATTAAAACCTTTGATAATCCAGAAGAAAAACTAGAAGCTATTACTAAAAATATTCCGTTGGATAATAGAATGACTACTGTGGAAGAAATTGCAGATACAGTAATATTCTTACTTTCTGAGAAATCGAGTCACACAACGGGGCAGCTAATTTTCGTTGATGGCGGATATACACATTTAGATAGAGCATTATAGGTTGTTCGGCGAAAAAAAATATAACGTAAAATTGGTTAAGTAAATTTTAACCATTCAAGACCAAAAACATGAGTAATGTAAAACCACCAGTAGTATCAAAGAAGGTGCTCACGGTAATGTTTGGAGAGATTATATGGATACTACAGATTATGTTGAATATATGATTTTACCTAGAATGTCTGCATTATCAGAAGTGGTTTGGTCATCAAAAGAAGCTAGAAATTGGAACGATTTTAGTGATCGTTTAGACACTTTTAAAGACAGATTTGATACTTTAGGATTAAACTATGCTAAGCATGTTTTTAAAAAGGAAGAAGTAGAGAAAGTTATTGAGGTAGAAGAGGTAAAAGACGAAGAAGCAAAATAAAAGTAAATGAAAGTAGGCTTATTCATTCCCTGTTATATCAATCAGTTATATCCACATGTAGGAATAGCAACATTACAAGTTTTAGAAAAACTAAATGTTGAGGTGTTTTACCCTTCAGGACAAACCTGTTGTGGACAACCTTTAGGTAATTCTGGATATGAGAAAGATTCCAAAGGAGCTTGTCAGTTGTTTGTTGAAAATTTTAAGGAATACGACTATATAGTGGGTCCATCTGGAAGTTGCATATACCACGTTAAGAAACATTTTGATATTCTGGAGCAAACCCAAGATGTAATAAACGTTAGAAATAATGCCTATGAATTATGCGAGTTTATAGTTAAAATATTAGGAAAGACAGATTTGGGTGCTTCCTTTCCGTATAAAGTAGGATTGCATAAAAGCTGTCATGGTTTGCGAGGTTTAAAATTGGGTTCTTGCTCTGAAAGAATGGATGCTCATTATTCTACTGAAGAAGATTTGTTGCATAGAGTTCAAGGATTAGAATTAATGACACTTACCAGAAAAGATGAATGTTGCGGATTTGGAGGGACTTTTTCAGTATTTGAAGAAGCTATTTCAGTAAAAATGGGGAAAGATAGAATTCAGGATCATTTAGATAATGGCGTAGAAGTTATTACAGGAGCCGATCATTCCTGTCTAATGCATATGGAAGGCTTGATTAACAGAAATAATCAACCATTAAGAGTTATGCATATTACAGAAATTTTAAACAGTAGTTTTTAGTTATGGAGCACGCAAAAAAAGCAGCAATATTTAATAAAGATGAAGCAAAAGTTAATTGGCATGACAAGGCATTGTGGTATGTTAGAGAAAAAAGGGATAATGCTGCTCACGGAGTTAAAGGTTGGGAATACTTAAGAGATTTAGCTTCAGGAATTAAAGCCAACGTATTGTCTAATTTGGATAATTATTTAGTTGAATTCGAAACCAACGCAAAAAAAAATGGAATTAAAGTCCATTGGGCTTCAGACGCACAAGAACATAATGAAATTGTTTATAAGATTTTAAACGACAACAATGCAAAAAAAGTGGTAAAAAGTAAATCCATGCTTACTGAAGAATGCCATTTAAACCCTTATTTAGAGGATAATAATATTGAAGTTGTTGATACAGATTTAGGAGAATATATAGTACAAATTGCAAAAGAAACACCCAGTCATATTGTATTGCCAGCAATCCATAAAACGAAAGAAGAAGTAGATGAATTGTTCCAAGAGCACTTGGGAACAAAACCAAGTAATGGAAATCCGGAATATTTAACCAATGAAGCAAGAAAGCATTTACGTAGTAAATTTTTGCAGGCAGATGTTGCCATTACAGGTGTCAATTTCGCAGTTGCTGAAACAGGTGGAATTGTGGTTTGCACCAATGAAGGAAATGCTGATATGGGTTCGCATTTGGCAAAAGTTCATATTGCTTGTATGGGAATTGAAAAAATAATTCCAAGAGAAGAGCATTTAGGTGTGTTTTTGCGGTTATTGGCAAGAAGCGCAACAGGTCAACCAATAACAACCTATTCATCGCATTTTAATAAACCTGCTAAAGGAACAGAAATGCACATTGTAATTGTGGATAATGGAAGAACAGAACAGTTGAGTCGTGAAGACTTTAGATCTTCATTACATTGTATTCGTTGTGGTGCTTGTATGAATACTTGTCCTATTTATAGAAGAAGTGGTGGACATAGTTACGATGCCACAATTCCAGGACCAATTGGTTCTATATTATCTCCAGGAAAAGATTTGACCAAGCACAGCTCTCTTCCTTTTGCATCAACTTTATGCGGTTCGTGCTCTAATGTTTGCCCTGTAAAAATTAACATTCACGAGCAATTGTATAAATGGCGACAAATCATTACAAAAGATGTAAAGCAACCTATTGTTAAAAAATCAATTTTAAAAATGGCTGGAGTCGTTTTGGCTAAACGACCTTTATATAGTTTAGCAGGTAAATCTGCTCGATTTATGTTGAAATACGCACCTCGCTTTATAGTGTATTCTAAATTAAATGCTTGGGGAAAAGCACGAGAATTACCCGAAGTAAAAAATGAGAATTTTGATGAATGGTATAAAAAAAGAAATAAAAATGGGTAGAGAAGCCATATTGAAATCAGTAAAAGAAAATAAACCATCATTAATTCCTTTACTAGAAATTAAGTTAGAAACTTTTGATGATGACGTAAATTTATTAGAAACTTTTAAAGAAAAAGTGGCTCTTGTAGGAGGAACAATAAAGGAATTGTCACCTTCAAGTACGTTGAATAGTGAAATCAAAAAACTCTACCCAAATTCTAAAGACATAATTGACTGCGTTCAAGAAGAGTCTTCATTAAGAACTATAACAATTTCAAAAAATACAGATCCACATGAGTTAAAAGCTGTGGATTTGGTAATTATAAAAGGAGTATTTGGTGTTGCAGAAAATGGTGCTATTTGGATTTCTGAAAAGCAGTTTCCAATTCGTGTTTTACCATTTATTGCAAATGATTTAGTTATTGTTTTAAATAAAAAGGATGTTTGTTTACATTTACATAATGCCTATGAAATGATTTTCAATAGAGAACGTTCTTTCGGCCTTTTTATATCTGGGCCTTCTAAAACAGCAGATATAGAGCAGTGTTTGGTTATTGGGGCTCAAGGAGCATTAAGTCTAATTGTGTTTTTAATATAAGTATCCTTAAATTAAAGGGGGAATATCCTCTATGGGGTGCTAAAAAAATCGAGAAACTATTGTTTAACGACTTTACAAGTGACGACATCCCATCAGTGGTTACTATTCATAATATACTAAGGAAAAATGGTCTAGTGTGCCCTCAAAAGCGATTAAGGAGAGTAAAGCCCTTTTTATTTGACGTCATTTAATTTTAAATGATAATAAATAAAGTATGCACTTACAAGAAACCGTTTTTAAACTTGTGGATTCAGAGGCTGGTAAAAAAAGTGAGTGCCTGCGACTGAGAATCCACTGGTTTAAAAATGAACCAAACTCGCTTAGCGAGTGCGGTAGTAATTCAATCCAAACTTTTAATAAAGATATTTTAATTCAAGTATCAAAACGCATCAAATTTAATGGACTAGGACAGTGTTATGATAATCATATGCAGTGTTTATGGGGCTTACAGAGGCAATTAACATAACACTGTCCTATTTCTAAATATTATCAATAATGTAAATGTTTGACATTCAATTAATTAAACTTAGCAACGTCGCTTTAGCGCGTTGCCCTCTTGCTATTCCTCTTTCGTTTGCAAAGCAAACAAAAAATGAAAACAAAATAATTAAACTAATTGACCTTTAGAAGCCTTTTATAATTAATAATATAGATGTAACAGATTCTATATTTCTAATTGAAATTGAAAATAATATTTAAAAAATTACAACTTTCTAAATACATATTAATAAATTTGGATAACAGTAATGGTTTATTACGTTTATCCCGAGTAACTAACCGATAAACAGTATATTTTATACTCATATAAGGAGCTGTAGGCCATTAACTCTATAATTATGCCAGATAAAATTAACATTAAAGAAGAGTTAAAATTTGCAACGATTCTGTCTTATGGTAAAGTTACTAGGGATGATATTAGTGAATCCATAAATACGGTAGCCAAATTATTTCACGAAGGGAAGATCAACAAAGTTTTGGTAGACGCTACAAAACAAAAGAGTGTCCCCAGCATTGGCGAGTTTTATGATCTTTCTAAAGTATTCCCAGATGGTATTAAAATAGCAATACTAACGACTAAAGAGCAATTGTCCTCTGAACATCTCAAATTTTTCGTGACAACAAGTCTTACTAAAGGTAAGGATTTAAGGATTTTCAATTCAATCGAAAAGGCAAAAAATTGGTTGTTCGATTAAAAACGTACTACAACAAGACAATATAAATCAGCTGGCGTGTCAGTGCAAAATTGGACCAATAAGTATTAAACCAACATATCTGCAATTTGAAAGGGCTGTGTTTTTATGCGCCAGCCGCTTCATATTGCAACCGATGGAATACATTCAGCTGGCGCTGACTTTTGTTGCTACGCGCTTCGCACTCCCACCCCAAAAGTAAATGTATTCCATCGACCT
>RCNE010003137.1_pt1 | contig 16775 bp, 15 predicted proteins | sample 2041361 | NCBI WGS metagenome assembly RCNE01 (sample SAMN09708229, study PRJNA481090) | Marine sediment metagenome, whole genome shotgun sequencing project.
CGGCGGCAATCAGATCAGGGTGATTGGCCAGACCAAGATAGTTGTTCGCGCAAAGATTGATCAGGTCGCGCCCGCCGACCGTGATTTCGCCGCCCTGAGGAGAGGAGATCAGGCGCTCCCGCTTGGTCAATCCTTCAACATCTATCTGGGTCAACGTATCTGTGATGTGGGACAGAAATGCCTGGGTCATTGTAATCTCCTTCATCGGCCTTCTACCATAACGGATTTGAATCCGAAATAAGAGAATACGAAATCACGGAAAAAATCCACGATAGTGGAATTTACACGTTCTGCACCACCAAAAAGGCGCGTGCAGGCCCGTCCGGCGCCGTTATCCGATGTTCAACGTCAGCCGCGTAACGCCCCGTGTCCCCCGCGCTGAATTCCTCGGTTGCATCGCCTGACGACACTACGAGATACCCCTCGACCACGGTTAGATGTTCGCGGGTGCCGCGCGTGTGGGGCTGACTGTCAAGCGTGCCACCGGGCGACAACCGCAGTTCATAAACCTCGTTGAGTCCTGCCTGCTCAGGTGGCGACAGGATGAGGATGCGACATCCCTCGCCCATATTGTCGATGGTCGGCACCTGATCCGACCGCAGGACTTCGATCTGATCCGCCGTAGGTGCCGCATCAAGAAGGCCTGCGAAATCCACTTGCAATGCGCGTGTCAGGTTCCACAGGGTGGCAATTGTCGGGCTGCTTTCGCCGCGCTCTATCTGGCTGACCATAGATCGGGACACGCCAGAGAGCTTTGCCACAGCGTCCAGCGACAATCCCTGCACGCGCCGTGCTTCTTTTAGGCGGGCAGGCAGTTGGGTCAAGATGGCGTCTGGTTTATCCGTCATGACGGATGTTTGACGTGGCCATGATGAACTGTCAATGCGCCCAGAGTGTACAGGCAAATGTGACAACAAATCTCGGCTGACATTCACCCGATATTTCCGCATAGTGAAAAGGCATTCAAGGTAAGGAACTGACCATGACCGATATTGTAATTCTGGACGGCGCACGCACTGCCATTGGCACTTTTGGCGGATCGCTGGCCGGCACTCCGCCCATCGATCTGGGCACCGCAGTGGCAAAGGCCGCGATGCAGCGGTCCGACGTCGAGGGGGGCCAGATCGGACAGGTGGTTTTTGGCCATGTCATCAACACTGAGCCCCGCGATATGTACTTGTCTCGTGTGGCTGCGATGCAGGCCGGTATCCCGGAAACAACCCCGGCGATGAACGTGAACCGGCTTTGCGGATCAGGGGCGCAGGCAATTGTTTCAGCGGTTCAATCACTCCTGTTAGGGGATGCAGAGTTCGCTTTGGCCGGCGGCGCGGAAAATATGTCGCGTTCGCCGTTCATCGTGCCGGATCAGCGCTGGGGCGCCAAGATGGGTGATGTCCGTACGTTGGATATGATGTTGGGGGCGCTTAATTGCCCCTTTGGCACCGGACATATGGGCATAACGGCAGAAAATGTGGCTGCCGAACACGACATTTCCCGTGCAGCTCAGGATGCATTCGCGTTGGCCAGTCAGGAACGGGCAGCCAATTCAATTTCGCAAGGATATTTCCAATCCCAGATTACACCTGTCGAGGTGCGTGTGCGGCGCGATATGGTGCTATTCGATGTCGACGAACATCCAAAAGCGACAACAGGCGAAGTACTCGCTGGCCTGCGCACGGTCTTCCAAAAGGACGGCACTGTGACCGCAGGAAACGCGTCTGGGATAAATGACGGCGCCGGAGCTGTCGTTCTGGCAACAGCAAAGGCTGCGGAAAAAGCCGGATTGAAGCCCAAGGCGCGGATACTGGGGTACGCCCATGCCGGCGTGCGCCCTGATGTTATGGGCATCGGGCCAGTTCCTGCAGTGCAAAAATTGCTGGCACGAACCGGGCTAAGAGCGTCGGATTTTGATGTGATTGAAAGCAACGAAGCATTTGCCGCACAGGCCTGCGCAGTCAATAAAGAGCTTGGGCTGGACCCCGCAAAAGTAAACCCAAATGGCGGCGCCATCGCTTTGGGCCACCCAGTGGGGGCCACTGGTGCAATACTCACAATCAAAGCGCTTTACGAGTTGGAACGCATCCAGGGATCCAAGGCATTGATCACCATGTGTATCGGCGGTGGGCAGGGCATCGCTCTGGCGATTGAACGGCTCTGACCCAAATCCAAGGGCGTGTTTGGTATCAGTTCTCGGTTTCTTCAGTTGATTGTGGTTGAGCCGGACAAGGACAGGAGTGAAGGGGTCAATTGCTCGATCACACGATGCCAGCGCGTCACCGGTTGCTCGGCAATAAAGACGATGTCGTTGGGCCGCAGTTCGAATCGGGTGGCCAGCGTCAGGTTGGCGGCGTTGCGCCCGTCCAGCCGCCATGCAGTAACAGCCCCGAGGTTCTTTTGGGTAGCGGAGGCCCGCAGAACGTAGATCTGCGATATATCTCCGGTGGCAATCGATACGCCGCCGCCGGCGTCAAATAGCGCATCGGCGAGCGACGGGCGCTGTTCAAATGGCAACGCGTAGCGGCTTTGCGTCTTTACCTCACCGGTCAGATAGACATAATCCCGGGCCTCCGCACCGAACTCAGTCCGGGTCAAATAATTTGCACGTGTTTCTTCCAGATTGGCGCGGCGCAGCGACACTTCGGTCGCCAATTCATCAAGCGCGACCTGGCGCGTTTGACGGCGCGCGCTGTCCAGTATGATCTGCTGTTCAAAATAGGCCTGTGCCTGCATCAGTTCGTATTCAGTATCCACAAAGACAGAATCCCCTTTGACTAGCCGAGTCCGTAGCAATGCAGGCTCGGCGTAAAGCTGGGTCAGCGGAATCTGATACAGCGTCCCGCCTCGATATATCCGGACAGATGCGATGTCCTGATCGCTAGCGGTGATGCCTCCTGCGGCCGCAATCAATTCGTCTAGATAAAGCGGAGTCAATGTGATTGGGGCAAGAGTGGGTTTGCCCACAGCACCACCAATAGACACCCGATGGGCGTTGAATTCCGCGACTTCAAGACTGAAAGCCGGGTCAATCTGTTTCTCGACTAGCCGTTGAAACAACTCGGCCTCAGCTGCGTCCATGGTCATATCCGCAACAACAACCCGACCGACGTCTGGGATTGCGATCGCGCCGTCATCCTGCACCGTGTAACCCTGTCGGCTGCTCTGCGCTGCCAATAACCCGGTAAGCTCCGCGACCGAGTTCCCGGTACCGGGAGTTGCCAGCAGAACCACATCCCCGATCCCAATCACATAAGGTCCGGGTTTCGCGGCAGGGGGCATGCGCGTTTCTAGGCGTGCGGGGCGCACTTGTTCCCCAATCGCCCCCTCCGGCAGCATCTGGTGGCGACGTGGTCCAGTTCCGGTTCCGGAAGTGCTTGAGAAGACGGCAGGCAAGGTGCGAGGCCTGAACTCAGACTGGTTTGCGCGCGACAGGTTCGCACCGGTTATATCTACGATCTGAACGCCTGCATCATCTTTGACATTTGCTGTGACAGTTGGGCTTTTGTAGATCACGCCGCAGCTTGCAAGATAAAGTACAAAACAAAGACCTGCAAAAGTACGCAAGGCCAAACCCCGGGGCGGGCAGAATGCGCGATCCAATGCATCAGGCACTGGCTGTCTTAGTTCGGCAGTGCACGCGTAAACGCCCCCGCTTTCCCGGCCCAAAAAGAATCTCGAATTGACCTCCTTTCGCCGAATCACGACACATGTCCTCCTACAATAATGAACTGGAGGTAAATTTCTAACATGAGCGATTCGGACACTTTATTAACACCCAAGGGTTGTTTGGTATTTTCCCAAAATTTGCGATAGATATGCAACAAATTGCAACCCAGTCAGTGTTTTCACTGCAATCTGTGGGGATTAACATGATGGGATGGATCAACAGGCGATTCGAAAAGGGAGGAAGTATCTCTTGGGATCCGCCACAGCCTGACGAAGCATTTTACATTGTCGGCGACATCCATGGTGAACTTTTCCTTTTGGACCGCCTTCTTACCAAAATTAGCCGCGACCACCGGATTGTCTTTGTTGGTGACTATGTTGACCGAGGCAGGCACAGCGCCGGTGTATTGCGCCGCTTGTTAGATCTGAGCGGTGATCCCGCGGCTTCAATCACCTGTCTTCTGGGCAACCACGAGGCCATGCTGCTGGGCTTTCTGCGGGATCCGGTGATGAATTCGAGTTGGCTCCGCCATGGCGGCAGACAAACAATTATGAGCTTTGGCCTTGCCGGAATTTCCGAGCGCGCAGAAGAACAGGCATTGCTCAAGACCCGCGACAGGCTGGCTGAGGTGATGGGCGACGACCTGATAAGATGGCTTGAGGCACTCCCTTCTGTGTTTCAATCCGGCAATTTGGCCGTCGTGCACGCTGGGGCAGACCCCAAGGTTTCGATGAAGGATCAAAAACCGGACCGGCTAATCTGGGGACATCCCGATTTCCGAAGAATCCCGCGCCACGATGGAGTCTGGATCGCGCACGGGCACACCATCGTTGAAGACCCGGTTGCTCTGAATGGTGTCATTTCCGTGGACACCGGCGCATATGCAACGGGTCGATTGACCGCGGCATTTGTATCATCCGACAGGGTCGGATTTTTCAGCGCATGAAATACTCGGTAGTTCGGATAGCGTCGATTTTAATTGGGTCGCAACTTCTAGTTAACTGATTGTTATTAATGTTTATTAACGAAAAAATTCATACAAATTTTACCGTTCTTTAACCGTCCTCATAGTTAATCTCTTGGTAACCGTGATTTGTGAGATCACCAAAAACCTGGGACCATATTATGAGCGATATTCATCATTTCGCGACCGAATGTTCGCGCCCTGTACTATCCAGAGATCCGCGCGGCCTCGTCATTTACAACCGATTTGGCAAACGTGTACTCGACATTTGCTTTGCGATAATTTTGTTGCCGGTTTTGGCCCCATTGATCGTGTTGCTGATCGGGCTGGTCAAACTGGATGGGGGTCCCGGCCTTTTCCGACACCGACGGGTCGGCCGCAATGGAAAGCCATTTAAGTGTCTAAAGATCCGCACCATGGCTACGAATGCGGAAACAAAGCTGGCCTCCCATCTCTCAACTGATCCGGATGCAGCACACGAATGGAAACTTACCTTCAAGCTGGCCAATGATCCGCGCATCACGAAGGTTGGCAAGTTTCTTCGCCGGACTGGACTAGATGAGCTGCCTCAGATTTGGAATGTCTTGCGAGGAGAGATGTCTTTTGTCGGTCCACGCCCCGTAACCGAGCCAGAAATGGCGATGTATGGACGCCACAAATCAGCCTATTTATCGGTCCGCCCAGGGGTCACCGGCATGTGGCAAATATATGGGCGCATGTCCGGTTGTTATGACAATCGCGTGCAACTGGACCGAGGCTATCTGGAGGTGATCAGCCTGAAATCTGATATCGCGCTGATTGGTCGGACGGCATTGAGCGTGGTCAGAATGACAGGCAGCTGAGCGGTTCTATTCCGCGGCGTGCGCCACTGGGCCGGCTGATGGCAGGTTGAGCATGTCGAGCAGCGAGACGGCGCTTTGTTCCCATGAATAACGATGCGCGCGGTCGTATCCCTTTGATCGCATCTGATCGCGCTTGATTTCACTCATGGCGCAAAATGTCTTGAGCGCGCGCTGGATGTCCGCCGTGTCTTCGGGGTCAAAATAGAGAGCGGCATCACCCAGTATTTCTGGCATCGCACTGCTGCGCGAAGCCAGAACCGGGGTGCCCAGCGCCATTGCCTCGAGCGGTGGAATCCCAAAACCTTCGTAAAGTGACGGCCATACGAACCCCATGGCCCCTTTGTATAGCGCGCACAGGGCTCCGTCAGTGACCCGTCCGAGAATTTGTACGCCGTGCGCGCAGGTTATTCCCGCATCTGCCAACCCGGATGTTTCGCTGCCAACAATGGCGAGAACCGTCAGATCCTTTGTTTCTGCGCAAGCGGCCACAAGCCGCGCGACGTTCTTGTTCGGGCTTTGATTGCCAACGACCAAAAGGTATTTTCCAGCCTGCAGCCCAATTCGCGTCAAAACATCAGGCTCTGGTTCATGTCGCAGGATATGATTTGCGCTGTTGGGCACGATCCGGAACTTGCTTGGGCTAACGCGGCAATAGCGACTCAATTCTTGTGCCGAAAACGCGCTGACCGTCACAAGCTGAAAGGCGCGGCGGGCCAGCACAGGGCGCAAACACTTGTGGAGCACTCGGTATTGCCACGAAAACGCCTGCGGGATCACATAGATATTGGCATCGTGCAGGGCAACAATCTGTTTCTTGTGCAAAACAGGTCCGCTGTTGCACAGGCTAATCAGAATGCCGTTCCGGCTGGCTCTCCACAATGCGCCCTGTTCCCAGAAATGTCCGGTCCCTCCGTGCAGGGCCCGCAGTTCTATGTGCTTCCAATCCGGGTGCTCGACCTCGCACCCGGCTGGATAATAGGCTACAACCGGCGCATCGCCTGAGACGCAAAGCAACCTATCTAAAGCCGCAAGAATCTCATAGGCATAGCGTTGCACGCCCGACATTGGTTGCGTCAGAAATCTGGCATTGATGAAGATTCGAACCATTACGCGACGTTATAAAGTGCGGTCGTGCGTGCGCCCAACAGGTCAAGACGCCAATTGCTCACATCTGTCGCAACTGCGCCTTTACGCAGACGATTGCGCAAGGATCTGTTTGACAAGACGTCAGCGACGCTGCGGGCTGCTGCACTCAGATCATGAGCATCAGTTACAATCCCATTAACACCGTTCTGAACGATCTCATCAATGCCGGGCAAGGAACTGACGACAACAGGACAGCCCGCCGCGAGAGACTGCACAACGACACGCGGCAGCCCTTCGCGATTGGAGGTTAAAACACAGATGTCCGCCAACGCCAGTAAAGCACCCGGGTCAGACCGGTGCCCGCAAAACACCACCCGATCCGCAAACCCCAAATTGGCGGCAGCCTCGCGCACTTGCCGTTCCCGCGGCCCGGCTCCGGCCAGCAACAACCGGGCATCGGGCACGCGGTCAATCACCTGCTGAAACACCCGCAGGAAAGGAATATGGCGTTTGCGTTCCTCAAAGGCAGCAAGCATCAGGACCACAGGCGGGCGCGTATCCTGCCCAAGCAATGTGGGCCAATCAACCGGCAGGTCGGAGTGCATGAAGGGGTCAAGCTGCATGCCAGAATAAACACATCGTGCCTTGTCCACGCAACAAATTCCAGCCTCGATATATTGTTGGGCAGCGTTCAGAGAAACAGCAATAAACACATCAGTCCGGTGGGCGACGGTGCGTTCTGCGGCAATATAGGCTGCGCGTTTCATCCACCCGACTCCATTGAACGGAACGATGTGAATGCCATGTACCACCTGCGCTGCTGGCACCGCCGAGGCCGCAAGGCGTCCTAAAATACCAGCCTTGCTTTGATGGGTGTGAATGACGTCAGGCCTTAGCTTGCGATAGAGCCGCCGAAGCGTCAATATGGCGCGCACGTCGTCTTTCAATCGAATGGGATGCACCAGATCCTGGACCAGCTCTAACGCGACGCCCGGAAGCGGGGCATCGTGCCAACTCGGGTCGAAATCGCGCCCGTGGATCAGCGTCACCCTGTGCCCCGCTTTTGCCTGCCAAAGGCAAGTGGCGATTGTGTTTTCTTCAGATCCTGCCCGCAAGAACCGGGTCAGTACATGGGCTATGTGCATTGCATTGTTCGTTCGTGATTAGACCAAGCCAACCTAAGACCGGCGTGGTTAACCAGTGATTAATGATCCCGTGCCAGACACAGGTGACAGCATTGGGTCGTGCCGCGCGCTCCGCCCTTGACAGCATTGCGACAGGATCCCCTATCTGATGACCAGCCTCGTCTATATCCACGTGCCGAAATGCGGCGGCACCAGCTTTGGGTCAGCCCTGCGTTTGCGCTATTTCTATTCGCAGGCAACGATACGGTTGCGCGAAAGCCGAGCTTTGCAGCAGGCGCTTTACCCAGAGGCCAAAGGGTTGGATCGGATCAGGCGCGAGTACCAGTTGCGTGACGTCGTTTTGGCCCAACTGATGGCACGCAAATTGCAGTGCATATCGGCCCATGCGCGGTATCACCCCCAGCTGCACTCTGCGCATCAGAGCCACAGCCGCTTTGTCACCCTGCTCCGCAATCCTGTGGATCGGTTCGTTTCGCACTATTACTATCTGCAAGGTCACCATCCAGATCACGCGCGCCCCGAAACGCTTGACGCATTTTTGGATACGCAGGATGCCGCACGCCTGGCGGCACAGTTTCTGTTCTACTTTGCCCGAACGCTGCCCTTTGAAACAAACGATCTGAACCGAGCAATCGGTCAGGCTCATATCGCATTGGAGCGATTTACCCTGATCGGCGACTTATCGCGATCGGTCGCGTTCCATGATGCGCTGAAGATCATGACCGGCGCACCGCTGCTGGTCATGCGACGTAATAAGGCACCCAAAACCGTTACAAAACCGACCGGCGACCTAATGCGCCGTATCACTGACTTATGCGCGGCTGACATCGCCATCTACGAGCGCGCACAATCTCTGAGGCAATGTGCCTGATGCGACCTGGTCTGACCCTGCTGGCGCCGCCAGTTCTGATTATGATTTGCTGGGCGCTCACGTTTGTCATGGCAGGTCTGGCTCTTGCCTTGCCCAATCGATTCGATCTGGTCGAGGTGTTCATGGCGCGAGAGGATATCGGGGTTGCGGCATTCTCTGCGCTCGGGAGCCTTTGTCTTTTGATCTATCTGACTGTTGATTATGGTGTTGCACGTGGACTGCACCCCGTCCGCCCAATGCAGACAGGGTTCGATCCACAGCGCGCATCTATCCTGAATTTTCGCGTAAATCTGATCTTTCTGGGCGTCACCGGGATGTGGATATTGATGACGGCACGTCAGGTTGGCGGGCTCACTAGTCTGGCGGTTTTGGCTTACGCTGACTCTCTTGCCGCACGCGATCTGCTTTTGCAAAATAAGCTCTTTACCGGGATGCGCCTGTTTTACGCCGCGCTTCCCGCCACTGGTGCTTTCGCGGCTACGCTGCTCGCCTTGCCTGCCGTTGGAGGGTTGAATCGCCGAAGCAAACGCTTGTGCCAAATCACCGTGGCGGTGAACCTGCTGTCTCTTCTGGTTCTGCCGATCGTGATGTCGCAGCGGTTGTTGCTATTGCAGTTCATTCTATCGGCCTACATTGGCCTCTGTATGGTGCGCGGTCGGTTGGTCGCGTTGCACTACATTCCGCTGGGCATCGGTCTGTTCATGGCCATGTGGGTTCTGCGTGAGGCCGTTACAAATCCAACTCTCGACCGCTCTGCATGGGACATCGGGACCCAGAAGCTGGCATTCTATTTCGTCAACGATCTTTGGAATTCCTTCAAACCTCTGATCACGGAGATCAAGCATACATTCGGGATGTTTTCTCTGCGAGGCGTGCTGTTTTTTACGTTTACCGACGGGTATTTCGGCGCCGTGTTGTCCGACCGCATGTTTGCCATAGAAGCGGTGCGCGGTGGTGGGGATTTTTCATTTTTTACAGCACCCTATGTCGATTTCGGTCCGTTCATAGGCGCAGGTTTTGTTGCTCTTGCAGCCGTAGCTTTTCGATATGCGTTTCACAAAGGGCGCGCATCGTTCATCTGGGCGACAATCTACGGTCAGATCGGAGCGTCGCTGCTGTTCTCGACGCATGGCGTTTATTTTACCCATCACAACTTCTTCTTCTCGGTGATTGTGCTGGCCTGGATTTGCCACGCCGCTCGACCCGCCGTGGTCCATCGAACTTGGATAAAACATGCCTAAACAACCCGGCATCCAGCTCTTGCGTGCGCTGGCTGCGATCATGGTTCTGATAGGCCACGTCATGGCCGAGGCTGAGTATTATTTTGCGATGACGCTGCCGTTTTCGACTTTGCCCTGGACGCGTGGGGTCGATATTTTTTTTGTCATCAGCGGATTTATCATCACCCTTTCAGCTCAACGAATATGGGATCAGCCGCAAGCAGCACGCCGGTTCCTGTGGCGGCGATTCATCCGGGTTGCTCCGCTCTACTATCTTTTCACCACGCTGATGATTGTTGTACTTATCGTGCTGCCGGGGGGCGCCAAGAATACGCAGTTTGACCTCGGTCAAATCATCAGTTCCTACTTTTTCTGGCCCTATGAGCGCTATGATGGTCGCCTAGCGCCCGTTTTGTCACTGGGCTGGACCCTGAATTACGAAATGTTCTTTTACGCAATATTTGCGGGTGCTTTGGCGCTGCCTAAAACCATGGGATCTCTGACCGTCGTCGGAGCCATTGTTGCGCTCAGCGCAGTCGGGTTAGTATTCATGCCTGACTTCACACCGCTGGCATTCTGGACAAATCCGACGATGATGGCTTTCGCTTTTGGGGTCCTGATCGCGCGGGCTGATCTTGCCGGAATGGGACCAAAGCGAGGCGGCTTGCCGGTATTGATTTTGGGTTTGGTGAGCCTGGTAATACTGAATGCAGTGCCAATTGAATTGCCGCGATTTGTTTCAAGCGGCCTGCCAGCAGCCCTCATTGTATCTGCTCCGGTTCTGTTTAGTAGGCAAAGCAGTGCACCACGTGTCGGGTTGCTGCTAGGGGATGCTTCTTACGCACTTTATCTGTCACATCGGTTTGTATTGCGCTCGGCAACGTTGCTGCTTTTGCCGTATTTGCCATCAACCGCTCCTGCTGCATGGACATTTGTTGTCGTTGTCAGTTTGGCCGCCCTGTTGGCCAGCATGGGAGTATACCTTTGGGTCGAAATACCAATGCTTCGCGCAATGAAGCCGGCAAGGTGAGCCGCTCCACCGCCTCTCTTGGGCTTTGGTCCATCTTGCTACAGTGGGGGCGGTTTGGAATCGCGGCCGCCGTCTTTCTGTTGATTGCCCGTTGGCTCAGCCTGCCTGAAATAGGCGCCTTTGCGATCGCAGCGGCGCCGGTCCGGTTTCTGCAGGTTGTGCATCGCAACGGAATAGCGGAGGCAGTTATACTCGCCCGGAATGGCCCGATGCCTGTCCGCGACACCGACGCCTTGTTTGCGCTGTCCCTGCTTGCGGCTGCTGGATCAATGTCCATTCTGTTGATGGCAGTTGAGGCAGCGCAGCGGTTCGGGGATGTAAGCCAACCGATTGGCCCAATGATAGCGGGCTTGGCTCTGGTGCCGTTGTTTAGTGGGATTGCCGCAGTATCCGAAGGGCTCTTACGGCAACGACTGCAAGTCAAGGCGCTTGCGATGCGCACGTTGGCAGTTCAGAGCGTCGCCGCAGCGGCTGCGATATGGGCCGCGAGTTTGGGCGCTGGTCCGTGGTCCTTGGTGCTGTTTTTATTACTCAACGCCGGGTTTGGCGCCACAACTGCACTCATACTGGCCCAATGGATACCACATGGCTGGCCACAAAAGGTGGATCTGTGTCGAGTCGCACCGGGATTCATCAACCTTTCCGGACAGGCGCTTGTTGGTAATGCCTTGCAGCCCCTACTTCAACTGGGTGTCGGCATGTCGCTGGGTTTGGCGGATGCTGGCGCTTTTCAGATTGCCTTGCGCTTTCTGGGCCTGCTCGACACAATTGCTGTGGCGCCCTTGCGGTTTCTGGCTCTACCATTGCTGTCTGTCGTGGCGAAGACCTCAGATCAGATGGGCACCGCACTCCTGCGCGGCCTTCGGATCACAGGGTTGGTCATTGCGTTTGTCTATCTCGGCGCGGCCGCAGTTGCACCGAATATTTTATCGGTATTTATCGGCTCTGGACATGCCGGGTCGAGCGTTGGGCTGCTTCAGGTTCTTTGTTTCTTTGGTCTGGCAAACGCGACGTCTATGGTTCTCATGCAGGCGCTGATTGCCTCAGGTCATGCCCGTTTGGTGTTGTGGCGCAATGTTGCAATGTTGGGTCTGGCTGCAATGTTTGCATGGGGTGCATCAGGGCATTCCGCCATCGCCATCGCCGCCAGCGTCACCTGCGCATCCTTCGTTATCATGATTGGCGTCTTTGCAACGGTCCCGCGCCGATACGGGCTTGGAGCAGGACAAACGCTTTGGGCGGTGCTTGCGCCGGCTGTCGCCGGTTTGGTCATGGCGTCGTCGGTGCATTGGGCCGCTGTATCTGGGCCATTTGATCGATTGCCCGACGGTCTGGCACTGGTCATATTGGTTGCCATAGGATTGCTGCTCTACGCTGCTTTCGCCGCCGTATTCGCCCGCCCTGCAATCGTTGAATTGCGCCGTGCCATCACACCGCCGGCGGCCGTTAAATGAGCGCACCGCAAAAACGAGCGGTAATTCTGACGGGGCATTTCGCTATTCAGAAACGACGGGCCAATATTCTTTGGCTGTCTGACGAATTGCGGGCGAACGGATGGCATGTCACGTTGATCACAACCGGGTATAGCTGGATTTCATGGCTACGTGGAGATCGCCGATTTAAGTCTCTATATGATCCGCCGATACCTGGCACTCAGGTGATTGACGAAACACTAACCACCATATTTCAGTACGCGCCTATTCACCCGTTCAGCTTGCGATGGAAGGCGCTCGATCGTCTTGGGCGCCCAATTCACCGCGCCTTTGAAGCCTACTGGCGGAGACATTTGTGTGCGCCCCTAAGAGACGCAAATCTTGTTGTTGTTGAAAGTGGCCCGCCTTTGTTGTTGGCGCCCCATGTCGCGCGATATGCAACCAATGCTGCTCTGGTCTATCGGGTCAGTGATGATGTGATGTTATTGGGACTACCGGATTTCGTCCGTGCAGCCGAATTGCGGTTTGCGCCCCTTTTCGACAGAATAAGCATGGCGAGCCCGATCCTGGCGAAATTGTTCGTTGGCCATCCGGGTGTTGCCATAGACCCCATTGGCATACCCAAAGCGCTTTATGCGGACGTTCTGCCCAATCCATTTGGCTCAGACAGGGCAATACGCGAGGCCGTTTGTGCAGGCACTACCCAGTTCGACATGAAGGCAGTTCTGGCAATAGCGCGACTGCGACCAAGTTGGCGGTTGCATATTCTTGGGCGCCTTCGAGAAAATCCGCCGGAAGATGCGCCGCCGAATGCTGTTTTTCATGGCGAACAGTCATTTGACAGGACGGCCGCGTTTATAAAGCACGCTGACATCGGCCTGGCCCCATATTTGGATCGGCCTGGTGTCGAATATCAAACAACTCAGAGCAATCGGATTCTACAATATCGGTATTTTGGATTGCCGATCGTCGGACCTGCGCGGCTTTGCGACCCGAAATTTCCATCTATTATTGGCTATTCAGATCTGAGGGCAGATACGCTGAATTCTGTTTTGTCAAAAGTTGAGTCATATAGATCGACATCGCCAGAATCGATGCCCGACTGGCACGATCTCTACTTGCGTATCACCAGCACAAAGAGGCGGCCGCGGGAGTGCTCCGCGACCATCTTCAATATCAGAACGTAGTGATCGATCCGCCACTATAGGCAGAATTTGTGCCGGAAATCGCTACGTGATTTCGGACAAACACTGTACCGCCATTGGCTTCAATGTCCAGATTAGACACTGCGCCACCAGCCGCATCGGCATACGTATTCTCCAACCACATTGTTGTGGTGTTTGAAGATTTGAAACCAACACAGCTTCCATCGGGGTCGCGGGCAGTTGCAATTGCGCCTAGTACCCATGCGCGCGCATTCTGAATCAGGTGCACTTCGGCACCGTTGCGAGAATACCCATAGGCTCCGCCAACAACCACTGAAATGACAGAATCATGGGCCGTAAACCCGTTGCACGACGTGGCTGAAAACGCACCGTTCTCAAGTCCGGTACAATTAGACAACAGCACATGCATTTGGCCATAACCGTCGTCGTGAAAACTCCAACCGTCCTTGGCCGCGCCTGACGCATCACAATCAAAAAACGCGACTAACCCATTGGTGCGGCGCACTTTGACTGCATCCGATGGCGAATTCACATTGGAAGGGGACGAATACCGGAAAGTGCAATTCACACCAACGATATTGCGATCTGCTTGTGAGTCACAATGAAGCGCGCCAGTGATCCCACCTTCACAATGAATGTCCTCAAGATAGAGGTCATCTGCATGAACCAAAAACCTGGCCCCATTGAAGTTGCGTATCGCCGCGATGTCACGGGGTCCCGGCGCACGACCGATATTGACATGCACAGTGGAGCCCAACTTGAACCATGTATTCTCATTCGCCTGACATGTCGCGAGATCCGCAGCCAGCACAAGTTCGGTATACAGCCCATTTATGGTCAAAACATCTGTACGATAGAGCCGGTTTAATGACGAAATTACGGAAGAATATGTTCCGCCCGCATCACTCCATGTTGTCTCATTCGGCCCAGTGCGATAACGAACCGTGCCGCCCCACGCCAAAATGGCAACCGGTTGAGACGGTTCAACCTGGCCGTTCTTGGAGAATGCACTACCGTCAAATTCGCCTGAGTTGATCAACACGCGATACGCGCTGCCAGTTGCATTCCCGGCGGTGAAGGCCGCATGGATTGAGTTTTTGGCAGCGCTGAAGTCGCCATCAACTGTGCCAAGACCGCTATTGCTGTCATCACCAGAAACGCCATCAACATGATAGGCCGGGCCAGACCAGATAGCCGGATCGACAAGATCACGAGGGTTCACGTCAACCATATAAGTGTCACCGAATCGTGCTGCGCTAAGACTTGTTGGCGTGCCGTTCCATCCCAGCCCTGCAGGTGGGGCAAACGACGCGCTGCTACTCATGCTACGCATTGAGCTGAGGGCAAGCCCTACTTCAACCATCAGTAAAGCCCCACAATCCCAGTGGCTGTGGTGCCGCCTGCAGCCGTCAGAACGCGGCGCGTGCGCACCGGATACAACACGCCTGCAGCAAGCGCAGGCAATACCACCGTACTGCCGTCCATAAGAACGACACCGAGATCACCGCCTCCGGCAACCATGACAGCACGTGGGAGGATTGTCAGGTCATTGGCATCGTCAGGCGTTATGCCGAAACCACCCGAGGCGGGGGCAGACAGGCCGGGTTGGTAATCTGAGAATAAATCAATAATTGGCATTGAGTGCTCCTGAAAAAATGTGCCCCAAGCATGTCGCTAGTCGGTTTTGAAAGCGTAAATAGATCGCACGGTGCCCAGAGTCGCGAATGCAGGAGCAATTTTTGCATCCCAATACCCAAGTCGAACACTTTTCAAATCCGCACAATCTGCTATTCGGTTTGCGTTAGAGGTCACGGCTTATCTGCCGCCGATCATATTGGTTTCTTTAGGATTCAGGCATGCAATCAGTTTATCCAGTTCTTTTGTGTGGTGGCTCCGGCACGCGCCTTTGGCCTCTGTCGCGCAAAAGCTATCCCAAGCAGTTTTCCCAGTTGATTGGCGCTGAATCTCTTTTTCAGTCCACCGCCAAACGGATGGCGGGACAATCCTTAGGTCTGTCCTTCAAGGCCCCGGTTATACTGACCAATGCCGATTTCCGCTTTATTGTTACCGAGCAACTCACGGAACTGGGCATTGATCCAGGCGCTATCCTGATCGAACCAGAAGGGCGCAATACTGCACCAGCGATACTCGCTGCGGCAATGTATCTGGCCAAAGACGATCCCGAAGCGATCCTGCTGATTGCTCCGTCTGATCACGTTGTGCCGGACATTTCGGCATTTCACGCTGCAGTTGAGCAAGGCCTCACCGCTGTCAAAGAAGGTCAGCTTGTGACGTTTGGGATTACCCCGGACCGGGCCGAGACCGGCTATGGATATCTGGAACTCGCGGGCAAACCAGACGGCTCCGGTGCACCAGTGCCTTTGTCTCGGTTTGTTGAAAAGCCAGATGCCACCGCCGCCGAGACTATGCTGGCAGCCGGAAACTATTTGTGGAATGGCGGTATTTTCCTTTGTGCCGCAAAAGACATTGTTACCGCATTTGAAAGCTATGCTCCCGACCTGATAACGCCGGTACAAGAAGCGATTGCAGAGGCGAAACCCGATCTCGGTTTTCTTCGCCTCGCACCAAAGCCCTGGGCCAAGTGCCAGGATATTTCGATCGACTATGCAGTCATGGAGAGCGCTAACAACCTGTCAGTGGTTCCCTACAACAGTGCGTGGTCCGACCTTGGCGGCTGGGACGCGGTTTGGCGCGAAACCAACCCGAACGCAGCGGGCGTCTCTCTTAGCGGCGCAGCCACAGCGATTGATTGCACAAATTCTCTCTTGCGCTCAGAAAGCGAGAATCTCGAAATTGTCGGTATCGGCATCGACAACATCATGGCGATTGCGATGAATGATGCTGTTCTCGTGGCAGACATGAGCCGAGCGCAGGATGTGAAATTGGCGGTCGCTGCCCTGTCAGAAAAGCAGGCCGCTCAGGCGACTGCCTTTCCAAAAGACCACCGTCCATGGGGTTGGTTTGAAAGCCTGGTTGTCGGGAACCGTTTTCAGGTGAAACGCATCGTGGTACATTCAGGAGCGGCGCTGTCACTGCAATCGCACGTGCATCGTTCTGAACACTGGATTGTGGTAGAAGGTACGGCGAAAGTAACAATTGATGATGACATTAAATTAGTGACAGAAAACCAGTCGGTTTACATCCCGCTGGGGGCTGTACACCGAATGGAGAACCCAGGAAAAGTCCCAATGGTTCTGATTGAAGTGCAAACTGGAGCCTATGTCGGGGAAGATGATATTGTGCGATACGACGACGTTTATGCGCGAGAATGAGAACACCGTTGTGCTCGGTTCTGCGATGCAGCAGCAGGGTAGCTTCTGACCAAAATTCTTA
>RCNE010000823.1_pt1 | contig 16761 bp, 6 predicted proteins | sample 2041361 | NCBI WGS metagenome assembly RCNE01 (sample SAMN09708229, study PRJNA481090) | Marine sediment metagenome, whole genome shotgun sequencing project.
GCTACTCCAGCCTTATCCGTGATATCTTCAAAAACAAAGTTTCCTTTGTTTAAATACAACATGTTCTTTCCTTGATTAGCAGTAAAAAACACATCAACCAAATTATCGTTATTAATATCACCTACAGCTACTCCCGCCCCATTGTAATAATATAAATAATACAAAATATTGAGCTCGTCGGTTGGTTTTAATCGATTTATAAAAGTAACATTCGAATGATCTTTATCAACTACATTAAATAATTTTAGTTTTGGTTTACTACAACCTATTATGAAAAATAAAGTCAATATGTAAATAACCTTTTTAATCATTTACATAATTTTTTTTAGGAAAGTCATTATTTATACCAACTATTAAACTTCTTATTTTATTTATTAGTACGCAGATTTTGGACGATAAATTCACCAACTTTTTGCCCCTGTGTCACGCCTTCGTCAATAGCCATTCTGTAGTGTATTCCGCCATATAATCTTGAAATGGCAGCTTCTTCTGAAGCGTGAATAAAAGACCTAAAACTTCTTGCCGGTAAACCATATTCCATTTCTGTTGTATCCAAGAAACTAAAATTATCACCATATAAATGAGTTAAAGTAACAGCTGCAGCTCTAGAAATCACGGAGTGGCCGCTTGTATATTCTGGAAATGGAGGTGTCTGTAATAAAGGTGCCCATTGTTCATCTATATGTTGATTTATTAGTGTTTCCGGGCGAACAACTAAACTTCTCCATTTCTCATCCCAACAACTTATAAAAGCATCAAAAAGTGAAATACTAACATTGGTATAAGCATTTATTGTTTCATCAAAAGCACTATTCACTTTTCTTGTGGCTATGCTTACAATACCAATCCAATGTCCACCAGGTGTTATCTTTTTTGTAGCGAACATAGCATGACCTCTATGATGTGAAACAAAAGGATTGCAATCCCAAAAGCTTGCAATTTCTTTACTTTCAGGATCATCACCTTGACCTTTTTCATAGACCTCAATTAGTTGTTTTTGAAATTCACTACCTTCAGAAAGGTTAAACTCTACAGGAGGAACAGGAACATATTGATTGGCAGAATCAAGGACTACTGTTCTAATTTTATTCCAATGCGGTTCAATACCATCCATGTAGTCAGGTGGAGTAGGTTTCCAGAATTTATCTTCTTGACGAATTGTGTATTTTGAGTACGTTCTGGTTTGATCATATAAATCTCCTTTTGCCCAATCAAGAATGTGCTTAGCTACTAAATCTCCGTATTCAATGGATGCATTGAATACCTTTTTTGGCAACCCGTTGTTTTTTAATTTCTGGTATGTGGAGTCTTGAAAATTCGTTACTTTTTGTTCAGAAAAAATAAATTGTTTACCAACCGTTGTAAAGGCATGTATAGAAGCTAAATGATAATCGATATCTCCGTTTGTTGGTTCTGGTATTTCATCTAATTCTTTTAACTGTCCTACTAGGCTGTTATATTTATCAGGATAGAGCTTCTGCATAACTGAATAAGCCGCTACACTAGGATACATATAAACTCTAGATGCTACTGGAGGAGAAAATATATCGTACACAATAACATCCGTTAAATTTTTCATTGCTGAATGAAATAATTCAGGGTCGCTCAATTGATCTTTATAAGCGGTATTTTCCTGACAACTTGATAAGGTGAGTGCAATTAACAATAGTGCAAAACCAATTCTTTTCATTTCAGTTTATTTATAATTTTCCGGACTTTCAAAAATATAAGATTTATCGTTATTAGCAATTACTAAAAACCGATTTTCATCTAATTTTATGACTTTTCTTGAATTTAAATTCGCTGGTGTAGGAAGTTGCTTATAGGATATTTGTTCACCCTTATTATTGACTGAAATAATTCCTCCTGAGTTAGATGCATTTTCACCTAACTCGGTCGTGTAACCAAGATAGTTTCCAACAAAGAAGATTTCCGTAGATTCTTCATTCTGTTCAGTATAGATGTCTTCAATACTACTCATTTGAGCTTCGTTTATCATTGGAACTCCTTTCAATTCTGAACCTGAATTGAGATAGATCATGGACCTAAGCTCACTTATCTTTTTAGTAATAAGAATGTCTTTCTCATCTATTCCGGTAAGATCCTTTATTGATTTAATCTTCGCAAATTTACTATAATTCAGGAATTTCTTTTTAAGTAAAGGCAGTTGTCCAACTAACTTATCTTTAGATGGAAATGGAACATATTCACCAAAAAAATCGTAAAATATAATAGGATCCAGTTGTTGATTTTCATCAAAGTCATGGAGATATAATTTAACAGGACGGTCTTTTGAAGCTTTCCATTTTAAATTCAATCCAGCATTTCCCAAAATAATGTCTTGGTAGCCATTCTTATCTAGGTCAGCAGTAGTAACGACATTCCATAAGCCTTCAGTATTTTCCAATCCAAAATCTTTCGTCTTATTTTCGAATTTCATATCCCCTGTATTGATCATTATAGTAACAGGCATCCAATCTCCAACAATAATAAGATCTAATAAGTCATCATTGTTTAGATCAACCCATTTGCTGTCTGTGACCATTCCGAATTTTTGTTTTTCAACAATGTTAAATCCTTTTTCCTGATTATTCTTAAGTATAAAACTTTCAGGTGATAGGCCATAAGCTCCTGGAATAGATCTGTTACCTATAAATAGATCATCTAATCCATCACCATCAAAATCAGCTGAAGACACACTTCCACCATTGGTTCGAATCAAAGATAATTCTAAGCGTGTAAATTCCGCATTGCCATCATTGATATAAATTCGATCCTCTAATTGGGTATCTCCTTCTGGTTTGTCGTTTCCACCACTCATGACATAAAGATCCAGATCACCGTCATTATCATAATCAAAACTCAGCGCATCAACATCCTCATAAATTGTATCTTTATTAAAATCACTGGACTTATCTTTTATGTACTCTCCTTCCTTTTTTTGAATGTAGAATGAAGGGGCTTGATACCTAGCACCTCCTATGTAAATATCTTCTAGACCATCATTATTAAAATCTGCTTGAACCACAGCAGGTCCTTCTGTAGATAATTTTTCAGGCATCAAGGATTCATACTCATAATCTAAATAGGAATTCTCTAAATGCACAAAAGGGAAATTTTCTAATTTATCAGATTTATTGTCTAATTCGTTATTTTTGAAATTCGGAAGATTCTCATTCTTTTTAATTTCAAAATGCTGATTAATTGCCAAATCTTTTTCGGTTTGAATAGTACCATCTAGCCAACGAACCTGAACGGAATCAATCTTTTCTATTTTCCCTAATCCAAAATTTAACTTATGTGTAGAAGCAGATTGAAACCCTCGTGTAATAGACAGTTCTTTATATTGCTTTTTTCCATTGGCAAATACAATTAATTTTGTTCCATTAGGCGAAGGATATTCCTTGTTACCCTTTAATGAAAATGAAATGAAATTGTTTGGAGTTGTTTCTGAGCTCTTATTTTCAAGTAAAAAAGCCTTTTCATTGATATTATTAACAACTAAATCTAAATCACCATCATTATCTAAGTCAGAATATGCAGATCCATTCGAGTAACTAGGGGTAAGGCCCGATTGTTCAGAAAACCTTTCGAACTCTAAATCACCTTTGTTGCGAAAGATGACATTGGAAAGGTTAATAGTTGGCATTTCTTCTATTAACTTACGTTCAATTTCATTTTGTTTGGTCTGGCTGTATTTAGAAAAATTAATATTGCTGAGATAATTAATGTAGTTCAGATCATTCGGACGTTTGTAGATTCCGTTAGTAATGTATAGATCATTTAATCCGTCATTATCAAAATCCTGAATTAAAACAGACCAGCTCCAATCGGTAGCGAATGTGTTGGTCATTAGTGCCACATCTGAAAAAGATGTATTATCATTATTTAATTGAAATGTGTTTCTGGCATATTGATTTTCAAAACCAAAATTCTTTTTTATCTGGCTTACTTTATCTGAATCTTCACCACCTGATTTTAGAAATATTTCCTTGTCATAAGGCATCATATCCAAAGAGAAAATATCAGATCTTAGATCGTTATTAATATCTCCAACATCTACTCCCATTGTAAACCTAGAGGTATGATTCAAGTATTTAGAATTAGATTCCTTAAAGGTTTTGTCGCCTTGATTTATATAGAGATAATCGTTTTCATGAAAATCATTCCCTACATAAATATCTAATAATCCATCATCATTAACATCAGAAGTTATTAATGCTAAACCATAACCCAAGGCACTGCTGTAAATGCCTGAATCATTAGTTACATCCGTGAATTTTAGTTGGCCTTCATTCATTTTGTTTTCAAATAATCTATCTCCAGCGAGGGAGTCATTGTCCTTTCGACTTCTTGTATCACCATAGCTTCTTGGAGTATGAACGGAATGATTTAACAAATACATGTCGAGATCACCATCTTTATCATAATCAAAGAATGAAGCTTGTGTAGAAAAACCTGAAAAATCTAACCCGACAGCAGCCGACGATTCCGTAAAACCGTTGTCCCCATTGTTGATATAAAGTAAGTTATGAGCCTTCAACCCTTTATAGTTACCAACTTTAGACACGTAAATATCCATCAACCCGTCGTTGTTGACATCATCCATTGTAACACCTGTCGACCAAGTAGAATCTGTTTGTATACCAGCTTCTTCAGTGATATCTTTAAATTTCAGGTTTCCTAAATTAAGGTAGAGTTTGTCTGAAGTCTGGTTGGCAGTTAAATAGATATCTTCAAGACCATCATTATTGATATCACCAACGGCAACACCTCCACCATTGTAATAGTATAAATATTCAATTATATTTAAGTCATCTTTATGGATAAGTGTATTAGCAAAATCAATATTGCTGTGCTCAACGGGGACGTTTTCAAAATAAATAGCAGTTTTTGTTCTAGACGAATCTTTTTTTGTGCATCCTGTAAATGCCATTGTAGTAATAATAAATACTCCAAGAAAATATTTCATATCAATATTTGAATATTGCCAAAGAATCATTGTTTCTGGCTACAATTATTTTGTTGTCATTAATTTTAAAATCCCTAATCTGACCTTTTACCACAAATCCTTTTCCATTGTTGTGAAATTTGAAATTCATGTCTCCAAGATTTTCCAAGTAAACACCATTGGTAGCATCATAACGTCCAACTTCTGGTTTTACACCGTATAGATTTCCTCCTAGGATAATATCTTGATCGCCATCCTTATCAAAATCTTGAGTGGCTATGGCATATATAGGAGCGAATTGGGCTTCTTTGGGTAATTGTTTTACCTCAAAATTAAAATTGCCTTTATTAATTAAAACAACTGAAGATAAATTGTTTACTATGAGCTCATTGGCTCCATCTAACTGTTCTGGAGTAAAGATATCTTTAATTCCTGCATCTTTAAACGATTCGTAGTCAGGAAATAATTTCTTTAAACTTTTAATCTGGTCAATTAAATTATGTCTTAACGCATATGGATAATCCTTTCTGTTTTTGGCTCTAAAAGTCAATATAGGATCAATGAAGCCATTATTATCAAAATCTTTTGAATATAGTGTAATAGGATTTTCCTGACTTGCTTTGAATCTGCTATTTAGCCCATGGTTGCCAACAATTAGGTCTAAATCCCCATCATTATCAAGATCACCACTTTCTATGGTATTCCACCATCCTTTAAGATCTGAAAGTGAATTATCAACGTTTTTATAGAATGTTCCATTTTCATTTGTGAATATTTCAACTCCCATAAATTCCCCTACAATTATCAGGTCTTCATCACCATCCATATCTAAATCTGTGAACAACCCATCAGTGATCATCCCAATTCCTTGGAGTTTAGAAGCATACTGCTCTGTAATATCTGTAAAGTTACCCTTACCATCATTTTGAAGTAAAAAACCTGAGCAAGGAGAACCATATTGTAAAGGGATAATGCGCTCACCAACAAACAAATCTAAATCACCATCCTTATCAATATCAGATGATAAAACTGTCGAAGTGCTATTTAGAGAATTGGGATTTGGTAATTTTTGTTCCGATAATTTAAAATTACCCTTACCATCATTAAAATATAATCTATCTATGAAACTGGTAGAGTGCCTTGAAAATTCAACACCACCGCTGCACACATAGAGGTCCAGATCACCATCATTATCGGCATCAAAGAACAGGCTTGAAGAATCTTCAGAATCGATATTTTTACCAAAATCTGATTCTTCAGTGGCGTCTAAAGTCATATTATTTCCTAACAATAGTTGCGGAGCAGAGCCTTTAGCACCGCCAATAAATAAATCCGGTTCACCATCTTTATTGACATCTGCCATAGATATTTTTGGACCTTCTGTACTGCACATATGATGTAGTAAACGGTCTCTATGAAAATCTACGAAGTTATTTTCTGTATGTTTAAATAATGGACTTGAATCAAGTTTACTGAAAACTTCGTTTTCTATTTCATCATCAGTCTTTATGGCTTCAACTGCATCTTTTTCTGATAAAACCAAGGTTTGATTCACTTCTACGTTTTGCAATGATGTCTGTTTCCCAGAGGGCCAGATCACTTCTATTGACACTGGATCTGATGTTGGAAGTCCAAAATTTGGTCTTGGATCCATACTGGATTGAAAACCTCTTGCCGGTTGATTTTCAATTGAATAATTGTAATTGTTTATTTTAACTTTAGTTCCAATTGCAAAAGTGTTCTTGTTCTCTCCTTTTAAATCCAGTTTTAGATAATGCGAGTCTTTATTATCCATGGTTGTATTTTGGTAAACAAAAGACTTCATATTCAGATTGTTTACAACAAGATCCAGATCACCATCATTGTCCAGGTCACCATAAGCAGAACCATTCGAGAAACTTTCGGTCTGCAATCCAGAATCATCATAATTTTTAAAATTCAGATCTCCTAAATTCTTATAGGCATGATTAGGTAATTTATTGGAAGGAATTATGTCAATAAGTTTAGCGAAATCAATCTTGTTATCCGAAACTATTGATTTTATAACCTCTTCATTAGAAACGTACTGAAGGTAATCCTGATTGGTTAAATCTTTATAAATTCCGTTAGCTATAAATAAATCCTTTAGACCATCATTATCCATATCAAAAATTAAAGCTCCCCAACTCCAATCAGATGCTTCAACACCGCTAAATCGCCCTATTTCGCTAAAGGATCTGTTTTGATTATTTAGTTGTAACGTATTTCTGGTAAATTGATGATAATATCCTCTTTTAACGTTTAACTGATACTTATTCCAATCTTCAAAAGTTGTGACAGTCTTTAGTCTGCCATATTCTGAAGGCAGCATTTCAGTAACAAAAATATCGTTATAACCATCATTATTTATATCGGCCATATCAGCGCCCATTGAAGCACCACTAGTCGAGGAAATTTGCTCTTTAAGATTTTCAGAAAAAGTGCCATTTTTGTTGTTAATATATAGGTAGTCGTGTTCAAAAAAATCGTTAGATACATAAATATCCTCCCAGCCATCATTATTTACATCACCAACAGTAACTCCAAGGCCAAATCCTATGACACTTCCATAAATACCAACCTTTTCAGTCACATCTATAAATTTTCCATTCACGTTTTCCATCAATTTATCACCACCAAGCTCATCTCTTTTAGGACGTTCATTTCTCATCAAGTTGAAACTGCCAATGGCCTGATACGAATTGTTAAGAATATACGCATCCAGGTCACCATCCTTATCATAATCAAAAAACGAAGCATGAGTTGAAAACCCTTTGTCGGCTAAATTATATTCAGCAGCCATTTCGGTAAAGGTATTATTGCCATTGTTCACAAAAAGTTCATTTTGCTTGTTTTCTCCCTTTAGGTCACCAGAATTACATACGTATATGTCTATATAACCGTCAGCATTAATATCAACCATGGCCACTCCAGTAGACCAAGGTTTGTTTCCACTTACCTGGGCTTTATCAGTTATGTCTTTGAATTTAAAGTCACCTAAATTAAGATACAATCTGTTTTTGCCTTGGTTGGATGTAAAGTAAATGTCTTGCAGATCATCATTGTTTATATCACCAATAGCTACTCCACCTCCATTATAAAAATTACGGTATTTATATACGTTGAAATCATTATCAAATTGTAAGTTATTTGAAAAGTCAATGCCTGTTTCTGATTCATCCAGAAGATTAAAAAGAAGGTCAGTTTGTTTATTATCTGATTGGCAACCCATCAATAATAAAACTGTAAGGGTAATAATTATTTTTTGATAATTCATTACTATCGAAATTAAGATTCATTAATCAAGAAGGTACCTCAGGTCATCTATTCTAACCTTAACTTCTCTGTTGTCATCTATTGGTTTAATAATTATTCTGCGATTTCCATCGACTTTCACAAAAAGATCTTTTTCGTTCTTGTTAATTTTTACTTTTATGAAATCATTTCCAGGAAACCACTTCATAATTGTATCCTTAACTACTGGAACAAGTTTTTCTGGTTGTAAAGATTTATTCCATAAAGACCATGCATTATAGGAATATTGAACTTTCATTCCTGTCATCTTTTTCTCTTCATTAAAGATGCCATAGAATAACATGCGAATGGATTGAGTAAGATCTGCTCCTTCTTTAAGCGGGAGATCATGCTTTACAAATTCGTTACTTGGTCCATGAGATACCAGGCCTTCGGAATTCAATTTCCAGCATTTATCAAAAAACTCTTGTTTTGATTGACCAAATTTCATTCCGAAGAATAATGAGTCATGTACTATATTTTTAGACATCTCACTTTTAATAAGTTCAGAATACTCTGATTGCTTACATGCGATAAACGTGATGCAAAATAGAACAACTAAAAGAATCCTTTTAGTTATTTTTAAATTTAATAAATCTTGGTTTTTCATTATTTATTGGTGCAATTAATATTTTTTCATTTTTCATTTGTATCCATTCAAGGTCTCTAATCTGGCCTTTAATTCCTAATGGGTATATTTTAGGAGTTAGATTTTTAGAATTATAAGGCCCAATTAGCGCCCATCCTAGAGACCCATCATATTTTCCAAATTGTGGTTTGACCAAGTATTGGTTACCACCAAAGAAAAGGTCTAAATTACCATCATCATTAACATCTGTTGAGGTGATAGCATATACTGGTGCATATTGTATTTCATTAGGCAATATTTGGGAAACCATATTCCCATTATTATTCCATAATACAACGCTTTCTAATTTATTCAAATCTAAAATTTTGGACGATTTTAGAATATCTTCTGGAAAAATAGAATGAATATCGGCTTTAGCATAATCATTATAGTATAATAATTTCTTTTTTAATGAAGGTATTTGAGATATCAATTCGTCTTTTGTGACTATTGGATAATATTTTCCATCTTTTTTCTGACAAATAATTTGTTCTTTGAATCCGTTATTGTCAAAATCATTGATATACATTCTCATATCTGACTTAAAAAAGTTATTAAGCCCAATATTTCCAGCTAAAATGTCCTGATCACCATCATTGTCAATATCAACAATATGTAAAGCCGTCCATAAACCTAAAATTTTATCTAATTGGAGAGATTCAGTAGATTCGATAAGTTCAGAGTTCTTGTTCAAAAATATCTTAATAGACATCCATTCACCCAACACGACTAGGTCTTGCCAGCCGTCATTATCAATATCGGCCCAAGAGGCATCTGTGATCATTCCAATATCTTTCAGACTGTCATTTTCTACAATTGTAAAGAATCCTTTTCCATCATTTTGTAATATATATCCAGATCCTGGTAATCCATAAAGGTTTGTTTTAAATCGTTCGCCAACAAATAGGTCAAGGTCCCCATCTTTATCATAATCTGATGTGGTCACGACTGAGGAACTAATTAGTTCAGGGAATTTCAGTGCATCTTTGGATTTGGTAAATTCACCATTCTCATTAATATAAAATGAATCGTGAAGCGCTATAGAATGTGGTGAAAATGCTTTTCCTCCATGACAGATATACAGATCAAGATCACCATCATTATCTGCATCAAAGAACAAAGCGTCTGTATCTTCAGAAGGTGAATCTTTTTCAAAAGGAGCTGTTATTTCCTTAAAACCATTGCCTTGAGATAAAAATAATTTTCCGGATTGATTTTTTGCACCTCCAAAGAAAAGATCTTTAATCCCGTCCTTATTTATATCCTCTGAATCAAAAGCTGGTCCTTCATTGGAATGCATTTGAGAAAGGAGTCTTTCATTATTGAAATCAATATAATTGTTTTCTTTATGGATGAAATTAATAGGCAGATTAATCTCTTCAAAAACCGAGGAATTCGTTATGTCTTTATAGAAATCAAATTTGTTTATATTCAAGTTGTCAGTATACTCAATGAGATGAGTTTCATTGGTTTTTAAATTGGTTAGAACAGATTTGTTCCCACCTGGCCATTCAATCAACAGTGTATCTATTTTTTTTGTATTACCTACACCAAAGTGAATATCTGGTGGAATAGAACTTTGAAAACCTCTAGAAACAAAATTGTCACTATATGCCGATCCGTTATTATACTTTATGATTGCTTTTGAGCCAATAGCATTTTTATTTTGATCTGGTTGAGAGAACCTAATGATTATACTTCTATTCATCAAAGTATCAAGTGTATTTTCGTACACAAATGACGGCATATTAATGTTGTTAACAACTAAGTCTAGATCTCCATCATTGTCAAGGTCACCATAGGCACTACCATTGCTAAAACTTGGAGTGCTTAATCCCCAAGAACTACTTTTATCTTGAAAACTAAAATCTCCTAAATTCTGATAAGCAGAATTTGATATAGCTTTAGATGGCATCTTGTCAATTAAATTCTTTATAATATTTTTTTCTTTTTTATTGACTCTGCTTTTTATGGTTTCATCATTAGCATCATAAGTAAGAAAATCCTGATCCAGAAGATCCTTGTAAATCCCATTACTAATAAAAATATCTCTTAACCCATCATTATCTGCATCAAACATTAAAGCGCCCCAGCTCCATTCTGTGGCTGCCACTCCTGCTTGTCTTCCTAACTCCAAAAAACTTTCATCACCCAGATTCCTTTGAAGTGTGTTTCTGCCGTATTGGTCATAATATCCTTTTTCTTTGGCTAGTTGTTGTTTATCCCAGGTTTCAAAAACGGTTTTAGTTTTTTGACGTTCCAGAGATTGAGGTAGCATTTCTGTTACTATTAAGTCAGGGAGAAGGTCATTATTCAGATCAGCATAATCGGCTCCCATGGATCCCATAGATATAGATTCAAAATAAGATTCCATGTGCTCTGTAAAGCCTCCTTGTGTATCATTTAAATAGAGATAATCTTTTTCAAAAAAGTCATTAGAAATAAATATGTCTGTCCAGGAGTCATTATTATAATCACCAAGAGTTATTCCTAGCCCGAATCCTATTTTACTGCTGTAAATTCCTGATTTTTTAGTAATGTCTATAAAATTTCCACTATCATTCCTTAAAAATTTGTTTCCACTACCAGTGGAATCAGGTATAATTCGCTGATCTTTTATCAAAGCAAAACTTCCAATGGATCTCATAGAATTATTTAAGATGTAGGCGTCGAGATCACCATCTTTATCATAATCAAAAAAAGCAGCCTGAACAGATAAACCTTCAATATCTAAACCATATTCTTTAGAAGCTTCGGTAAAAGTAAGATCACCATTATTAATAAAAAGTTCGTTATGTCTGTTGGTTCCTCCAGGCATTCCAGATTTACATACATAGATGTCCAATAAATCGTCACCATTAATATCCACAAAAGTTGCACCAGTAGACCAAATATTACCGCATGCCACACCTGCCTGTACCGTAATGTCTTTAAATTTCCAATTGCCTTCGTTTAAATATAGTTTGTTATCCACCATATTGCCGGTGAAATAGATATCATTTAGTCCATCGTTATTTATATCACCAATTGATACACCTGCGCCATTATAGAAATTACGGTAAGTGTATGGATTGAATGCTTCTGTATAGGTTAAATTGTTTTCAAAGGAAATACCAATAGAACTATCTTTTAGCACAAATAAAGGCAATTCTTTTTGGGTCTCTTTAGCACAAGATATACTTAAAAGAACAATTAAAACAGCCAGTATTTTCATTAGAAATTTATAGAGTAAAAAAAAAGGGTTGCACAATTTTGTGCAACCCTCAAATATATAAATACTTTATAAATTAATAACCAGGATTCTGAGTTAAACTTCCTTCTGCCGCATCAATTTGTGGTTGAGGAATTGGCATTAACTCAAGGTTAGGATCAGAATCAGCTGCTTTTTCCCACCAGGAATCACCCCATTTTCCAAAACGGATCTGATCTGATCTACGAGTAGATTCCATAAACATTTCTTTACCTCTTTCATTAAAGAATGTAACATCATCTATAGAACCTAAAGCTGCTAAACCAGCACGATCTCTTAAAACGTTTACTTCTCCTAAAGCTAAACTCCAGTCTCCTGCATTTCTAGCTGCCGCTTCAGCATGAATTAAGTGTATTTGCCCAAGACGTAAAATAGGATAATCGTTATCCATTTCTGGTCTTTGGAAGATCTTGAAACTGAATTTTCCTAAACGTACTCCACCTTCTCTTTGAGCGTTTGGTTCTAGTTCATTAATACTAGGATTAAAACTTAAAGCAAGATCATCATCATCAGACGCATAATCAATTATAGGAGCTCCATCATAATCTAATTGTGGACCGGCAAGGAAGTTATGTTCTTTACGAATGTCATTATTATCATACATATTATAGAATTCTTCCAAAGCAACATAACCATTCCAAGGTTGGTCTTGCAGAGCCCATGTTAACTGGCTACCATAGTGTCCTGTCATTTGAGCAAAGTTCATACCAGTTGCTCCTGATTCATCATATCGGATAGCCCAGACCATTTCCGGATTACCTTCGTTATTTGGCGCAAAAATTGCACGATAACCTTCTAAATTATCAGGATCTGATGCAACAGCTGGTCTTTTAGCCAAGTTTGGAACAGAACATCCTACACCACATAATTGGTAAGGACCATTATCAAGAACATATTGAGATGCCCACATTGCTTCTGCCCACATGGCAGTACCTGAATAAACCTCTGCATTTAAATACAATTTAGCCAATAATCCTAATGCTGCAAATTGATTTACCTGATAAGCATTCGCGTCAGTTCCTAATACACTTCCAGAAAGATCTATTGCTGCGGTAACAGAACCAATTCCTAATACACTTAACAATTCTGATTCTAAAAAATTATATAGATCCAATCTAGTTGATTGTGCAGGATCTGTTGCGGTTTCAGTTACTATCTTAACTCTGCCAAACAGATCTACCAATCTCATATAATGGAAGGCTCTTATAACTCTAACTTCTGCATCTTCTCCAGGGGTTAGGGTGCCACCAAGTGTTGTATTACATTGTCCAATACCTCCATAGGCATTGTTCCAAGTATCATTTAAAGGTCCACTAGCAGAAAGATACGTATGACGTTGCATTCTTAACCAAATACCACCATCAAACCAGTCACCACCTTTTTGGGTAATGGCCATCTCATCTGAAGAAACTCCTTGAACAGCGAAGTAACTACCATGACCGGCAGTACCATCTCTTAATTTATTGTAGGCTGCTACAGTAGCTCCTGAGCTACCACCACCGCCTCCAGTGTCTACACCATCATTAGAGAATTCATCCACTAGGGTGTCCTCTAAAGTATCTTCTAAATCAGTACAAGAGCTAAAAATAAGCACTGCACTAAAGAAAAAAGCAAATTTAATTAATCGATTCATAATATTTTTTTTTAAAAGTTTACGTTTAATCCAAGAGTTATTGTAGTAGATGAGAAATAGCTATTACGTCTGTCAATACCAGGTGCTAATACGCTAGGATTATCTACATCTGGAGCAAAACCTCCATTATCAGCAGATCCAATGTCCTGTAAGGATGGTTCTGGGTCTGTCCCTGTATAATTAGTTATAGTAAACAAATTCTGCCCACTTAAACTTAGTCTTATATTTTTGATATAATTATTGTCAATATCAAAATTATAACCAACAGATAAGTTATCTAATTTAAAGAAACCAGCTTTTTCTACATAATGAGAACTAAACTGCGCTGTTTTAATATCAGGACTAGCCAACTCAGTATTCACGAAGTTATAAGATGCTTGAGATCCAATTATTGGCTCATAAAAAGCACGGAATGTATTTACTAAGCTATGACCAAATGCACCTCTGAAGAATGCATTTACATCCCAATCACCAAATGTTAACTGGTTAGTCCATCCAAGTTCCCAATCTGGAAGACCTTTACCTAGTACTTTAAAATCTGCATCATCCTGCAAAGCACTTCCCTGGTCAGTCACTAGATTTCCATCACCATTTATATCAGCTAATATTGGCGTACCATTTGCATCAACTTCTCCCGTCCAGACTGGCCCCCAAATTTGACCAACTTCTTCACCTTCTCTAACCAAGATCATATCTGTATCGTTTTGTCCTGGTGCACCTAAACTAGCAATTACCTGATCACCACTTGTACTTTTCTCTAAAGTAGTTTTATAAGTTGAGAATATAATACCTGTGTTGTAAGTCAATTTATCCGTTTCAACAACATCATAATTAGCAGTTAACTCGAAACCGTTGGTTTTTAATTCACCACCATTTTGCCATTGTTGTCCTATACCATTGAATAAGGCAGCATCAACATCTGCTAAATAGATAAAGTCTTCAATTGTTCTTGTATAAATATCCATAGTTGCAGAAAATCTGTCATCAGCATATTCAAGACCAAAGTTCAGCTCTTTCTTTTCTTCCCATTTAAGATCTGGGTTTGGAGCTCTACTTGCGTTACCACTTCCCGAACTACTATTTCCGTCGTTACCATTAGCAACATCAAATGTTGTTGCGAATAATCCCACTTCTGGAGGAATAGATCCTGTAACACCATAACCAAGTCTGGCTTTAAGCAAGTTTACGTTTTCCCATCCTATGTAGTTATTTAAATCGGCACCAACAGCAACCGCTGGGAATGTACCCCACTGATTGTCTTCACCAAATCTTGAAGATCCTTCTCTACGTACAGATGCATTAAAATAAATGGCATTATCAAAAGTTGCATTCACACGGGCAAAGAAAGCTATGATCTTATCTCCATCATTTCTGGCGCTATTAGCTACTACACGACCAGCCTCTAAAAGATCTTGAGATGCTTCAATTTGATCTTGGAAATCAAAATTTACACCAGGAGGGAAATCTGCTAACTCTAATTTAAATTCATTGTAATCTCCTTCCTGATAAGAATAACCTGCTGTTACCTTAAAGTCGAACTTGTCGCTTATGTCCTTGATATAAGTGGCGTAGGCTTCAAGTGTTTGAAGCGAGTTTTCACTGGTAAAAAAGTCTGCTCGACCTCTTCTTACGGGACTTACCGCATTACCTCTAAAATAGGATGTTGTAGGATAATACAACCTATTTTGATCTTTCTGATTTAATTGAGAAATGGCTAAGTTTGCAGATAGTTCATCTGTAAAAGTATATTTAAAATCTAAAGCATAGGTAACTATACTTCTTGTACCATAGTTTTTGTTTTGATTGGCTAATGAAACCGGGTTAAAACTATCGAATAGTCCAAGAGTTTCAAAATACCCACCATATTGTTCAGAATTAAAAGGGAAGATCGCGTCATCTCCATAAATAGGAGCAGTTGGGTTATACGTAACAGCATAGCGAAGTGCTTCATTAAATCCAAATTCGCTATCTCGTTGTGTTAAGGCTGCATTAAAATCAATCTTTAAATTGTCATTTAACAATCTTGTAGTTAATTTTGTTCTGAAGTTGTATTGGTCATATCCAGTATTCTTCAGAATCCCTTCGGTATCTCTAAAGTTTGCAGACACACGATAGCTTGACTTTTCTGTGCCACCAACAGCAGCCACATTATGGACCATTGAGAACGCTGAGCTAGTCACTTCATCTATCCAATCTGTATCGCTTCCAAGATCATTACCACCAGCAGCAAGAAATTGGCTGCCATTCATAATATCTACCTGGTTTCCTATAAATGATGAAGCAAATTGACCGTTATAAGAAATCTGAGCATCCTGTCCCGATTTACCTGATTTAGTTGTAATGATAATAACACCACTTGATCCTCGTGTACCATAGATTGCCGCAGCAGATCCATCCTTAAGGACTGTCATATTTTCAATATCGTTTGGATCAACACTAGACATTGCTGCTGCAGGAACGCCATCAATAATAATAAGCGGTTCTGCATTACCACCAATGGTAGAGATACCTCTTAAACGTATAACAGTATCTGCGTTAGGATTGCCACCTTTGTTATAAGCCGTTAAGCCGGCAACCTTACCTTGTAGTAATTGCGTTGGGTCATTAATAGTACCTTGGTTGAAATCTTCTGTACTAACACTAGTAACCGCTGTGGTTATCTCTTTTCTAGTTGTACTACCGTAACCAATAACTACAACCTCATCTAATTGGGCTGCATCTTCTTGAAGCATTATGTTAATAACGGTTTGTCCGGCAACTGGAATTACTTGTGTTGCATAGCCAATAAAACTATACACAAGTATAGCATCACTAGAATCAATATCCAATGAATAATTTCCATCGAAATCAGTTTGCGTACCTGTAGTAGTTCCTTGAACAATAATGTTTACTCCAGGTACTGGACCCATGTTATCGGAAACTGTACCAGTAACTGTGTTTTCTTGTGCAAAAGTCAATTGCACAACTAACGCTAGCATTAGCGTTAA
>RCNE010000824.1_pt1 | contig 16761 bp, 23 predicted proteins | sample 2041361 | NCBI WGS metagenome assembly RCNE01 (sample SAMN09708229, study PRJNA481090) | Marine sediment metagenome, whole genome shotgun sequencing project.
CTTCGGCTTCTTCGGAAATACGCCGTCCATCAACCGAGCGAAATCCGCTGGATCCACCGCACCAGAAACACCCAACTCATCAGCGCCCTGACCCCACCAAGTACCGACCGGTAAACCCGCCGTGTAATAACCCGTCAAACCTGTCTCGGTCTGATCGACACCACTCAAACGATCCAACGCGACCTCTGCTTTCTCGACCGCCTGGACTAGACGAGGACGACCAGCCTCACGCTCACCATCAAACAACGGCCCGACCATTGCCTTGTCGAAAACCTCCAACTTCTGCTTCGCCAACTCCAACTTCTGACGAGCCAAAAACCTTGCCAACTTCGCGTAATAGTCAGCGATCGAAGACCCCGAACCCGTCTTCTTCGACACCGTCACACTCACAACGAAGACCCCCACCAAGCCGCCGACAAACACCCCGAAAGCGACTCCAACAACACCGACTCATCGACACCGGAAAGAACCCAAACCAACTCGACCCCAACCACCAAAAAACAGGACTCAGAACCCCACGCCAACGACCACACCAGCGACCGATCAAACCCCGCCCCAACAGCCCAGCCATCCAGCCAATCACTCACACCAATCTCAACGACCTCACCAACCCCGCCAGCCAACAAACCAGCCGCAGGAACCCCGCCAGCCCATCCCAGACAAACCACACCTGCCCCCACGTCAATCGAGCACACACCGGTCATCACCCAAACCACCATACCACACCCCAAAACGATAGAAAAAGGACACAGTATGCACAAGTGCTCGAAAAGAACCATCGCGCAACCTCTCCAAACCCGGCGGAGGTCCTCTCCGACCCGCCGGAGGTCTCACACATTCAATCATGGTCCCCTGCCATGCAGGAGGTTACGGTCGGAGAGGTGGTGCTGGTCCTGTTCGATATTGATGACGTGTTCAACGCCCCCAGCAACGGCTCGTCGAACGCAATCGTCAACTTCGATGGGGCCGATAAACCCGCATCGAGGTTCTTCAATTCGGCGCTGACCGGAGACATAGAGATCAGGGTTCCATCAGCGGAGATCTCGACCCGAATCAGGCGACTTGAAGCAGTCGAAAACGTTGAGTGTATTGGGGCATCAACTGGGGAGAATCCCGCCGGGAGCCACTACGCCCCACACGCTGGTTTCGGTAGCGACTGGGAGCACGTCCCGTTCAGCCTGGTCCGACCGAAATTCTCTGAGAGCGCGATCGGGTGGAAGTACCAGGGGATCACCCGGTGGCTCCACACCCGGGGCCAGCTCGATGAGCCGTTGGTGTTCGCAGACGACGCCAACAACCACCACCAAACCTTCTTCCATTACGACCACAAGAACGCCACCACCATCAACCGGCCCCCAACAGCAGCGACCCTACGGTTGATCATTGATCCCGTCACCGGGATCACCGGTGGCGACCTCGATCAGATCGAATCGTTTGTCAGATCGAGTTAGCTAGTGGTGGTCATGATGGGGACTTCGAGGGGTCCGTCATCGGTTTCGAACACGGCGGTGCAGTGGAGGGTCGCGCCGAGAGCTTCAACGTATTTGCGAACTGTCTCAATGCCCATGTTGTCACCGCCCCGTTCGAGCTGGGACACAGCTCCCTGGGTGATGCCCAGGGTCGCTGCTACCTCGACCTGTGAAGGTCCGGCGGCTTTGCGTAGCTCGTACAGGGCGATCTCCTGAAGGGTTTCAGCCCGAAGCGCGGCGAGTCGTTCAGTGGCCCCTGGTCGGGCCTCGACGATGTCGGAGAGTTCTTTGAATTTGCGTCGTCCGCTCATTGGTTTCGAGGCTTCCCTTCCTCATGTTACTATCAGTATAAACTAATATCAGTCTTGACTGATATTAACCGTTTGGTGTTGAAAATTGCAAGCACCTTTGCAAACACCAAGAGGGGAGGTCCCTAGATGAAGTACGAAATTGAAGTCACCGACCAGTTCAACGAGTGGTGGGACACCCTCGACGAGTCTCAGCAAGAAGCGCTCAACGACCGAATCAAAATGGTCGGCGAGTACGGCCCAACCCTCAGCGGAGGGATCGTGAAAACAATCAGGATGTCTGAACGGGACCTCCGTGAAATCCGAACCTCGAGCGGTGGCGTACTCCGGGTCCTGTTCGCCTTCGACCCACGCCAAAACACAATCCTGCTGCTCGGCGGCAACAAAACCGGGTCCTGGAACAAATGGTACGAAACCGCCGTCCCCGAAGCCGACGCCCTCTATGACGTCTACCTCCAAGAACTCCGAGACGAAGGCCTACTCGATTAGCGGTCACCCTGCGGTAGGGGAGTGGTGCGTGCTACTTGACTGACTTGATGTAGCTCGCAGTGAACCAGTGGACGAGAACGATGGCCTGGTGCACGATCATTTCGGCGGCCTGCTGGGAGATCTCAATCGGATCAGTTTCGTTCCCATGCCGGTACTGGGCCCGCCACGCCATGTCAAGCATCGAGATGATGGCCACGATGTCGTCGTCGTCATCGAGGTCGAGGTCGGTTTCCCACTTCGATGGTTTCGCTCGCATGTCTCGGACCAGGGTTCCGAGGGTGACTTTGCCGTTGTTCGGGCTCACCAGCGGCTTGGCCGCGACCTCGATAGCTTTGTTGGCCTCGTCTGCGGCCTTATTCGGATCGGGGTTCAGCCCGAAAGCGGCATTCCACGCCAAGGTCAGGTGCGCACCCGGACGCCCAGTGGTACTCCCGATCTCCTGGACAAGCTCGGTCAGCTCCGGTGGTTGCCGGTATTCCAACTGGGGTCGCCCTGAAGGATCGTCGCCGATGGTTAGCGTGCTCCGGGCCTCTGTCAACTCTGTCTTGAGTATGTTTGCGAAGCCTCTGCCACGGGCCTCGAGGCAGAAGTCGAGAGCATCGATGAGGTACTCGCTGCTGCTGATGAGCTCGGAGAAGAAGGTCTGGGGATCGCTTGGCGGTCGTGTGCCGTGGATCCGCTGAAACTTCCCTGCGATATCGCGCTCGAGGATCATCCCGCCTAGCGGATTCGGTGCATAGAAAACGTTGATGACGTGCATGCCGGCGCTATCGGCCATGCCGAGTGGCATTGCTTCTGTGGCTTCGAAGTATCGCTCGACGTTCTGGGGGTCCTGCCGCTGGGAGAATGGAGGCCGCATAAGAAGCAAGAGCCTAATCGGCTAGCCCCACGCGCCGAACCTTGATTCCCACACCACGGCTGTCAAGAGCCGGGTTCGTCAAACCGCTCTGTTCGACACCGGAGAAGCAATCCGATCGACACATTCGAACCCGTTTAGAGCCACGACATTCGATGCCGTCAGTTGCCGCCCAAACATGGCGTGCAATCCCGATTGAAACGGAACCCGGGTTTAGGGCGACGTGCTGAGCTTCTTCCGACAACCCCGGGCGTCACCCGATCTTCGCCTTGGTTGGGTCCGACGGTCGAGCGCTCCAGTAGTCGAACTCGATTGGCTCCCACTCGGGATCATCCTTAGGAAGACGGCAGTGGGACGCTTGGAAGAAGAGCTGCACATCCGAATTCGGAATGAGCATGGTCATGATTCCTAGCGGAGAAATCGTAGGCTCGGGATCAAGAGTTCGAAGATCTGCAGCGATAAGCGCTTCTGTAATCAGATCTCCGAGTTCTATGTTCCCAAGCTGGTACTCAAGCAGGTTGTTGTGGGGGTCGCTGATCCTCACTGGCTGGCTTTGTCTCTTACATCAGCGGCGTAGACGAGCCACCACAGATCGCGGAGCCCCGCCTGGCTCTTTATCCCGAGCCGAAGGCACGAGGTCTGGAGGTAGTCGGACACGGTCGTCTTGGCCACTCCCATTTGGTCCGCGATTTCTTGGTGGCTTCTGCGCATTATCCACAGTGAGACCGTTTCGAAGTGGCGAGGGGAGAGGCTCTTGAAGGGCCCGGTCGGGGGAACAGGCAGGACGTCAGCAGTAGCTGGCTCGGGCGGGGACATGGCGCTCCTCGAAATGATCGAGCGGCGGGGAGTTACGCCGTCCAGCGAGAACATTTTGGCGACGCTCTAAGTCCAAGGGCTACCGAGGACAACTCTGGGCGGCTCCCCGCCACTCAGTTGTTTTGTTTAGAACTTCTATTTTGACTCATTGTGAAGAATTCCGCAATGAGTCTAGTTCTACCGGTAGAGGTGAACCGGAACAGTTCTACCCCTAGAGGGCTACGGTAAGCTCGGCGTTCGAGTCAGGTGGCGACGTCGTGACAGTCAGAACCTTGCCCTGAAGAGATCGACAGGATAACCCAGAACTTAAGCGATCGGCAACGGGCTACTGGGGATGCTCATCTCGAGGATGGCTGCCGTAGTAGCTGGGCATCCAGAGCATGTTTCCTTGGTAGAGCTCGGGATGTCGTCGAACGAAGCTTGATATGTAGTTGTACATGCGATGTTGGCTTACCCAATTGGCGGCGCCTGATAAGCCCCAATCCTCATCTGAACGATCGACGTGGGGATCGATCCCGGACAGCATCGACTTAGCCTGTGTGGCGTCCTTCGATAGACGACGAGCTGTGACCGGCTCGCAACCATGGTCGATGGCTAGTCGGTTGTACTGCGGCCGCGTGACAATGCCGACAGCTGCGGCTGTCAATACTCGCCGGCACGGGGTGGAATCTTTCAGGCGCCGATAGAGCGTGTGGTCCGGAAGCGGGTCGCTCATCCGCAACGGCCAATTTCCCCCCTCAATAGTTCCGTCTACTCGCACGAGACGGTAGACCTCGTGCACGGATGCGACGCTTGAAACGAGACGTTTGCCGTACTCCGTGCGAGCTTCCTGATAGAACCACCGGACGGAGGCCCCAGGACTCGACGAGTGAAGACCGATGACCCTTCCGTCGGGGTTCGATATGGCGCAGTACTCATCGACTATCTGCAGAGCATCAAGAAGACCGAATCGCTGCAGTTCTTCGTGGGGCCAGTTCACATCGATGGCGAAGAAGTCGAGGATGGAGCCAACCTCATGTATCTCAGCAAGCCGCCGAGACCGGTCTTGATGGTTCCGATGCCCACCGAAGTTGTAGACATGGAAATCATCGACGGTGAACCAACCAAGAGGAGTGTTGTGATCTGATGTGAACAGGCCAACGCGCCGCTCGCCGTGCTCCAACACTTGTCGCTCTGCCACCCTTGCCCCTTACCGCAGCACTACCTTGGGGCAGGACTCTACCCCCATCGCAGACTATTGCAAATGTCACTGTGGGTGATCATTCATCCACTCTGGTAGCAATTCTAGGGGCGAGGGCGAGTCTGCTTAGCAGCTTCCCAGCGCTCGGCGAACTGTGCCACCGACATAGAGCGTTCCGGCTTCTCTGCGAGAGCTTTGTCGGTGACTGAACGGCGTTTGGCCAGTTCAGCGATGGTGGTAGGTGGTTCCAAAGTCCAGTTTTCTGTGAGTCAACGGTGGTTGGTATGGACGAAAGTACCATTATCGCATAGGTCGTCAAGGGTCAACGGGGAGAGTTCCCCCCCTTTACGATGGCCACTGTCGGAGTTACACTCAGTGGTGCTGGGATAGCTACCCGGCGTTTTGTTTAGGAAGGAACGCTTAGTTCTCGATCGAAAGCGGAGTCGATCCACCTCTCCATCAGAGACGGTGAAGCGACGTAGCCCTTCATTGAGGATTTTGAAGACGGGGAGCCCAGCTCCCCGTTGTTCCAATTTTGTTCTGCTGAGACTCTCCGTGAAATCAGACTCTGCCGTGTAAGGGTCGGTCGACTCGGACTTACCGATGAGCGTTAGTCGTGGTTGATTTGAGGTGTCGCTCGGGGACCCCCGGTGCGATTCCTAAACATCACGAAAGATGATCCTATGTCCCAAGAGGTAGCCCTCTCTCATACTCAAGATGAAACGAAGACCGACAACGTCAGTCCGTTCCGAAAGATCATTGGAGCACTCGTTGTAGCGTTGCTGCTAACGGCGGTCGCCAGTGTCGTTCCCAAGGATTCAAAAGCTGACAGCGTCTTCAGTGCAGCTGGTCTTTCGCCAGACCCAGCTGCTGCCAGCGCATATGGCGTCTCCTACTTCGGGAGCTTTCTCATCGATGGCATCCCCATCTACAACGGTAACTACGGCGTCACTATTAATGGCAGTGGGCAGTATGTCCGAACCGTCCAGGGAAGCTTTGCTGCCGTGGGTAACGTCTGCAACTGGCACGTCACCGCTGAGTTCTTCGACGCAAACGGCCGTTGGTACCAGACAGTCCGGAGCCCAACCAAGTGGGGATGTGACCGCAGCAACGGCTTCCGGCTCCCGATCTACTCGTACAAACACAAGGGCTTCATGTGTTCCACACTGAAGTCCAAGGGCACACGAATTACGAGCGTCTGCCACAGCATCTTCTGAGGTAGCAACTATCTCAATTCGCTCAGATGCTTCGGCTCCCGGCCTTTCGGTCGGGAGCCTTTCGCGTCTAGCAGAACGGGTTGATGTCGGGGAGTTCGAGGATGTATGGAGGGTGGCGAGGATGTAAGTGTGGCCTTGGGTGGGGATGATGACGTCGACGAGAGCGCTGGTGTGTTCTGACCATCCTTTACCGTCGATGAGGGCGCAGGATTTGAGGCCTTTGGCGTTGGCAGCAGTGGTTATGGCTTGGATTCTGGCGGCCTTGTCTCTGACGGTGTCGCCGTATTCGCCAACTTTGGATTCGAGGACCATGGTGGGCGAGGTTGCGGGGATGACAAAGTCGGGGCCCCGGGCTGAGGCCGTACAAGGTGGTGGTTTCGCCAGGCCCCCGCCGCGCCGGATTTAGTGTGATGGTGGGGAACGCCGTTGGCGGTGAGGAGATCGCGGAGTGGTGTACTCGAGGAGCGCATCGCCCTTCACCTCGGAGTAGGCGTCCTGGGCCTGCCGCAGATTCCCCCGACATATCGCTGGTAGAGAAGCGCCGAATATGGGACGCCACCGGCATCGGCGGCCATGCTGACCCAGCCGTCCTTGGTGTCCTGATTGCGCCGTTCGATCTCGGCGGCATGGCGTCGAGGTCGAAGTAGGGCTTGCAGCTCCGCAATCCCGACGGTGGGGTCGGCCTGAACGTTCAAACTGAGAGCCTCTACGAGCCGCCGCTATGGCCCGAACAGCACAAGGGTCAAGGAAAGATGATGCACTTTGAGGTCCTGGTAGATGACCTCGATGCCGCTGTGAAGCTCGTCATCCAGAGCGGTGGCTCAGAAGTCAGATCTCAGCCATCAGATCGCGACCAGGCACGTATTCGCATCATGCTCGACCCGGCGGGACATCCCTTCTGTCTCTTCGTCGACGGCGAGTAATCGGCCAGATGTTTCGCAGGGCGTTTCCGGGTGACATCGATTGACTAGTTGGATGATCGGAGCGCTGTCCGTTTGGGGTTCCCCCACCGTTACACCCGACCAGCACTCCCCCGGCCTTGAATTCACTGTGTAAATGTCAGCGTTAAGTGGCGGTGATTTTGGAGCGCAGTACAGCGCCCAGAAAGGACTCGAGGCTATTCCGTTCCCGTTGCTTTGAAAGTCAGTTTCCTGTTACGAGTGGTAGGTGCTCGGGGCACTGAGTGCTCGCAGCAAATTGGCGAAAGGGGTACAGCTCGTTGTCGGAGAGTCCCATCATTTGGGTCCATCGTGTGGACGTATTATCGTTCCAGATGTAGGCAACTCTCTCGTCGGGATCTATCTGCTCGATCTCATCACAAATGATTCCAGCAAACTCTTTGATCTCCAATGACGTGTAGCTCGATGCCCAGTCAGCGAGCTCGTCAGTCAGATTCGGAGCGACTGGGGTGTCCCGAGCGACGGGGTCGGATTCGATTGTCGGGCCGATTTCATAATCGAATGGTCCCGCTATCAGCACCTCACTGGGCGCTCCGACCTGCCACCCGATCCTATTGAAATACACCTGCTGATCGTTGGTGCAGAAGGGTTTACTGGTCGAGTACCGTTTCCCTTCTCCACTATCTGGGGAAATGTAGATGGTTTCAGGCTCTCCACTCCCTCTCCAAACTCGGAGTTCGTTGGTGCCATCCGGCCGGGTGTGTTCCCAGACGAGACTTTCATTGCAAATCGTCATGGAACCGGCGGAGCCGACGCCAAGCGAAATTGTTTCGGCGCCAGTCGAACCATAGAGATCCACCGCGGAATAGTCGATGTAGCCGCTGGCGTCTGGTTCTGGGACCAGCGACCAACCGGCGAGATCCTCTTTTGCTGCACCGGCAAATACACAGTGATCATCCGGAGTCTGGACCGCCTCTGGCTCAGCGGAATCGTTCAAAGACCAGCGTTGCAGAGCCACACACTCGCTGTCTGGCCTAATTGCGATCCATGACAAGGTCGACTCGTTCGCCCCGAGGCGCCCGATGCGGTTGTCCGGGTCACAAAACAGGTGCTCCGGGTTTGCCAGTTTGGATACGCAGAACAGCCCGTCGGCATCGAGAACAGTCTGGAAGAAGTCGCCGTCAGCGACGCTGAGATCTGGAATGAAACCCTTGGCGCTCCAAAGCTCATTCGGAGACTGCGTGGAGTCACCGAGAGCGACGATCCTGGCTTGGAGCGTTGAGTCATTGCTGACGACTGCCACGGCCTCACCCTCGTTCGCCACGATTTCTTGGACTATCCAGCCTGGGCCCGGATCGAATCTCCAAACCGACTCATCGTTGAGATTCACAGCCTCAGCTACCTGAGACCCATCCTCCCAACTGATAGTTGCGACCCAATCTGAGGACACTGCGCCTACCAGCAGGTCAGAATCAGGGCCGACAACAACGGTCCAGATATCTGACCCCAGGTTGGTAGTCTCGACCGTTGTCGAGTCGGGCTGGCTGGCAGCGGGATTCTCACTGGTTGACCCAGACGATCCACTTGACGTACATGCTGCCAGCAAGCAGAGCGACGCCAGAGCTGAGCTGGATCTACCCACCGAAATTGCGGTGACTATGTGCCCACGTTGCGCCCCAAAGGTCGCCGTATGCGACGTACTGACGTTTCCCGGTGTAGTTGCCGCCGGAGGTCCAGTCCCGTTCGTCGTATGGTTCAAAGATGGCAATGTTGCTACCGCTATAGCCTCGACCGGTCTGGAAATGGCCCCCATGGTCTTTGGCGAGGTAGCTGAAGTACTCATCCCTGAGCATTACGTGTTCAACGATTGGAGCGCCGTATACGCCGATGCGGACCTTGTGGTAGTCCACGAAGAAGGTCTGGTCTCTACCACTGATAGACACCATGCTGTAGGCGCCTCCGGTGCCTACAGCATCCCAGTTCGTGTAGGTATTGATATGAGAGACAATGTCCGACAAAGCGGTCGCTCCCTGTGCATCGGTGCGGAGATAGTTGGAACCAGCCCAGAATGACTGGCCGTTGTTCCCGCCATCATCAGCCCAATCGATCGAGGCGAAGGTTGCGGGCCCGCAGTAGTAGTTGGTGGACTGCTCCATGTAGTAGTTGTAGATGATGTACCTCGAACTGGGAGCGAGCCACAGGAGAGGAGCACTCCACGACAGCCTTGCCGATTGTGTCGGGCCGAGCCGACTCTCGATCGCTTCTTCGTTGTAAGGATCTAGATCCCCAGGATCATTGGGAACCGGCAGGGCTTGCATCACTTCCTTGGCCAGTCCGGCGTCCGCTGCGGCCACTAGTCGGGCAGCTTGCCTCGCGGCGTTGACCTGCTCCTTCTGGCGCGCTGCCAACTCTGCTCTAGGTAACTGTTCGAGATACGGCACGAGATCGGCGAGGTTCATGTCACCGCTTCCCGCCACGTCAGCCATCAAGACATCACCTAGTCGAACCTTCCAGTTTCCTGCCTCAGTTGCGGGACCGATGAACCCGACTTCGGTACAGAACCGTTCACCATCAATTACCAAGCAGCGGGATACCTTCTCGAACCGCTCAACCAACGTCGACTGCTCACTGGGAGGTTCTGTTGAAGTCTGTGCGGAAGCCGAACCGGGCATTTGCGTCAGAAGCGCACCAGCCAGGATTACGCACGCCAGAATCCTGCTCAACCTTGTCCTAGTACCGTCCATTGCTGCCTCCTTGTTTGGCGATGCAGATGCATCATCTAGAAGAATGCGCCAGTACTAACGATCTGAACAGAGCCTAAAGTCATAGCGGTTTCGACAGTTGAATAGGTTGAGTAGGCAGTCGGTCGATGGTCTCAACAAGGTAAAGGTTGATGAGACACGCCAGGAGCGGCTCGACCGATTCGCGACGACCTGTCAACGTTGATCTTCTTCTGTCTCGTTTAGTCATCGCACCGTGTTTTGTCTCGGTTGCTTCACGGCTAGGGGTTTCTGGGGCATCATGTGTTTATGCGCATGTTGGGTTACACCCGAGTCAGCACTTCCAACCAAAATGCCCGGTTGCAACTCGATGCGTTGAAGTCGGTTGGTGTCGAGGAACGGGACGTGTTTGCTGATGTCACGTCTGGCAGCCGCAAGGCAAAAGATCGGCCAGGGATGCGTCGGCTGCTCGAATACGCCGATGCGGGTGACACGGTGGTTGTGTGGCGTGTAGATCGTCTCGGCCGTTCGCTCATTGATGTCCTTAATACTGTGAACCAACTCCGCGACGCCGGGATCAATGTTCGCTCCGTACAGGACGGGATCGACCCGGCGACGTCGGCTGGCCGGTTGATGCTGAACATGCTCGCCACCCTTGCTGAGTATGAGAGGGAACTGATCACCGAACGCGTGAACGCTGGGATCGCGGCAGCGAGGGAGTCCGGAACGAAGTTCGGTCGCCCACCGGTCGACCCGAAAGTCATCGCCGAGAAGCTGAGTGTTGCTGCCGATGCCCGTAAGAAAGGTCGGACCGCGGCGCAGGCAGCAGAGCTGGTTGGTTGGAGCCGGGCGACTCTCTACCGCCACTCCGCCGCTAGCGCCGAGGTTGCACCGGTGTAGATATGGACGCAGCGAGACGGTGGCAAATCCTTCGGCTAAACATCGAGGACGAAATTCCGCTCGCTGTCCTTGCCCGCGAGACCGGTCTCGGTCTGCGGACTCTGAATCGTTGGAAGGAAAAGCTCGGCCAGGAAGGAGCGCAGGGTCTGGAACGTCGAACCCGGTCTGACTCGGGAACTCGCCGGTTCGATCCCGAACTTGTCCGGATGATTGAGGGTCTCGCACTTACAAGACCGCGGCCCTCGATCGCCACGATCCACCGGAAGATAGAAGCGAATCAACGCAAGGAAGGGCAAGCGTTCCCTTCCTACTCGACAGTCCGGACGATCATCAATGGTCTGGACCCGTCGATGGTCACCCTGGCACTAGAGGGCCCGGCGTCCTATCGAGACAAACATGAGCTGGTCCTACGCCGGCGGGCCGATGGCCCGAACTCGATGTGGCAGGCCGATCACACTCAACTCGACATAATCGTCAACGGCACCTCCCCGAAACCGGTTCGGCCGTGGCTGACCGTTGTGCTGGATGACTACGCGCGAGCGGTCTGTGGCTACTACACGTTCCTCGATGCTCCATCGGCCATGAACACCTGCCTGGCATTACGGCAAGCGATCTGGCCAAAACCGGACCCGAACTGGGCGATGTGTGGATTGCCCGATGTTCTCTATGTCGATCATGGCTCAGACTTCACCAGCGACCACCTGACCCGCACGATGATCGACCTGCACATCCGGTTGATCTACTCGACAGTCGCGCGGCCACAGGGACGAGGAAAGGTCGAACGGTTCTTCGGGACCATCAACACAGAGCTACTCGCCACGCTCCCAGGACACCTCACTCCCGGCAACCGGAACCCAGTTCCTCAGCTCACCGTCACCGAACTCGACCATGCCATCAAAGAGTTCATCACCGAATACAACAACCGGCTCCACCAAGAAATAGGGGCCAGCCCTCGGGATGCCTGGATAGGAGATGGCTGGCTCCCGCGGATGCCAAACAGCCTCGAACAGCTCGACGGGTTCTTGCTGCACGTTGCCAAACCGCGGATCGTTCAACGCGACGGGATTCGCTTCCAAGGCCAGCGGTACATCTCACCCACCCTCGCTCCCTACACCGGCAAACGGATCACCATCCGGTATGACCCTCGAGACATCTCCGAGATCCGGGTCTATGACCACGACATCTTCGTCTGCATCGCCATTGATGAAGACAACCCCAACCGGACTATCAGTCTCAAAGAAATCCAGGCAGCGCGAAACAAACGACGCCGAGAACTCCGAGCCGGGATCAACCAACGCATCGCAGTTACCCCGCAACCCTCAACCCCGATACCACCACCGAAGCCCAAACGACCCGAACGGCGACTCAAGGTCTACGAGGAGGACTAAATGACCAGCCAGCAGTTCATCGTCACCAAGGAACACCGACGGTTCACCGAATTCGCCAACGTCGTCCGCAAAGAACGCACCATCGGGATCTGTTACGGATCAGCCGGTGTCGGCAAAACAGCGTCAGCCCGCCGGTACTCCCAATGGAACAAAGTCGGAACCTTCATCAACGACCGAGGTCCACGCAGAGACAGCGACGCAAAAACCTACGCGATCGCCGCTCGCACAAGAACCGTGTTCTACACGCCCGATGTTCTGTCCAGCCCCAAACAACTCGACCAACAACTCAGCCACCTCAACGTCCAAGTCGGACACTGCATCAACGAACACCAACAACTCAAAGGCAAAGAACACGACCCCAAACACGGCCTACTCGTCGAACTGGTCATCATCGACGAAGCAGAACGACTCTCAGCCAAAGCACTCGAACTCGTCCGAGACGAATATGACCGCACCCACATCTCCGTCATCTTCATCGGCATGCCAGGGATCGAAAAACGATTCAGTCACTACCCGTAGCTCTACAGCCGACTCGGTTTCGCCCACGAATACCGGCCCCTCGGAACCGACGAACTCCTCTTCGTCCTCCACCGCCAATGGAAACGCCTCGGCCAAGAACTCGAACCAGACGACTTCACAGACGCACAAGCCATCGCCGCCATCGAACGAATCACCCGCGGAAACTTCCGACTACTCGAACGACTCTTCCCCCAAATCCGGCGAGTCCTCAAAATCAACCAACTCGACACCATCACCAACGACGTCATCGAAACCGCCGCCAGCACCCTCATCATCGGAACCTAACCCGCCAAACAACGCCACCATCACCACGCCGAAAAGCGCTGACATTCACACCAGCAAACACGAAGCCGGCGAAACGGTCGAGGGTGACGCAGTGAGGGTTCCCCAAATGCGACACCCCCTGACGCCCGGGAAGGGGACATTATCGGAAGCCAGAAAAAACCGGAACTGAGGGAAGAGCTGGGTTTGTTCGACCGCGGTGATCGATGTGGAAGATTGCGGCCAATCCGACAAGCGAAATCAGCCGCCACTACTCCTATGCGATTTTAGGGCATCGATATTGGCATCAAGGAAGTCGGTCTCGTATTCGATTCTGACTTCTACGTAACTTGGATCTTTCTCAATCTGGGAAGGGAACGCTGCACAATCAAAGTAGACCACTGCATGTCGGATTTCCTCTGATTGGAGCTGTTGAAGCAGTCGTTCTGCCGTTGCTGACAGGGTTGCGATTTCTTGAGGTGAGGTACTTGGTTCGGGGAACTCGGGTGGCTCGAAGTCTTCTAGCACTGGAGTTAATTGGTGAATGAAATGGGCATGGAGGTCCTCACTGCGAGGGTCAAACCACTGGAACCCTCGCTCCATCACGCAGTCACTAGCCTGCTGCCACAGCAAAGTCACTCTTGAGTCGGAGCGTAATCGTTCTTCCAAGTCTGCGAGGGAATCACCGAACTCTGCGGCTAACTGCGTTCCGGAGTCCGTGCGCCATGCGTATATGCAGCCAGAGTCGGACGAATTGTTTTCACTGCTTCGCCCATAGAGAGCGGCTTCGTAGGCTGACCGAGATGATTCGTCGAGACTGGCTGCTATTGCATCGTTCGGGTCGACGAGTTCTGACTCGAAAGCTTCGTCCGTGTTGCCAACTAGGTCAGGTCCGACTTCGGCCTGGGGCAGTTCCAGCGTCGAGATGCCAAACCCATATTTTCTAACCCACTCTCCAAATTCGAGTTCCGTTGGATCGGGCGCTGCGGTTGAGTTTTCTGGAGGAAGATCAACAGGCACATATGTGAATCCTTGCTTCTTCATACAAAGCACGATGGTTTCCTGGCGACGCCGGTGGTCATCCGCAAACTGCTCGTCCTCGCTCATCCCGTAGGATTCGAATCCAAGGAAGGATGCAAGTGGGCTGTCATCTGCTTGAGGGTTGGCCAAATCGTCTGAACAAGCACCCAAGAGAAGGAGCCCCAGAAGCAGGCGCAAGCAATTCTTCATAGGACTGCGATGAAGGCGGGATGTGCTCCCTCAACTATGACGCCTACACCGCCTCGCTCTGCCACAGCATTGATTGTTTCTGTAGATTCGCGGTCAACGACAGGAAAGTAGCCTTCGAGGTAGCGATTTGGGAGCAACATCGTCATCAGGAATGTAAGCGGGCTCGAGAGAAAGAAGAGCCAGGGCCAGATTCTCGTTATTTGCACCTTGACCGATCTCAACTCGGTTGCAGGGTTGCCGCTCACGATCGAGACATTCGGGAGTTCTCCAGACTCGAATGCTTTCCAGGAGAGGACGCACTTTGTCGTCCGGCTAGCCACCTCTAGGCAATTCGAATAGGCCTGGCGCCACAACGCTGCAACGTGCGACCAAGCTCGCTGTTTCTTCGTCGAGTGACCCGATATCCACGACATCGAAATCCTCAGGGAGTTTGCCGTTTGCCTCTTCGACGCAGTCACGAAGTTTTTCAGTGAGGTCGGCTCGGTCTCCCGCCACTGGAATGCTTAGAAGACGATAGATCTCCTCCACATCGTTCGAGAAGGTTTCCCTGCACGAGGCGTCTGTCGCCTCCAAAGTGACGGCTACTTCGTCGGCCGTTGCTTCGTTGAATGACCCAATTCGAAAGCTCCAGTCGATGAGACCGGAGGGACTCGGCGAGGGAGCATTAAACGAGATGTCTACGTCATCAGGAATGTTGAGCCTGGCGACTTCTTGTGTGAAGCAATTGAAGGCCTCGTCAACCGCCAGTTTGTACTCGTTTGTTGAGACCGTCCGGTCTGACAGGGCTTCTTCTTGTGGGCCGGAGGTGGACTCTAGTACTGCGTCGATAGCAGCCTGAATGTTGATGTCGGATTGGCGTTCTGGCGTTGAGGTCGTCGTGCTGGCCGAAGACGAACAAGCCGCCCCGGCCAACACGAAGACTCCCATACAGAAGATTCTTAAAGAGTTTGAGATCAAGAACTGCAGATTACCACGTGTGCGATCGGACGAATTTGTACGAATTGCTCGTAGAAGTCGATTTGAAATAACCCTTGATGGTTGAGTCGTCGGGGTAATTTGCCGACACGTGCGAAAGAGACACATAACCAACTAGCCAACTGCAACCCGAGTGGTAGCTGCTGTAGTCGGTGTATGTATAGTTACTCGGCAGAACGATCTTTGTCTTGCCCTTGTAGTCACATACATGGCCCCATCCTCCGTATGTCCCCTGATTTAACTCCACATGGGTTAGATAGACCATCCCGTCGTTGCCGCCGTAGTAGACGGTCCCTCCTACAGCTGCGTTGCCGCCATAGAACGTCCAGTTCACCTTGTGAAATGATCCGGCTGAAGCAGCGCCGGCAGCCATCAGAAGCGCCACAAAGGCAGATGCTAAGATCAACGTAAAGCGCCGAATATTGGTTGTAGATGATGATGTCACTTGTTCCCCTTGGTTTGTTGTTGATTGCGTTCTCTCTATTGAGAACTGGATTGCTGTCGCACACCTCTAGAGCCCAATGGAAATACGAGTGGCGAGCTAGCCTCCTTGGCTGACTTGCCATCAGAGCCGGGTTTGTCATGATTCGGTAGCTCTGGAGGGCTCCTTCAGATTGACGGCTTTCTACGTGTGACTATCAACCATCCCCGATGGCACGGGCGTGCCAATCTCGTGACGCTGAGGTCGACCTGCGAACGGCTGAGCGCGCCTATCGATGACTGTCTGCCTGAATTAGACCGAGACGCCCTGCTTCAACGAGGCCGTGCTCGCGACCGCTGACAGACATCTTCTTCCAGAGGCCATCGAGCTTTCGACACATGGTCCTTCGAGACCACCCGAATTGGTTCGCCAACTCACTAATGGTCACATCGGAGACCAATGCATTCAGCCAAAGGACTTCGTCATCAGTCAATTCTGGAACACCACGCTCACAATACTTTTGTACTGCCGAAGCTGCCTCATGCAGATCAAGAACATGCCGTCGACAAGACCGCTCGGCATACAGACCGAAACGCATCAGGCTGGGCGTACTCGGCTCAATAGAAGCCGGCGCAGCGAGATGGGGGGCACGGTTCGCTGACTGAGGGTGGTTGACGATTGCCTCGGCTGAGTTGGCTAAGTAGTCACCCACGATGCCCCATTCTTTTTCAACTGCTACGGGCCGCTCACAACTCATGAGTGCAGCGCACGCGTCGAAGTCTGCAGCCAGGTCGCGCAGATACTCGATCGGGAGAGTCTCTAAGTAAATGTCAATTGCGTCTTGTTGGAACGCCAGGGTCCACGGCGGTGAAGCGTTGGACATCTCGGCGTAGCCGAGCTCGTAGACCCGAAGCACCTCTGTGGCAAACCCGGCAATGCGCGACGCCACTCGGTGAATCGTGGCAAGGGTCTCCTTATTGTATGCCGCCAAGACTCCCCCATCCGATGCCCGTCGGATTCAATTCAGACCTTAGACATTTTGAGTAACGAGATGAGAACCAAAAATCCCCATACTTCAACAACATTGAGGAGGCACACCTCCGGGATGCTCAA
>RCNE010001695.1_pt1 | contig 16760 bp, 21 predicted proteins | sample 2041361 | NCBI WGS metagenome assembly RCNE01 (sample SAMN09708229, study PRJNA481090) | Marine sediment metagenome, whole genome shotgun sequencing project.
TTATCCTTTGCTTATGTGCCGTTCTCGGAGCGGGAAGCTATTGGTGCCACCTAACGATAAGTTCTCGAAAGCATCTGGTACCGTAATAGCAGAACTGAGGATGAACGCATTGAGAGCGGCATCGTTGAATGCCTCGGCGACCTGAAACCCGATGAGGGCCGCGCGTTCGATATGCCAAACAGGTTGATGTTTCCCCATCAGTGCCACAATATGCGCATGCATCAACGGCTATTGTCTGTCGCATCTGACTAGCTTTTGCTACACTTTTTCTAGTGTACATGAGCTACGCCGCTTGTTGATGAGACCCGACATTAGTACCTTGCCTGATCCGCTGACCCGCCGCATGTCGAATGCGAAAATGCTCTGCCAATCGCTTGAAAATCTGCGGATAGGTTTCAATAATCCGGCTGGATGCGTTGATCATCGCCATAAGTCCCGGTGATTGAATTTCTATTTCCCATCGAAGGAGGTCCTCCATCTCTTCATCTGCATAGGCGTCGATGAGATAGGCTACTCCGTTCGTTGTTACTAATTCTACACTCTGGGAAGCTGCTGCTGCACCAAAAAAACACCTTATAGCGTTGCGAGACACATCAAGAAGCCAAATTCCAAGTTTAACTCCCATAAATTTGCCTCAGCCGCCGCGTCTGCTGTCAGAGTAAGGATCGTGCTATTCGCTCCAGCCATGGACGTGAACGTCGCGTCCAGAGTGCCCCTTCATGATCTTAACGGCGAGGTCTTCCCTCTCCTTGTCGCGCGTTCGAACCCACATCAAAATACCGCCGCGCCGGATCTGGTTATCATAGTAATCCTTGTGGTGTTTCCCAACCCGCCTTGCGAGAAGTGTTCCGATGACAGCGGCAGGGCTACCGCCTATGGCGATGGCCGCGATCGATGCGGCCAATGTGCTTGCGGGTGTTAAAAGGGCCGTCATCGCGATGGCCGAACCCACAAAGAAAAACCCGCCAGCAATGGCGCCTTCGAGTTCTCCTATGCCTTCTTCTGATACAAAGTGGGCTCGGGGTGCGTTGGGGTTGTCTTCAAGCTCGGACGCCCGCCAATACGCTTTGCCGAGTTTTTCTTCCAATGCTTCTTGGCTTCCCAGCAGACTTATGTCCGAATGGTGGAAGCCTACAGAGCGCAAATCATAAAAAGCGGCCTGCTGCGTCTCGAATGTATCGAACACCCCAACGGCTTCGGGTACATTGATGTAGGTTGTGTTCTCTTGCTTTAGTTCTGTCTCAGTGTTAGGCATTCTGGCCTCCTAGCTAGGTTCGGCAGTCAATGTTACTCAATCAGCATAGAGCTTTCAGGCATCCCATAATTGAGATGTATCAAAAACTTGGACTGCCAAGCTTACTTTGGAATGAGAGCAGTGGCCCAGAATATTGGGCTAGTAGTGCCATTGCCCAGACACGATCATCGAAGGGGTTCACGGCTTCGGTCGGTCATCCAAAGCAGCGAACCCGCCGCTACCAACCCCGATAAGATCATAAGTGCTGCAGGCATAATCGGTCGTGCGGTGACATCAATCAGCCAAGTTGAGAGCATCGGAGTGGCTCCGCCAAGTACCCCAACCCCAAGATTGAACGAAATCGAGTATCCGGTCAGGCGGTCCGAACTGGGGAAAAGCTCGACAAATGTTGCTGGAGCCAATCCGAGTGGGACGCAAATTAGAGCAACAAGGACAGCCTGCGCCGCTACAATTTGATTCATAGTACCGTTCAGCATCAGCATGCCCAACGGCCAAGCCAACAATGTAAGCGTGAAAAGCGCTGCTGCAATCAGATGAGTACGCCGCATCCAAACGTCACCGAGCCAGGCAAAGAAGAGCATAAGCGGAATCGTCATGAGCGTTAAAACACTGTTGATCTGAAGGGAGCGCGCATCCTCAAGGCTGCTGTGACGCGACAGCCAGCCGGGCAGGTAAACCATGATGAGATAGAACATCATTCCGTATCCCGCTGCAAACAGACATGCTTGAACCATCTCCTTGCGGTTCTCGCTCCAAACCTGCCGAAACGGGGAGATCGAAGGGGTTCCTTCAGCATGCGCCTTGAAATGTGGTGATTGCGGCAAACTGCGGCGCAGTACGAGCGCGGAAAGGCCCAGCACGCCACCAAACAAGAATGGCAAGCGCCACCCCCATGCTTCCAGTACGTCGTTGGGAAATATCGAAGTCACGAGGGCCGCCGCTGCCGACCCTAAAAGCATCCCCAACATACCACCAACATTGGCCCATGAGCCTGCTCGCCCGCGTTGATCGTCTGGGGCTGTTTCGACCATGTAAGTTACTGAGCTCGAAAACTCGCCGCCAACGGAAAGGCCCTGAACCAATCTTACCAAGACCAGCAGAATAGGTGCTGCAACGCCGATGGAGTCGTAATCTGGCAGCAATCCCAGCATAATCGTTGGAAACGCCATCATTGCGACCGAGATCAGCATCGTCCGCCCGCGCCCGATCGTATCTCCCAACCATCCAAAAACTACCGCACCCAAGGGGCGCATCACAAATCCTGCTGCAAAGACGCCATAGCTTGCAAGCAGCGACGCAGTCGGATCTTCGGTTGGGAAAAAAAGCCTGCCAATGATGACGGCGAGGTAACCGTAGAGTGCAAAATCATACCATTCGACAACGTTTCCGATGACTCCGGAAATACGCGCTTTACGGCGTTGTGTCGGCGTCATCTCCGAGATGTGGGGGGCCATTCCAGTCAAGGTTTTGCTCCGGTTGGTAGAGCTAGTCCCACAATTGTGCCCAGTTTAAAATGGATCAGGATTTCGCTCAGGCAACAATTCTCAATAGTTTTAATCAGTTTTACTATGCCTCCTCTGGCGTAACTGTTCCGCGGAACGAATGCACACGTTCCGCGTTTTTGCATACTATTCAATGCTCTGCTCCTAGGGATGGACTATCTGACCGTAACGACGGTTTGCGAAGTATGGTGAAGTACTTTCTGTGACACACTTCCCAAAACAGCCTCTCTGATTTTTCCCAACCCGCGCGAGCCGATCACTATCATATCTATATTCTGTTCCTTTGCAGCTTCAAGAATTTCATCAGCATAGTCGCCAGAACGCACAGAAGTCTTTACGTTTTGCGCGCCCAGTTCTTCACTTTGGCTTTTTGCAGAAGCGGCCAATTGATCGCCGACTGCAGATATAACCCGTGCGGTTTGATCGGTGGTCCCGCTGCGTCCCAGATAATCGTACACCTGCCCAGGGGAAAAGGTGAAGCCGGGCGAAGGCGAAAACGCATAGTGTGCCTGTTCAACTATATTTTCGACCTCTGCCATTCGAACCAGCTCCTCAACTGGGCGCCCGTGCATCAAGACATGGACGATAAAGAGGTCAGCTTCGAGTTTGTGCGAAAACTCGGAAGCTACGCCCAAAGCACGACGCGCATTATCTGATCCGTCATAGGCTAGAAGAATTTTACTAATCATGGCCGTACTCCTTGGCGTATTTGTTTTCAAATTTAGAATAGCACTCCTGTATCCGACTCCTGTTGACACCGATCAATTGGCAACGCCCCTTTCGATCTGGCTGTGGATCCGATTTCTTCAGCGTCGGTGATGCTTACGCTCTCTAACGCCGGCTTATCGTCCCACCGTGTGAAGTCGACCGCGGATTGATTAAGGTCAATCTTGGGGGATTCTAAAACTGTTAGAGCTTGTTGGACTGAGCGCAACCGGAGGTGGCCAGATGGAATTACAAGTAATTTTTTCAGCGGGCCTATGTGAAATTCGTGGTCCGGTCAGCATTTTTTTTGCCCCGGCGCAGATCGAAAAAACAGCCGTTCAAGGACAGCAAAACCGCCTTGAGTTATTGATTGCAAACAAAAATGAGGTGCCTCGTTGCACCATGTCCTCCAATGGTCGAAAAGAGGTCGAACATATTGAGACTAGCATCGGAGTCGCCAGGCCTCTCCGCTACCAAGCATCGATTGAAGGCAGGGCGCATCACATGCCACAAGGGTCGATCGGACCCAAGCTGACAGCTGCGTGTGTTCTTGTGATCTTGGACCAAACGGCGGGCATCCAAGTGTCCAAAGAGAGCTGAGGCGATCAGATGAGCATCAAAACCCCACTAAAATCCGACACGAAGACCGATGGCCGCATTGCGGCCATTCGCGGCGGTGTTGTTGATGTGATGTTCGACGGGCCAGTTCCCCGCATCCATGACCTGCTTTATGCGGATAAGGTCGCGTTGGAAGTAGCTGGTTTGATAGGTAACGGTATGGTGCGGGCCATTGCCATGGCACCGGTACGCGGGCTTGGCCTTGGCATGACAGTTAAGGCGACAGGTGGGCCGATCTTGGTTCCGGTTGGCGACACTGTTCTAGGCCGGATGCTGGATGTCTTTGGTAGCCCCATTGATGGCCGTCCAGCCCCGGTTGCGACGGAACACCGCTCAATCCATCAGTCTCCACCCAAACTCAGCGACCGTGTGCTGCATTCCCAGATCCTCGAGACAGGGATCAAGGCCATTGATCTATTGTCCCCTATCGAACGGGGCGGCAAGACGGGCCTTTTTGGCGGAGCAGGCGTGGGTAAGACCGTGTTGATCACTGAGTTAATCAACAACACCGTGCAGCACCACAAAGGTGTGAGCCTGTTTTGCGGGATCGGCGAACGCTCGCGCGAGGCCGAGGAGCTGTACCGCGAGATGGGTGAGGCGGGGGTCCGCGAGAAGACCGTAATGCTGTTTGGGCAAATGAACGAGGCCCCCGGCGTACGGTTTCTGGTGGGCAATACTGCGCTGACGATGGCCGAATATTTTCGCGACGACAAAGGGCAGGATGTCTTGCTCCTGATCGACAATATCTTCCGCTTTGTTCAGGCGGGGTCTGAGGTGTCGGGCCTGATGGGGCGTATGCCGTCGCGTGTCGGCTATCAGCCGACGCTTGCCACGGAACTGGCAGCACTTGAGGAACGCATTACGTCGACCAAAAGAGGCGCAATTACCTCGATCCAAGCTGTATACGTACCCGCCGACGATTTCACCGATCCGGCTGCAGCCCATATCTTCTCCCATCTGTCAGCATCGGTTGTCCTGTCGCGCAAACGGGCCAGTGAAGGGCTGTATCCAGCAGTCGATCCGCTGTCGTCAGCGTCGGTGATGCTGACGCCCTCTGTCGTCGGGCAGCGACACTATGACATTGCTCGCGCAGTGCGCCGGACACTGGCCGAATTCGAGGAGTTGCGCGACATTATCGCAATGCTTGGCCTTGAGGAGCTGTCGTCGGCTGATCGTGCTACCGTGGCGCGGGCCCGAAGGTTGGAGCGGTTCCTGACGCAGCCTTTCTTCACAACAGGGTCCTTCAGTGGGATGCAAGGCAAGCGGGTGTCGATTGAAGATACGTTGACCGGCTGTGAGACAATCCTTGCGCAGACTCAGTTTGATTTGCCTGAGAGCGCCTATTATATGATCGGCGGTCTGGATGATCTGGAAGCCAAGGTATGAGTATGGCATCCGACATGACCGTGACCCTGCGCCTGCCAACCCGCACTCTATTCGAGGGGCAGGCAACGCGCCTGACTGCTATGGCCCAGAACGGCGCTTTCGGCATTTGGCCAAACCATGCTGATTTCGTCACAGCACTTGTGCCGTCGGTCATGGCGTTGCGTCTTACCAACGGGACTGAAGCATTCTTTGGCATCGATGAAGGACTGCTGGTCAAAAAAGGACACAAAGTTTCTGTTGCCGCCCTGCGCGGGGTCCACGGTGATGATCTGGGCACTCTGCAGGACACCGTTAAGGCGAGCTTTGTCCAAATGGATGAGGAGGAACGCCAGGCCAGGTCCGCTTTATCGCGGCTCGAGGCCGACATGGTCCGGCGCTTTGCCGAACTGCAAAGGCCGCAGTGATGACGGGCAAGTCCGACAAATCCACCGAAGAGATTGCGCGCCAAGCCAAGCGGATGAAATCAGCGCGCGATCATCCGGGGCCAAGCCCACTGCGGGGCATCGGCACATTCGGGATGATCGGCTGGTCCATCGCGGTGCCAACGGTCGGTGGGGCATTTCTGGGTATCTGGCTGGACCGTGTCGCGCCCCAAAGCTTTTCCTGGCCCATCACCCTGATCTTGGGTGGTGTCGTTCTGGGCAGTTTTATTGCGGCGGCGTGGATCAACAAGGAAGGAGGCGACAAATGATTAACGTTGACTGGACCTCGGTAACGGTGGGCCTTGCAGCAGGTACATTGATGGGCGCTTTCTTCTTTCTTGGGCTGGCCTTTGGAATGCGGATCGCGTTGCGCACCAAGATCCCAATCAAAGTTCTGGCACTCAGTGCAGCACTGCGAATTGCGGCCTTGCTTGGGGTCGGTTGGGCCATAGTGCAACAGGGTGGCCCATGGTCCACCCTCGGCTTCGGGATTGCATTTTTTGTCATTCGTTTCATTGCCACGACGTGCGTACGCGCTGGTGCACCTGCGGGAGAGACCCCATGAACCTCTCGCCCGACCAAACAATTGTGTTTCAGGTATGGGATATCCCCATAAACGCGACAATTTTCTTCACTTGGATCGTGATGGCGTTGCTGACCATCGCCTCGATGCTGATCACCCGCAAGCTGCGACCAGACGTGCCACCGAACCGCTGGCGGACGATGCTTGAAGTGATCGTGCAAGGCATACAGGGACAGATAGAGGAAATTGCGCCTGGCCCGTCACGTTACCTTTTGTATTTTGCAGGGACATTGTTTTTGTTCATCGCCATGTCGAACCTGCTACTGGTCGTCCCGGGGTTTGATCCGCCAACATCATCCCTTTCAACAACAACTGCGTTGGCGATGTCTGTTCTCATTGCAGTCCCGTTGTTTGGAGTGACGAGCAGGGGGCTAGGCGGGTATCTCAAAACCTATCTGGAGCCGTCTTTCATCATGCTCCCCTTTAATGTCATCTCGGAATTCTCACGCGGTATCTCGCTCGCTATCCGCCTTTACGGAAACATCATGAGCGGGGCCGTGATTGCAGCAATCTTACTGAGCGTGGCCCCCTTTTTCTTTCCCGTGGTTATGGATGTACTCGGCCTTCTGACCGGTATGATCCAAGCCTACATCTTCGCAATTTTGGCGACCGTCTACATCTCGAGCGCAACCGGTTCGCCAACCCCTCCCCAGCCCGAAAAGGACACAGAATGACAGACCTTGGACTTATTGCCGGAATCTCAATCTTTACGGCCGGCTTGACCGTTTCGTTCGGTGCCATCGGCCCAGCTTTGGGTGAAGGGCGTGCGGCAGCAACCGCCCTCAGCGCAATTGCGCAACAGCCAGATGCCGGATCGGCCATATCACGGACCTTATTCGTCAGCCTCGCCATGATCGAGTCGACGGCGATCTATTGCTTTGTCGTCGCGATGATACTGATTTTCGCCAATCCCTTTTGGGCGGCGGCGCTGGAAGCAGCTCAGGCCGCAGGGAACTGAGGAATGTCAATCGACTGGATCACTGTCGCGGCTCAGATTGCCAACTTTCTGGTTCTGGTCTTGCTTTTGAAGCGGTTTCTGTATCGTCCTATTCTGGACGGTATTGACGCGCGCGAAACTGAGATCACCAATAGAATGCAAGAGGCGATAAAGGCAAAGGAGCAGGCCGAGGCATCTGGGGCGGAGTACCATAACAAGGAGCGCGCCTTAGATATTGCACAGTCCGAGATGTCCGAAACGATCCGCAAGTCCGCTGAGGAAAAGCGTGATGCGCTATTGGCTGAGGCGCATCAGCGGATGGAGCAGGAACAAGCCAATTGGCAGACACATCTGGACGAAGAAGCGCATAAATTCACGACCAAGATGCACCGTGTTGGGGCAAGTGCCCTCTTGTCGCTCACGCGCAAGGCACTGACGGATCTGGCCGACGAGACATTAGAAGAACGGATGGCGCATCACCTTGTTCAGCAAATTAAACCAATGGCCGCAGATCTGCGCAGCGCGACTGGAAAGGCGAGTGTTGCTTTGGTGACAAGTCATGAACCATTGCCAAAATCGACACAGAAAAAATTTGCTGCCGAATTAAAGAGTGTGTTTTCTGATGTTTCAGTCACATTCGATACTGATGCGGATCAAGCGCCGGGTCTTGTGCTGCGCATGGGTGGCGCGCAGCTGGCTTGGACGGTGGACACTTATATTGATGGACTTGAAGCGCTTGTTGGACAGCAACTTGTCAGCGGTGGCAAGCCGAAGGTGAACTCACATGAGCAGTAAGACTGCCAAAGTCAGTGCAAGTCCTGAGGCGCTTCTCAAGGCACTTCTTGAAAGTCCCGCGCCTGCGCCAATGCTCAGTGAAATTGGTCAAGTTGCTGAGGTGGCTGACGGGATTGCCATTGTGGCGGGTCTGGAACGTGCCCTGTCTGATGAGTTGCTGCAGTTTGACGGCGGTGTGGTGGGGATCGTTCTTGACCTTGAGCCTGGCCGACTCGGCGTTGCTCTTCTTGGTGTGTCTGACCGTGTCGCAGTCGGGAGCAGCGTTATGCGGACCCGCACTGTTGTTAGCGCCAAGGTTGGTCCAGCACTTTTGGGCCGCGTTGTGGATGCGTTGGGTGACCCGCAGGACGGTATGGGGGCGATCAAGGCTGAGATGATGCGACCGGTCGAGGCTGAAGCGCCAAAAATCTTAGAACGGCAAGCCATTACTCGTCCTTTGGCGACAGGTATCAAGACGGTTGATGCGGCCGTACCGATTGGCCTTGGGCAGCGGCAACTCGTAATCGGCGACAGACAGACAGGCAAGACGTCACTGGCGGTGGATGCGATCCTCAACCAGAAAAACAGCGATCTGATCTGCATCTACTGTGCCATCGGACAGCGCGGTGATGCGGTCGCCAAAGTAATTGGTGCAATCACAGATGGCGGCATGATGGAGCGCACGATAATCCTCGCGGCTGGCGATGAAGGGGCTGCGGGTCTGGCCTATATCGCGCCCTATGCGGCACTGACGATGGCTGAGTATTTCTCGGGCGAAGGCAGGGACGTGCTGGTCATTCTTGACGATCTGACCCACCATGCCCGATCCTACCGCGAGCTGTCGCTCTTGCTACGCCGCCCACCGGGTCGCGAGGCCTTTCCCGGTGATATCTTCTACATCCATGCGCGATTGTTGGAGCGCGCGGGGCAGTTCACCGAAAGCTTGGGCGGTGGGTCGATCACTGTATTGCCAGTTGTCGAGACGCAAGCCGAAAACCTGTCCGCATACATTCCCACCAATCTTATTTCGATCACCGATGGCCAGATATATCTGACACCGCGCCTTGTGCGAAAAAATCAGTTTCCAGCAGTAGATTTGGGGGTCTCAGTCTCAAGGGTAGGTGGCAAGGCACAAAGTAAAGCGTTCCGATCAGTGGCGGGCAATTTGCGTGTTACCCTGTCGCAATTTGAGGAACTGGAGGATTTTGCCCGTTTTGGCACGCGGCTTGACGACGCAACGCGCGCGCGGCTGACGCGGGGTGCAGCTGTTCGTGCTTCGTTGCGACAGGCGGAGCGCGATCCCATTCAGGCTATCGAACAACTGGCTGTTCTGGTCGCCGCCATGGAGGGCCAATTCGACGGACTAAGCGAGGCGGATATTCTCGCAGTCATGACGGCCCTCAGAGCAGCGGCTGTACGTGACCTGGGCGATATCGCTGAACAGATCGCGCAGAACGAACCCTTTGATGACGACGCCAGAACCCGAATGGTCGCGCTCGGAAAGCACGCCCGTGAAACACTGGAGGAGGGGCAGTATGACGCAAACGCTTGAAGCGCTGGCACGGCGCACGACCAGCATGCAGGGCATTCGCAGCGTGGTCCATACGATGAAAACGTTATCGGTTATTAATTCTGCCCCATACGAACATGCGGCCAGCGCCGTCAAAGACTATCACGACACGGTTCTGGAGGGCCTACATGCTTTCCTTTCGCAATCAGGGCCAATCAATGTAGCCACTTCGGATATTGCCGCAAAAGTTATGGTTGTGTTCGGCTCGGACCATGGTTTGTGCGGCAACTATAACGAGGCGCTTGCTACACATGTTGGACAGCACATTGATTCCAATGCGGACAACGCCACAACCATCCTGTGCATAGGGGCACAGATGGCCGATGCGCTTGAAGATCAGGGTCTCGGGGTTCAAAAAACTTTTTTCCCGCCCGCGTCAGTCGACGGGATAGGTCGGATGGCAAACCTTCTGACGCAGAAATTAGACGATATCAGACGGGACATGCATCCACGCCAAGTATCTGTGTCTCTTGCCTACTTTGCGCGCATTGACGGTGGAATACAGGCCCCAGAAATTGAATCGTTGTTACCACTCGATCCTGCACTGGTCAGTGAGCTTCAGGCAAAACCATGGTCGTCGCGCAGCCTGCCATACTTTTCGATGCCACTGGACGATCTGTTTATGGCGCTGGTCCGGGGGCACCTGTTCGCGACCCTGTTCAAGGCTGCGGCCGAGGCGCTCGTCACTGAGAATGCCGCGCGACTTGCCTTAATGCAGCAGGCCGAGCAATCGGTCGAAGACAGGCTGGAAGAGCTGACGTCCGACACCCGTGTACTACGCCAAACTGAAATTACGACCGAACTTCTTGATGTCATTGTCGGGTTCGAGGCACTTAAAAAAAGAAGTTACCTAAGAAATACGTAGGTGTGAGCCTTCCAGAAAACCTGAAGACAGGCTAGCCTATTTAGCTACACCCCATTAGTTGGACAGTTTCGGGCATAAATTAAGCTACTCTTTGCACCTGCTGATCGGGGCTGGTTGTTTCATTTCGCTGCCAGTAGACCATGGTAGGTGGCCTGCCGCCAACTGAGGAATGCGGGCGTTTGTGATTGTAGAATTCGACCCATTTTCTGACGCCAGCCTTGGCCTCTGATCCGGTCTCCCATGCGTGCAGGTATGCCAGTCTCAAGAGGAGCCGACATTACTACTTAGCGCAGCATCCGACAATTCGGGCTTGTCTTATGTTTTCCCCATCGATCTGCAAAGATTGAGCCATTCCCCACCGAGCCAATCTTGGCGGGGAATTGTGGCGGCTGGATCGATTTGGGCTTGGTCGTAAGGGACCGTAAAAGAGTAGGATCAGCCGCCGTCTTCGCATGAGGCCTGAACGGATACGCAAGCCATGGGCTTGCATGACAAGCATAGGACATGACGATGATGACAGATAATAGCATTGGAATTGATATTTCGAAGGACTTTCTGGATGCCCACCGACTGAGTGATGGAGCGGCAGCGCGCTTTGAGAACTCACCCGCCGGTTTCCGCACCTTATCGACATGGCTGGGCGATGACATGCCAAAGTTTCCACGTAGCCAAAGTCCAGATTGATGCAGAACAAATCTTGAGCTGTAGATGTGTGCTAAGTTTCGGAGACATACTTAGCAACCGTGGTTCAAATGGCGTCCAAAGAGGGGCGAACGGATGAGATTTATTCTCTTAATAGGCGTTTTTGGAGCGTTCGCGACAACAAGCTCCTCAGAGGAGTTATCACTTAGGTATTGGGGCGATACGACAAGCCGTGAACAGGAAAATGCGCACGCCTCAAGTGTAGCTCTGCAGTTCCCTGAGCTTGGCAAATTCAAGTTCAAGGAGACCGAACTGAACTCATTCATGCCAGATGGTGTTGGGGATATTGGTTTTGGTATTCTTGGCCTCACAAAAGATGGAAAAGTCTGTGTAAACTTCGAGGGAAAATTCGACCAGTGCGGCTTGTTTCTGAGCAGTCACGGAATTCGTTTTCGATTGACTGACGAACGGGTTGATTTCCCCATCTACCTTGGACTGGAAGTAAGATAGAGGTTCGTAACAGCATTGGTTTACGTTGGAAAACAAAACCAATGAGCGCCGAACGCACTCGTCATTTTTACAAGTAAACTGCTCGATGATCTCATCGCGCTCGGCGGCACAGGCTGGTGGAAGGTTGATCCTGTTAAAGCTCGAGGTGTTGCTCACACACAATTCCCATGACAAGCGTCGTCCAGGCCTACCGGAGCGACATGGGCAGTCATTTATGGTCACCAAAATTAGGGATTTGGCTTAAGATGAGGACGGCCGTAGGCCCATTCAGTTCAGTGAGTTCGCTGAGACTGACGCGGGCTATCGATGGCCAGGGTATCGATAGCCCAGTGAATTATTCGGCATCCGAAGAGATTCTTGGCCAGGTTTCAGTGGGTAAGTGGCGCTCAATGCCCAATGTGCCCTTTGAAGCCGCGCAATCACTGCGACGTGGAGATGATGCGCCTGTAGCGCGTATGTGCGCGAGCGAGGGACAGGATCTTTGTGTGGAACCTGAAGCTGTTAGCATCTCAATTGAGACGAGTTTGCTATTTGGCAGCAATTCAAAGATTTTTGGCGGGCCTTGCCTGTCGATCAAGAAATGCGGGGGAAGCAACCAGTATCAAGGGAAATTCAAAAATCTTACGAGAAACAAGGCTACTGTCTTCGAGTTGGCCAACCCGAATGGCGAGATCCATTTTTCAACCAGCAAATCAATCGCCCGGTCTGTGGTGTCCAGTTGTACTGTCACACTCGGGTTTTCGGCAATAAATTGGTGTATCACAGCTGCTTTGTTGCACAAATCGGTTTGAGGTAGTGCTCCCCCTTACCCCAGATGCAACGCTTACCAAGTTTTGACAGGTTTGTGGTATTCGGCGTCCGTAAGGGGATCGTTCACCGGATATTTTTTTGCCACAGGCCAAACCCTATGAAACAGGCATCAAACCCGTCTCATTTAAATGGTACGGAAAGATTTGGAGAAGAGGGACCCTAGATGCAACGCTTACAAAACACTGAGAAATATAAGCAAAGTTGCTGGGCTGAACTTTTGCCGGATTGGCCCCCATGTGGCCCCCAGATAGAAATTGATCAATTATACTAAGAATTAAAAAGGCCACCAAGCTATTGAGCTTAGTGGCTTTTTATGGCTCCGACGGTAGGGATCGGAGCCACTTCAATATCGGCTTAAGTCATTGAATTCAAAGGCGGTAAGTCTAAAGTGTCTGCGTAGGATGCCACAGTCTGATGGCACAAAGTTAACCCGAAATAATTTGGGTTTCAATGGCCTGTTACCGTATGCTGTTCGGTGCGGACAACATCAAGCAAGGTGGGTAACGTTGGCAGGCTGCCTGTTTCAGGGTGTGCGATACGAAGGGTTTGTTTGTTGAGAATGCACATGCACAAATCTGTTTGACATACTGGGATCGGTTCCGGTGAGACGCGGCCTTGTTGAGAGAACTGGTCAACGCTGCATTGCGGGCAGTATATGAACCTGACGGGAGAACACTCAAGATCAGCGCGGCAGATGCTCCACTCGTCCGAACCATCTACGACCTCTATGGCAAACACCGCAACATCTGGGTCGTCAAAACCGAAGCTGACAAGCGGGGTCTGAAGACCGTAATCCGCACATTGTCATCTGGTCGGTTGAAAAAGGAAACTGCATTCAGCTTTTCCAACTCACCGAGGGATGAACTGCCGCCGGCAAAGCAATGCAAAACCATTACCGCTTCGATGCAAATGAGCGAGGGTTCTTCCAGATCTCTGCTGTTGGCTGTTGAAAACAGCAATTATCTTGGATGCAAGGCTTCCTCGATTTAGAATCTAATGCCTGACAATGAAGATAAAGATGCAAGACGAACGCCGCATGAAGATGGTCTGGAGTCAGAAGGCAATAAGCCACTGCATTGGCCACATCTTCAGGCAAGCCCGCGTCCCTTAAGCCTACGTTTGCGTATCGCTGTTTTTTCATTTGCTCGACCTATACCACTGTTCAGACCTCAGATAGCCTCTCTTCTTTTGAAGCAATCAGAGATGACAGTCGTTCGTCCATCATTTTCCCGCAGGCTCCAAAGTGTATCTCCCTGTGCGCATTTGGGCCGTTCGTGTCAATCGACACCAAGGGCGGATAACGACTGCTGCCAAGAACAGGAAGGTCGCGCTTACAGATGTACGGCTCGACACAGAGCTGACCTTAAGGACTAAAATCAGGTTGTTGCGCGGGCCCGCTATCTGATATTCGGTCCCAAAGAGCCCCATTAGTGCCATAGCTCGGAAAGCTCCGGGGCGGTCGTGCGTCGTGCCGCGCGGGCCTGGTGACTCCGCATCAGGCGATCACGAACCTTCTCGAGGGAATCCTCTGGCGATGTGGGCAGGTCAAAACCGGCGAAACGAGCGGGGACAGTAAATGTGGACATGGGGGAGGCCTTTCAATCGCCCCATAAGGGGCAGAATTCGAATAGGGAGCAGCAGGCGTCATGGCCTCGGAAAGGGTCTTATGCGCCTATGCGACTAATTCGAATGGAAAGGTGTTTCATCAAGAGGTGGATCATAGTGGGCAAGATAGGGGAGGTGCAAGAGGGTAAACGCAGCTTGATGCGGATTATGATGCAACCATCCTCAACGCATTGAAGATAAACTATTTCGATTATCGTTACGGGTCCAGCAGGCTGCTGGTCGCAGGAGGATCAGGAAGGGCTCTGCCCGAACGGATCTGACGAGAAGGGGTCTCGGGGGTATCCCCTGAGCGAACGTCATGTTGTGGGGAGGGCTTGTCCGGACCGCAACATGTCTAGTGAGTAGCGCAGCGGCAATTCTCACGGGTTCGTGATGGGCAATCCCCAGAAAACCGCCGTAACCTGTGCCGGAATTTTCAGGGTTATCGGGTATTCTTGGGGAAAGCAGATAACCCGAGGTTCACCATGTCCGTTCATAGCAAGTTTGACAATCCCCAACCCGTCAACACTCCAAAGCCGCCGATTGTGCTGCGGCTCCAAGGGCTGCATCCGGACAACCTCGGCCGCTTTGATATGCATGATCATCGCAACGGTGGCGATCTCTCTCATGTTGATCTGGATGCGTCAGAGCTGAATGAGGTCCTGCATTGCGAACCCAAATGGCAGGAAACGATCAAGGCAGAAGCCGCTTCAGCCAGGCGCAACAATTTCCGTGAACGGATGGAGGCTTTGCGGAAGAAGGGCCGCAAAGCTGAACGCGAGGCGCTCATCGTCGAAGGGGAAAGTGACCCATGGCGGCGCTGTTCTGGCGGTCCCTTGCGAGAGGGCATCCTTACGGTCAACAAGGAATGGTTCGGCGGGACGGGGCAAGCCGAATGGGACGCGGAGAAGGTCGCTGCGTTCAAGCAAACGGCAATGGAATTTTTGCTCAAGCATTTTCCGGATGGGCAGTTGCGCTATGCCAATGCGCATCATGACGAGGAGGCCTTTCATATCCATTTCGTTGCGGTGGTCTGGACAGAGAAAGTCACCGCAAATCGCGGGCGGCAGGTTTTGTTGCAGGCCTCATTGAACCCGCTTTTGAAGAATTACGAACATGCGCAGGATTTGGCCGGAGAGGCTTTTGCGCCGCTTGGCATCGCCCGAGGAGAACGGCGTGCCGAGGCGCGTCGGGTTGCGAAAGAGGCTGGCGAAGACGTGCCCCAAAAGCGCCGCCATATCCCGCCTTCGGAATGGCGGGCCGATCAGCAGGCAGCGGGTCATGAGAAATCCAGCGAGATTTTGGATGCTGCACAGAGCAAAGCCAAAGAGATGATCGAAGATGGACGGACCGTCGGCAAGACCACGATCCGAAAATCGCGCAAACGCGCGGTAAAGGAGGCGCGTCGCAGGAAAGAGGCCGCGACACGCGAGGCGGCGGCGGCAGAACGCCACCGCAAAGAAGAGGAGCGGGCAGCGGATGCCGCCCGCAAAGAGAGGGCTGATGCCGAAGCTACGCTCGGCATCATCGAAGAAAAGGCAGCAAATATTGTTCAGACAGCGCAAGCGGCGGCGGGAGAGTTGCAGCAGGTGAAGGAGGAGACGCGTGTTGAGGTCGAGAAATTGCAGGGAGTGAGGGCGGAAACAGAAAAGGCCAAGGCAGGGCTGGCTGATGTGTTGGCGGAGGTTGAGGGCGCTGCGTTGGAACGGGATCAGGTTAAGGATGAGGTGGTGGAGCAGGGCCACAAGCTTGGTCGTCTTCGGTCGACGGCGAAGAAGGAAAGTGAGGACTTGGACCAGACTGAAGAGATGGTTCGGTCACTGAAATCGGCAAGGCAGGCCGAAGCGCAGGCTTTGGACAAGGAGAAAAGGAAGCGGTTGGCGGCAGAGGCAGAGTTGGCGGATGTTGAAGCAAAGGTTGTGACTGCAGAGGCGAAACTTTCAAAGGCGGTGTCTTTGATGAAAACGCTTGTGGAGGGCATCGATATGCTTGGCGGTGCCGTCTTGCGCTGGATATCGGGGCCAAAACCGAGCGAGGAAAAGCTGGGTTGGGGACCAAATGCGCCGAAAACCAAAGAGGACCGCAGACGGATTGCGACACGTATTAAACCTGTGATGCCGAAACTGATGCCTCTCGCGCAATCCATCCGCCGCACGATTGACGAAACCCTGAGCCGCGAACGCGCCGAGATTGCCGCAGATGCAGCTTATGTTCTCGAACAGCGCGAGAATTTGGAAGCGGAGCAACGGGCTGAGTTGACCCGCATTCTGAATAAAAACTCAGAAAGCGACCCGACGTCTGACGGGCCGGGAACTTGATCAGACCACGGTTGGTAACTTCTCAATGGCCGCCTGCAGGACCGCGGGCGGCGTAGGCTTGCTATAGGTGCGTTCATGGGTGTCTTTACCCTCATGGCCGACGATATCGCGCAGCACCTTGTCGGTCACTTCGGGAACGTGTTCCAGCACGCCCTGATGCTCACAAAGCAACAGGAATATCGGCAGCCAGCGTTCTAACCGCGCCGACTGCCAAGAGATGCAAGACGTTGAAGTGATGATGCGGAATTAAGTCAACCA
>RCNE010002378.1_pt1 | contig 16725 bp, 15 predicted proteins | sample 2041361 | NCBI WGS metagenome assembly RCNE01 (sample SAMN09708229, study PRJNA481090) | Marine sediment metagenome, whole genome shotgun sequencing project.
CTTGTTTCAATTTTTCTGCTTCAACGTCTTCTTTTGCCCTAACCGTATACGTCCCAAATTTATAAATAGACTGCGGTGTAAGACCTAAATGACCCATAACCGGAATACCTGCAGCTAAAATCCGCTTTACAGATTCTTTAATCTCCGCACCACCTTCAACTTTTACAGCATGTGCGCCACTCTCCTTCATGATACGTATGGCAGACCTAAGCGCTTCTTTAGGATCACTTTGGTAACTTCCAAACGGGAGATCTACCACCACCAAAGCACGGTCAATCGCCCTTATAACAGAGGATGCGTGATAAATCATTTGATCCAAGGTAATGGGCAAGGTGGTTTCATGGCCTGCCATCACGTTACTAGCGGAATCACCTACCAAAATAACATCCACATTGGCAGCATCCACAATTTTAGCCATGGAATAGTCATAAGCCGTTAACATAGATATCTTTTCGCCGTTTCTCTTCATGTCCACCAAGGACTTTACGGTGACTCTTTTGTACTCTTTTTTTGCTATGGACATGTATTTTGATTTATTCGGAGTTAAAAATAAGGAGTTTTGATGACAATGAGGTGCAGTTAAGGCAATGGCTTTAATTACTTTTTGTTCTATGGATTATTCTTACTTTTAGATTTCAACTAAAATTAGATCGTATAATGAAGTACCTAATAACACTCCTCCTCTTTTCTTTTAGTTCCCTAGTGTCAGCGCAAAGCCCAGAAGAAACAGTAAAAAATACAGTTGATTCCTTTTTTGAAGCCTTTCATGCCCGTGATAGCGAAGGCATGAACAGGTTAATTCATGCAGATGCCCGTTTACAGCGTACCGCTCCAAATGTCGAAGGAATACAGTCGCTAAGAGCTCAAGATTTTCAAGATCTGGTTGGCGGTATCGTTTCCATGCCAGATTCTACCGTGTTTGAAGAGAAGCTTTTAAGCTATGCGATACAGGTAGATGGCCCTTTGGCGCACGTATGGACACCCTATGAATTTTGGTTGGATGCCAAACTACATCATTCTGGAGCTAACTCTATCCAACTTTTTCTTGATGATGGGAATTGGAAAATCATTTATTTGGTAGATTCTCGAACGGCAGAAGGGTTAAAAGACTAGGTAGTGATAAGCGTTTTTAACGGATAAGGAGAATCTTTTATTTTAACTAGCTATAAGCAAGGAATTTCGTTTGTTTGGTTCTTTGATTATTTCTATTTCTTTCTAGTTTTTACCCTCTCCACAGATCATTGTATACCAGCAAGTTATTCCCAAAACAAGTACTATTACCATAGAGGTTTCATTTTGACTAGGACACACGTAGTACTAAATATACCCGTAAAAGTAAATCAAGTGTAATCGTGGTGCACGTACAGCGTATAAAGAAGATAGATAAAACTTGAACAAGCTATTGTGGTTTCAAAAAACACCTTTTAAATTAGCAATTTACTAGCTAAAATTTATATCATGATATTATTAGGAATAGGATCTCGAATACATCATTTAGAACATGGCAAAGGCGTTATAACAAATGTATCGTCCAAACAGTATTGGGTAACCTTTATAGAAAAAGGTATGGAAACCATTGACATAGCCGATGATTTTGAGGTAATAGAACGCTTGGAAGGTGAAGTGGACACCGTAAGCTATTTTGATGTTGAAAGTTCCTTAGTTAAGATATTGGAAAAATGGAGCGATACCCATGAGAAAGTGGCCCTGGCGGACAAATGGCGTGGTGGAAAATTAATTTTGGAACCGGGTGATGCCTTGGCCAATAAGGAAATTCCAATTGACACTTTTTTTCATAAAATAGTAATGGTACGAGACCGTATCCGTGTTATGGAACAGAAAATTAACAGTAGCAAAAACTTGGATGATCAAGAAAAGATAGACCTTCAGCAATACATAACGCGTATTTATGGGAGTTTGACTTCTTTTAATGTTTTGTTTAAAAGCAAAAACGACTATTTCGTTGGCGAACGCACATAGCTAAGGAGATCTATTCTAATACACCACTATGTAGTAGGAATAACAAATTCCAAAACTACTCAACCTAGTTAATTATCGGATTCAATACTACATTTAGTAAAATAAATGAACAACCGGTAGCTTTTGTTACTAGTATCATCTCCCAATTTGTATTGGGGGTGTTTTGAGTCTGAAAATTATGGTGTACTAAAAATTTCGTTTACCTTTTGTCTCTTAATTGATCTCCAGCTATATGAGTAATGAAAACCAGATACCAAGAAGAACATTCATTAAGACAACAGCTAAAGCAATGGCAGCAATTCCCGTGCTATCTGTACTGAATACCCATAAACCCTCTAACAAAGCCCTTAAACTGGCTCAAAAGCATAGAAAGGAGCTTATCGAAGTATTGGAAAAACTGATACGGGTACAGAGTATCGAAGGAGAATCTGCCGGCAATGCACAAAAGGTGGTAAGCGACTACCTCTCAAAACTACCCTATCGCATAGAGGAGAGTGAAGATCGACCAAGTAAGTATCAAGACCATCCTGAATATATGACACCCAGTCCGGCTGGAGACGGCCCTTTTGTGAATATTGTGGGATGGCCAAAGAAGCAAGCAAAGCAACAATTTGCGATGTTCTCCCATATTGATACGCATTCAATAGAAGAAGGATGGTCCACCGACCCTTTTGAACCCAAGATTATAGGTAATAAGTTATACGGCTTGGGAACATCCGATGACAAGGGTGGGGTAGCGGCTATGCTCGTTGCTGCCACTATTCTTTCGAAAAGTGGAAAAACATTACCCGTTGTCATGAGCCTTCACGGTAAAGGCGGCGGTGGTCGTGGAAGTCTGCCCGTCTTTGAACGAATTAGAAATACGGATCATAACATTGGTGCCGTACTTTATGTGCATCCGGCCGAAACAGGTCGGGGAATGGAAGACATCAAAAATTCAGTCCAAGGTATTGCCGATTTACAATTAGAAATGACCGGGTGGCGTGGAGAACCACTGGAAATCGGAAGTATCGACTCTGCCGAATGGAAGGAGGGTGGAAGTGCAGTTGACCTTTGTTTAGAGCTGCTGGAAACTTTGAAACAATCCGTTTTTAAGGATGTCATGGTCAACATCGGGATTATAGAGGGCGGTGATCGCATTGGGTCCGTTGCTGATAAAGCCACAGTCACCTTTCGGCTTAAGTTCACCGGTACTCATACCTGGAAAGCACTTTTAGACGATTCAAATAAAGTAATAACTGAATTAGTAAAATCGCGTTCAACAGCTAACCAAACATATACAGCAGAACTTAAAAGTGTTGGTTATATGACCAATCCAGGAGCTGCGGATTGGGAAGCACCAGAGAGTAAAATAGTTAGAAACTCAATTGCTGAAATTACTGGTAAAGAACCAACCGCATATCCTAATCATTATGCAGGTGATATTCGGTATCCGATACGCCTTCTTGGTGTTCCGGCTTATGGAATTGGTTCTCTTGGAGGAAACTTTTACATGCCCGATGAGTGGGTAGATATTGATGATTTGGTCAAACTGGTTGCAGTTCTGGTCGACACTATAGGTGATTGGCAAGATGAATGATCTTGTGATGCATCTTTGCGTATAAATTGTTTCATAACGAATTATGCTATACGGCATAAAAGCAAAAGATATAGCGAACCTTGTTTTTTTAAATGTGAGTGTGCCTTGGCGTCTTTGGCACTTCTCTTTCTTTGCCAGCGCAACATCTCGCCTACGTTTTTAAAGGTTCTCAGCCTTTAAAAATTATTGCGTTTAAAAAGGGAATAAAACCGAGTCCTTTAAGAGGCATAGGAAATTAATAAGTACTACCCTCTTTAACATACCTATACTTATTTTGTTAAACTATTAAGTTTTAATTACACATATGTTAACAGTAGCGCGTCTATTATAGGGATAGGTTTGTTTTCTCAAACAACAAACTAATGACTACATGGTTTTAAAACTACGCTTGCTCATTCCAAGTATGCTACTTCTTTGGACCTTTGGGGCGGCACAAGATTTGGAGCCAACAAGAAGTACAACAGATCTCTCCAATAGCTCTTTTTTAGATCGAACCGAATTTAAAATCGCGTACTCTGGTAATATTTTCTGGAACAATGGACTAGACTTTGGTGCTGAATATCTTTTGAAAGAAAATAAAAAAGTAAAAAATCCAAAACGCGGACAAAGAACAAACACACATGAGTTTCTTTTAAACGGAACACTTGGGTTTACTACTAATTTTTCAAGTCAAACAGACACAGGAATCTTCACCAATTATGGGGTTACCTGGCGACGAACCAATAAAAAGAACAAGCAATTTAGTATCGCTTTTAATCCCTTAGGGTATTATCGTTCGTTTTTACCTGAAACCTTTGAAGTTAGGGGTGCTAATGTAGAAAAGGTATTTCTACCTGGCAGGGGCTATTATGCCCCTTCATTAACGGTAGGTATTGGCAAACAACGGAAAGGCAAAAAAATAACAGGTCGGTATTTTAATGTAAACCTCATGTTACGAACTCCTTTTAATGCAGGGACCTTACCTGCTATTAACCTACAATATGGCTATCGTTTTAACTTCAAAAAGAACTAAAGAGATGCAGAAAAGAATACATAATTTCTCAAAACTAATACTCTTACTTTTAACAATAGTCACTGTATTTTCATGTTCCAAAGAAGAAAATAGTAGCAATCTAAACGAGACCCTGTTTGTGCGACATAAAGACGCAGATATGCCTGCGTATATTCACGGTAACGCTTCTGAGAATATATTTCTTATCATATTACATGGTGGTCCTGGAGGTATAGGATTAAGCTATCGCTCCAACACCATTAAAAATGACATTGAAAAAGAATGTGCTGTAGTATATTTTGATCAGAGAGGTTCTGGTATGGCTCAAGGCAGTTATTCTAAAGACGGAATAAACATAGATATCATGGCAGAAGATGTGCTAGCACTGGTAAAGGTAATTAAAAAGAAATATGGCGATGACTCTCGGTTTTTCTTAATGGGTCATAGTTGGGGCGGTACCTTAGGTCCTGCGACCTTGTTAAAAGATCAAAGTGATTTTCTAGGGTGGATTGATGTGGATGGTGCGCACAATCCTAAAGGCATGTATACAGAATACATTACTAATTTTAGAAGAGTAGCTGTAGAACAAATTGAAGCTGAAAACGATATTGATTATTGGGAAAGCGTTATCGATTTGGTCAATAATGTGAGCGAGCAGTATAACAAAGATGATGTATCCAAATTAAATAGGGAGGCCTTTGAAGCTGAATATAAACTAGAGAAAGCGGATGTTATCAACGGTAACGCGGAAAGTGAGGAGAATACAATTCTTAAGTATAACCTATTAACCTTATTTTGGAATACGTGGAATACACAAGATATTTTGGATCAGGATTTGTTTCAAAATATAAGCTATGCAGATAGGCTATCAGAAATTACCATACCCTCTTTAGTGCTTTGGGGAAGATATGATATGGTAGTTCCCATACAATTTGCTCAAGATTCCTATGATAATTTAGGCTCTAGTGCAAAAGAATTGGTGATTTTTGAAAATTCTGGACATTCTCCTATGTTCACGGAACCAGATTTATTTGCACAAGAAGTCATTGAGTTTATCAATCAAAATAAATAGCTGTTCGTATTTTATTTAATTTAAGTGGTGTTTTGTGTGATAATTATTATGGATTGAATACCAATAGGGTGAACAAAAATTATACTACTATGAAAACAGCATCTAAAGACCAGCGTATCCGAGAAAATTTAATAAAATGGTATCTATGTGAGGTACGACTTTTTAAGCGTATTTTGGGTATAAAATAAATCCACACTAGCGCAATAGTTTCAGATTTTTAGAGCTGCAAAATTCCCGAGAATGTTCATGCTGGCTAGAAAAATAAAGACACAAAGCCTTAAGCTAATATCCGTTCAATGTAAAAAAGTGGACTGTAAAGTCCTCCCGAGAGTACCTTTACTATTGGTATTTTAGCGTGTTGTATTGTTACTATTCCAAGTATTTCGAAACCATTCGATATGAAAACAAGTCGGTAATTGTGTTACCTTTAAGTTTGCGCTGCTAGGTTCAACAGATCCTAGCTATAACAACTGCCAGGTTTAGCTACGCTGATCTAAAAAACGTGAATACAAGCTTGAGAAATGAGGCACATCCCAAAAAAAATGTTACTAAAGAATTCCATAACGTACTACGCATTAATAGGCCTTATGCTATTTGGGTGCACGTCTACCAAAAAAATTAAACCAAAAACAATTCTTTTGGGTGCTGATCAAAATGCTACACAATTACATAGGAGTAATGGAGATACAGCAACTACTGCGTATGATTATGGTTTTGATAATCATGAATATATTAGCCTAAAACCAACGCTAACAACACCAATCCTATCCAATGCTAAAGATTCATTGACACAAATAGGTGCTAGTACAGAAGAAAACAAAATTGCACTAAGGCTTATTTTAGATAGCAAAAGTCCGGTGGCAGATAAGATAGTAGAAAACTATCTCAACAGCGTAAATAAGGAGCCTGGAGGTCATTGCCTTTCGGTAAGTAAAGGTCGTTTTGAACAGGCTTATAAAGAGGTTCACGGCCATTTGCCCTATCAAGATCTACCTGATAGCACGGCATCGAAATTCCATACCGCTAAACAGGTGTTTAATTTGCTTTACGCTTCCGCTTCAGAAAAACACCAAGAATGGCGCAGCCTTCCAGAAGAATATAGGGGTAAAGGCAATGCTGGTGCTATTGCTTATGCCGGTATGGGTACTTTGGTTGACACAACTGGGATTTGGAGTGGCCAATTAAGACCCGGAGCACTCATGCAAGTTTGGTGGCATAAAGAAGATTATGAAAAGGTAGTGCGAGGTGTAAATGTCAAAAAACTAGACCCCTATGGACATTCGTTTATTTTTATAAGCTATGTGCGGGATGCAAATAATGAAATTATTGGGCTTAAAATAGCCGATCAGGGTTTTCAAAGTTACAGACCTTTACTACCTAGAGATTATGAAGTGTGGTGGGCAGTGAACCTTAATATCTAGAGGACAAATATTTAGTGACATAATAATTTAACATTTTTAATGTAATTTCTTCCTACCTAATACGTTACAAACACAGAGCTTTGCTCCTAAATTTATAAAAAATCCATGTTATTTTTTTCGCTACTACTTTCTTTAGGCTTTACAAACGAAATGCCTCCAAAAATAGATAAGGTACTGGCTTATAGTCTTGCTGCTAAAAAGACCTTGCCTGTAATGGAAACAAGGAGTTTTAACGAAGGCGTAACGGTTGAGTTTAAAACAGATTTAGATAGTGTTGCTAATTCTTATGCTAGTATCAAAATAGATGCTGGTCAACTCCGTTTGCGTTTAAAAGAAGGCCTTCGGTTAGGCACTATTTCTTTTGACAATATCAAAACAGCTTTTACCAAACAATTAGTAGATAAGATTATACCTCACTGGTATGGTACCCCATGGAGTTTTGGGGGCCATACAGCTATACCTAATGAAGGTAAAATTGCATGTGGTTATTTTATATCAACCACCTTACGTGATATGGGTATAAATCTTAATCGGTATAAATTGGCTCAAAAATCACCTATCGACGAGGCTAAAATGATTAGTTGTGGCTCTGTAATTAACAAGATAGTTCAGGATACCCCGGAAAAAGCATTTGAAGAGATAGATCACTTAACCAAAGAGGGACTCTATTTTATAGGTTTTGACGAGGGGCATGTGGGCTATCTTTTGAAACGTGAAGGCGAACTATTTCTAATCCATTCCAACTATCTTTCTCCGGTGTCGGTTTGTATGGAAACGCTCAAAGAATCACGAGTTTTCAAGAGTTTTACTACATTTCATTTGGTAGCTATTTCTCATAACGATATCCTTTTACAACGCTGGTTAGACAATGGTACGGTGTTGTAATAGAGAACACCAAATCAAGGCACTTCTTTCTTATTATTTTAACCTACTTGTTAAGTAGTTACTACATTTTCATTGATTTTTTTTAAAATTTCTTCTCAAAAGGGAATAAAACCGGAGTGCGAGGTTCATGAATATCCTTAAAAAATAATGAATAAGCAAGGCATACACACGCATTAAATGACTAACGGAAGGAGGCTGGGCTATGGGTGTGGAATGGTATTTTACTTTGTTATTTGTTTCCTAAATAATTAACATAGGTAATTTGTTAGGTGTCACCACAATTTGGTCCTGACCTTTATCATTTTCTAATCGAAGATTCTGCTTTACATTAGGTGTAAAATAGTATAGATGAAAACAGCTAAACAAATCTCAGTGGCTTTGAAATACATTGGTTTTTTAGTCCTTTTAACTTTGACCTTCTCCGTCGCAAATGCGCAGTCGGATGAAGACACAAAAGAAAATGTGATTTATTGGCATATCAAAGCCGTGCTCCCTGAAGCCAAATTATTGGATATTAAGGCTATTGACAAAGACGGTGTCTATCATGATGTAAAGGCCATACAAGACTCTTATGACACTAGTTTTTTAAGTATTAAAGCTCTGGTGAACGGGCAGGCTATACCCATAAAAATGATTTTCAAGGAAAACGACAAATATTATCCTGTTAAAGCCATTGATAATGATGGCAGAATATTAGCTATTAAGGCAATTGGTGAAGATGGAGAACTACTTGATGTTAAAGGAGTGAGTAGAATGGGCAGTATTATAGAGGTAAGGGCCATTGACAAGGAACAAAGACAATTTAATGTGATTTCTATTTCTCCGCAGGAAGGAGTGAATCATGTTAAAGGTCTAAAAATGTTTAATGAGGAGGTTGAGGCTACCATACATGGTATAAAAATAGTCGCCCACGTAAAATCACTTAGGCAGTATTGATGGTTTCGTGGCACCTACTAGGTAAGGTTGCCAACGCACGTTTTTAAAGAAATGTGTTTCTTTAAAATGTATATGAATTTGAACATAGCCATTGCTAATGGATTTTAAAACAAAAAAAGGGTGTCTTCAAGAGACACCCTTTTTAACGTTACTATTTCTTGTGCTACTTTAAACTTTCCAATAGTTTCTCGGCAACCAATTCGGATGATGCCGGGTTCTGGCCTGTAATCAAATTACCATCTTGAATGGCATAGGCTTCCCAGTTTTCTACATTTGAATAAAAAGCACCACTCTCAATGAGCATATCTTCTACTAATAAAGGAACTACTGCAGTTAATCCTACTGCAGCTTCTTCTTTATTAGAAAATCCGGTTACTTTTTTACCTTTTACTAAAGGTTTCCCATCGGTGTCCTTTACACCTTTTAAGGCTGCTGGAGCGTGACATACAAATGCTATTGGCTTGTCTTGACTATTAAAGGTTTCAATTAATTTAATCGATGTAGCATCATTTGCCAAATCCCATAAAGGGCCATGACCTCCGGGATAGAATACAGCATCAAAATCATCTGGATTCATATCTGCCAATACTTTAGTGTTGGCAATACGTTCCTTTGCTTCGGCATCCGAATTAAAACGTTTTGTAGCGTCAGTTGCTGCATCTGGGGTATCACTGCTTGGGTCTATCGGTGCCGCACCACCTTTTGGTGTTGCAATAGTAATTTTGGCACCCTTATCCAATAAGGTATAATACGGACTGGCGAATTCTTCTACCCAAAATCCTGTTTTTTTACCGGTGTCTCCCAGTTTATCGTGCGATGTTAATACAAATAATATCTTCATTTTTTTACCTTTTTAAATTTCTGTTTTTCTTCTGAAACGTTTTCAGAAGGTCCTTCTCTTTGTTCTCTTCGTAGCGTAATGCTATAAAGAGTGTTAACCTTGGTGTTACTAATTCTAATATGAGTTAGTAAGCCATTTTTACAATTTTTTCAACGTTATCTGGTGATAAGGATTGATGCTCACCTAAGCCCAACCAACCACGATCTGTAAATCGTTGTGAAATGGTTTCGGCTGTTCCTTCGTAATTCTTAGTATAATCAGATAATTTAGTATCGATTCCTAATTCGTGGAAAAACGCTTCTGTTTTTTCAATAGCAGCATACGCTTTATCATCGATACTACCTTCTGTTATATTCCAAACACGTTCTGCATACTGGGCTAATTTTTCTTTTTTAGCTTCAAAATTAAACTTGTAATGACTTGGAGTAATTACGGCTAAAGTACGTGCGTGATCTATACCAAATAAAGCAGTTAACTCATGTCCCATTGCATGTACAGCCCAATCTGTTGGTACCCCTTTTTGTATTAATCCGTTTAAAGCCATTGTACAACTCCACATAAAATTAGAAGCCGCTTTATAATCCGTTGGGTCTTTTAATACTTTTGGAGCCACTTCAATAAGCGTCTGCATAATACTTTCGGCAAAACGATCTTGTAATAAAGCACCAGTTGGATAGGTCATGTATTGCTCCAAAACGTGTGTAAAGGCATCCATAAGACCATTTGCTAACTGGCGCTCTGGAATAGAGTGAACTACCTGCGGGTCTAAAATAGAAAATACGGGAAACAGCCCTGGTCCGCCCATTGCTAATTTTTCTTTGGTTTCTTTTCTTGTTATTACGGCCCCAGAGTTCATTTCAGATCCTGTTGCTGGTAATGTTAATACGGTACCGAAAGGCATTCCTTTTTCAGTTCTAATATTTTTGCTTAAAATATCCCAAGGCGTATCGCCTTCAAATAAAGCTGCAGCTGATAAAAATTTGGTACCATCTATTACAGAGCCACCACCAACAGCTAATAAATAGGTGATGTTTTCGTCTTTAATCACTTTTAAAGCCGCCATTAAAACAGCATACTCCGGATTTGCAGGAATACCTCCAAACTCAATAACTTCTACTTTTGCCAAAGCTGTTTTTACTTGGTCGTAAATGCCGTTTTTCTTTATGCTTCCGCCACCATAGAGCAATAATACTTTAGCATTGCTAGGAATTTCGTTTTCTAGTTTTTTTATAGTGTCCTTTCCAAAAATAATTTTGGTGGGATTTTTAAATTCAAAATTGTTCATCTTCTTTTCTTTTTTTAAGATTAATTTTGGTGATTTTTAGTAAATGGCTTACGCTATTACAGTCACTAAATGGTCCATTGGTTTTCTCACTTTTGCTAAGTTCACCAACCAGTCTGCATCTTCTTTTCTATACCCTATAGGTAATAAAACGGTACTTCTTAGACCTTTTTCGCGTAGTCCTAAAATTTCGTCAACCCTGTCTGCACTAAACCCTTCCATTGGTGTACAGTCTACTTTTTCGTAAGCTGCGGCAACCATGGCTGTACCCAAAGCAATATAGGCTTGCTTGGCGGCATGATTAAAGTTTTCTTCTGCGTCTTTCTGTGGATATGAGTTTAAAAGCATCTGACGGTACTTTTCCCAACCTTCATTTTTAAATCCGCGAATTTCGTTCGTTAAATCAAACATGTAGTTAATTCGGTCTACCGTATAGGTATCCCAAGCTGCAAAAACGAGTAGGTGAGAGCAGTCCGTGATTACAGATTGGTTCCAAGCTACAGGTCTAATTTTTTCTTTGAGTTCTTGATTTTTAATCACAAAAATCTCGAAAGGCTGCAATCCACTTGATGTTGGTGCCAAACGAGCCGCTTCTAAAATACGTTCTATTTTATCTTCAGCTACTTTTTCACCATTCATGGCTTTAGCAGCATATCTCCAGTTTAATTTATCTAATAATTCCATATATTCAATGTTGTTTTTTAGTTTTATTTGTTTTCATTATGTAATGACCTTTATACTGTTCCAAGCAGATAGGTAGGCTTCTTCAATATGTGCTTTATCTAATTTAAAGGATCCACGCTTTTCAGACATGATTAAAAAAGATAATGGATTTATTGCATAAGCATATAGTAAATAGTTGGACAAAGGCTTGATAATGCCTTCTTTTTTGCCACGCTCCCATAGGTCTAGTAAGGGTTGCAGATGCTTAATACCTTCTTGTAAACTTGGTTCATCAATCATTGGTGTATTGTCACATTGCGCTAAAAACATAGCATTTTCACATTCTTTAAGTTTAAAATCTGCGATACGCTTCCAAATGATTTCAAAACCTTCTTCTACAGCCATCTTTTGGTTGTAGGTAGCAAACGCATATTTGGTATATTTTGCTTTTACTTCCATATAGGTCTGATTTACTAAATCTTGCTTATTTTCAAAGTACAAATAAATAGTAGCAGGAGATACGCTTGCTATTTTTGCGATTTTACTCATTGGAGTTGCATGAAAACCATTATTGTTCACGAGCTCAATAGTAGCGCTTATGAGTGCATTACGTTTATCAATACTTTTTTGAAGTGGAGCCATACTGTTTTAAATTCTTACCCAAAGATATATAAAAATGAACGTTCATTCTTTTTATTAATAAAAGTTTATGACTTTTTGTTTAGCCACACTTGCAGTTCCTCTTTATGCTAGGCCCTGTTTCAAAATTATATGTTCCATGAATTCTCATTTGTATGGTTCCGAGAGAAAAGCCAATGAAATATTAAAACAAAAAAACTCAATTAAAAGCAAAAGACAGGAAGTGGTCACCTGTTCATTACAACATCCCAAGCCATATCTAAGGTACTGTGCCGTATTGTTTTTGGCGATTATAATAAATTAAATGGTTGTTTGCGTGATACTTTTCCGCATTAGATACCCTTAGGATAAACAAAACCTTTATTGCCATGATGAATACAACAGCTACTAAAAATATTATTCTAAAAATCTTGAATTTTTTTTATATCGGTGAGCTACGTACGTTTAAACGTATACTTGATATCAAATGAATGGTTCATACTATATGCCTTCTAAAACTTCTTTTAAAAGGCAATGAAACCGAGCTAGGAGGTTTATGAATACCTTTAAAAACAATAATCAAGCAATGACAGGTATTAACTGACTGGACGGTAGGGGGTAGGACAATGTGTGCGGAACGGAATGAAGTAGTTCATCGAATACATGAAATTTCAGGTAGGGTCTAGAGCGTATAAGTTGTTTATTAGCGTATATAGACAAACCCCAATAATATAGCACCCTATGAAGTTTAGCTTTTTTCCAATTTATCTAATTGCCCTTAGCAGCGTATTTATGTCCTGTTCGGATGAAAATGAAACAAGTAGCGACTTTGGCCGACTCAAGGTTCAATTAACAGATGCGCCTTTTCCACATGACTTTGTGGCGGAAGCAAATGTGACTGTTTTCAAAATTGACGCCCGTTATAAAGGCGACATGGAATTAGAGGATCAAAGCACTGATAGCAGTGACATGTCCTCTGAAACAGATCAGGATAAACGTTTTATCCTTTTAATGGAAGATGAAGTACAGGTGAATCTTTTAGAGCTTACCAATGGCTTTACCAAGACCATGGTGGACATAGATGTGCCGGTTGGATCTTATGATTTAATAAGAGTATATGTAAAGGGAATTAATGTAGTACTAAAAGATGGTACTTCCTATGATTTAAAAGTTCCAAGTGGTTCACAGTCGGGTATCAAAATATTTATAAAACCTGCACTTACAGTAAATGGCGGACTAACTTCTGACCTTTTACTTGATTTTGATGTAAGCAAATCTTTTGTGGCAAAAGGAGGTATTAATAATATCAACGGTTTTAACTTTAAACCTGTAATTAAGGTAAGTAACCTCTCAACGGCCGGAACCCTTGCGGGCCTTATCACAGAAGTGGAAGAGGGTACAAACGTTGGTGTAGAAGGAGCCCAAGTGGCAGTCTTCATTGCGGATACACTGAATACTACCACTTTTTCTGATGTTGACGGTGGTTATATGATTATGGGACTGGAAGCTGGTGCATATACCGTAGAAGTTGAAAAAGAAGGGTATATGATGCAAACTGTTGAAGACGTCCAAATAAACGCAGTCAATAAGACGGTTCAAGACTTTCAACTAGTACTAGAATAATAATAAGCTTTCGAATAAAAGCATTAAGCGGGATAAATATCCCGCTTTTTTTGTTTCTATAACCTAAGAAACTACCTGATAGTTCCTAAATAACAGGTATAAGGTATGGTAATTTTACATGCATGGTTAACTATAAAAAACAACTAACAAACTATGAATAAATACGCAGTACACTCCTGTCCGCTTTTCGTGGATAAGCAGAATAGGATGGGTATACTGCATGTTTGCAGACATGCAGGTATATGAGCGAAGTTGAATCCGTTTTTTCAAACGGACTAAAAACGAGTAGTGCGTTTTGTCTTCCGTAAGTTTTATGCCTTTTCTTTACTGAAATTTAAGTCCAATACATTAAAATTATTAGCTGCCTTTACTAAAAGGGTAGAGCCAATAGTTTCAAACAACTGATTGTTTTTAAGTATAAACTCAGCCTGTTTTTCTATTTTAAAATTGGGGATACCAACTAAGGTCAAATCTGTGGTTTTAGAATGCTGCTTAATAATGTTATAAAAAGAATCTTGTTCCACAGCATTATTGATAATTACGATTTCAACACTCACTCTTAAATCCTCAACAAGTTTAGAAATTTTTGAGTTAATTAAGGCCTTTTCCACATTGTTGTTATTTACAAACAACACGCGAATATTTGTATTATTCCATTGCGGGGAAGCAATGATAAATCGCGCAATATTTAACATCATTTCGGCATTTTTACTATCGGTTTCCCGCCACCAAAGATCTACTGTATGGTAGTTGCCAAACTTTGTCTTTCTATCAAAATCCAAATACAGTAAATTATAATCCAGATACAAGAGTGTTTGCGTCATTTCCGCATATTCTTCTGAACTTTCCAAGCCTTTAGGCCAGCCCATCATTATGGTATTGGGTTCCACACCAGAAAACCCAAACGTTGTAGCGATATTGGTAATCCCTTTATAAATATTATCCACTTTTATCTGCCGAGCAAAAATACCCAGGTCTTTAAAATTGTCGTCTCTAATAACCTGTTCGGTTTTCTTAAGAGGCTTGTTATTATTTTTATCAAGAATAAGTTTAAAATTGGTAACGATACCCGTACGTCCAGAAATGGTTTTAGCCAGCTCCAACAAATAGGACTGGTGTTTACTTTGTCCACTAAACAGTATCACATTGGGGTTCCAATTGGAGTCTATATTAACCACTCGGGCATCTATTCGTTTCAATCCTTTGTTCACCACATTCTCCCAAACACTTCGCCAAACATCGTTAGATTGTAATTTCACTTCTTTCTTTTGTAATCCAAAATATAAAGCTCCAATAACCGCCAGGGCAGCGAGCATAGCAAACATGTCTAGCTTAAACATCACTGTAAAACAAGCAATAAAACCAAGGAGGCCAATCCAGCGCTTAATTTTAAATGTGGGTTGAAAGTCTGGATTTGCCCAACTTTCTAAGAAAAATGAAATATTTATAAAACCGTATGCCGTTAGATAAAACATAGAAACCACACGTGCAATAATATCTAATTCACCAATCAAAATCCCGGCTTCGGCGATAATAAATACCAGTAGCAAGGCATTTACGGGCTCCTTATTTTTTCCCTTACCAAAACCAAATAGTTTAGGTGCCACCTTATCCATAGACATGGCTTGTATTATTCTGGGCCCTCCTAAAATACCACCCAATGCAGAGGATAAGGTAGCACCCCAAATTCCGGCGACCACCGCAGGCGCAAATAGCGCTATTTTCATTAAAATATTATATTCTGCTTTTAGAACTTCAAAATCAACCGTTACCGCTAAAAATACAGCAAGGGCAAGGTAGATTAATAGCCCGACACCAATGGCAAATAAGGTGCCGCTAGGAATAGATTTTTTAGGGTCTTTAAGATCCCCGCTCATGGCAATACCGGCTGTAAAACCGGTCACAGCAGGAAAAAATACAGCAAATACAACTTCTAAAGGCACTGCATCCATGGTAGAAAAAAGAGGAATGCTAGTTGGTGTAAATTCTGATGTCCCAAAAAAGACCGAAACCAGCGAAATAATAATCGCTGCCAGAATTACATACTGTGCTTTTAGGGCAACAGAGGTACTTATTAATGCTAAAAGCGTAAGGGAGATCAAGGCTAAAGTACCTGTTAATCTAAAGTCATTAATGGTCATCCCAAAGCCAAAAAAAGCATTAAAGCTTTCTGCAAAACCAATTAAATATAAAGCAATTGAAAATGCGGTTCCTATCGCTAATGCAATACCTATAGAGCCTCCTATTGGAATTCCCATGCTGCGTGATAATACATAGTAAATACCACCAGCACCTATTTTTTTGTCTGTAGCTACAGACGATACGCTTAAACCTGTGGTAACTGCGATTAGGTGCGCAAGTACTATAATACCGATGGCTCCAATAAGTCCGGCATTACCAACAACCCAGCCCAGACGCATATACATGATAACCCCTACAATCGTTAAGATAGAAGGGGTGAAAACGCCACTAAAAGTTCCAAATTTTCGGATTTTCCCCATTAAAAAAATTTAGTAATTTAATTTTCTAAGGAAAAGTAACTATTCTTTTTTATAATTACAGGGGATTCAATTTAAATGAAGAACAAATCATGATTTCTCTTTAAAACAACTGAAATCGCGAAGCTAAGCGAATGGTATAGTTGAAATGTTCTTTGTCCCGCCTTAAGTGTATCCTATAAGAATATACAAAACTACTGGGGTATTTTACACGAGTTAGTGTAGGTAAACATTACTTCTATCTTAAAAAACTACGATATGATTCGGTAGGAATATATCAACCAGTTCGCATATAGGTTCAGCGCGCCAGGTTTCTTGATTCTTGCTTCAGCCCTT
>RCNE010005540.1_pt1 | contig 16700 bp, 12 predicted proteins | sample 2041361 | NCBI WGS metagenome assembly RCNE01 (sample SAMN09708229, study PRJNA481090) | Marine sediment metagenome, whole genome shotgun sequencing project.
CGCGCAGGATTCGCCTTGCCGAATTAGAGAATTTTGAAGACAGTAATGTGCACTATCGCGTTCGCAACCCGGAACAGTTTGCGGACAAAGACATTGTCATTCTGGGTGGTGGCGACTCAGCGCTCGACTGGGCTGTCGCGTTAGCAGAAGCGGCGAAAAGCATGACCATCGTGCATCGCCGACCTGAGTTTCGCGGTGCCCAAGCGACCGTCGATCAACTTATGGCGCTCTGTGACTCCGGCAAGGCGCGTTTTGTGGAAGGCAAGATTAATGCTTTCGCAAATGACGGAGAAAAAGTAACTTCAGTCACAATCGCCGGGAGCTCCGGGGATGAAGTCGAACTTCCGGTTGATGCCTTGATGGCATTTTTTGGACTGGCGCCGAAACTGGGACCGATTGCTGACTGGGGGCTCGACCTCAATCGCAAGACCGTCAATGTTGATACCGAGAAATTCGAAACCAATATTCCCGGCGTTTTCGCTATTGGCGACATCAATTACTATCCGGGTAAGAAGAAACTGATTTTGAGCGGTTTCCACGAAGCGGCACTCGCCGCATTCGCGGCCAAGGCGCTGATTGAACCCGGCAAGAAGGTTCATCTGCAGTACACGACCACCAGCCCCGTAATGCACCAGCGGCTGGGTGTCGAAACCGAAAACTGACCGGCCCCCTACGATGAGGAATGCTCTAGCTCCGGTCGCTACCTTGCTGGTCGGCGTAGCGATATTGCTGACGGGCCAAGGTATGCAGGGCACGCTGCTCCCGGTACGCGCCTCGATGGAATTGTTTTCGACGTTTTCTATCGGCGTCATCGGTGCAGCCTACTTTTTCGGATTTACGCTTGGCTGCCTGAAAGGCGGTAAATTGGTCAAGAGCGTCGGGCACGTGCGAGTTTTTCTGGCTATGTCCGCGCTGGCATCTGCTGCGCCGTTGCTACACGGCATGGTTTTGAATCCTTTCGTGTGGATTCTTCTGCGCTCATTGACCGGGTTTTGTTTCGCAGTCTTGTTCGTCGTTATTGAATCCTGGCTAAACGAGCAATCCAGCAACGAGAACCGCGGGATCGTGTTCTCGACCTACGTCATGATCACGTTGACCGTCATGGCCGGCGGCCAAATGATGACCTTGCTATACGACCCTTCGGGCTTGCAGCTATTCGTTATTGCATCGGTGCTCGTGTCGCTGGGAGCAGTACCGGTCGCATTGAGCAAGTCACAAACGCCACAGCAGCCACATGATGTAGAAGTAGATATCCGGCGACTGTTTAAGCTCTCGCCCGCCGGAACAATAGGTTGCCTCGTAATCGGCATCGCAAACGGCGCTTTCTGGTCGCTTGCGCCGCTGTTCACCGCGGGTGTGTCGAGCGACGCTCGCTGCATGGTTCATGTCTTCGACCGTTATCGGTGGTGCTGTCGCACAATGGCCGCTGGGCTATCTCTCCGATCGAATTGGGCGACGCAAGACCCTGCTCCTGTCGACCATATCCTGCGCAATCGTTGCCGGATGTATCCTGACGTTCGCCGACCAATTGGACTTCGTTGGTATCAACGTACTCGGTGGGGCCTGGGGCTTTTTCGCCTTCCCAATGTACGCCGTGGCCGTCGCTCACGCGAATGACTATGCAGAAGCTGACGACTATGTAATGGTTTCGAGTGGCCTGTTGCTAATGTTCGGCGTCGGCGCAATCATCGGCCCGTTCCTCGCCTCTGGGGTAATGGAGATAACCGGGACATCAGGTCTGTACTTGATGACCATGCTGGCGCACGCGTCTTTGGCTGTGTACGTCCTGCAGCGAATTTTCCGCCGCAGCAGCGCTCCGACCGAACACCATATTGCATTTGGCGATGCGCTTGCGACGGCACACACCGCATCACAGGTGTATGAAGAAGAGATTCAGTATCAGGAAGATCATGCAGACGATAGTGAAAATGATAACGACGACAAATAGCAGTTTGATTAAAGGGGATGAATCGTGCGCGCTGTCTTGCTAACCGGTCATGGCGGCATGGACAAACTCGTCTATCAGGATGACTACCCTGCACCAAGCCCAGAGGCGCAGCAGGTACTGATCCAAATCCGCGCATGCGGCCTGAACAACACCGACGTCAATACGCGCACCTCCTGGTATTCCAAGTCGGGCGACGAAGGTGATGCTGCCTGGGGAGGAACCAGCATTTCGTTTCCGCTCATTCAAGGCGCGGATGCCGTAGGTGTCGTTGTCGAAGTTGGCAGCCAGGCCGACGCTTCGTTGCTTGGAAAGCGCGTCATGGTCGACGTCTGGTTACGCGACCCTGATGACCCGCTCAATATGGACAAGTGCCGATATTTTGGCTCCGATATTGACGGCGGATTTGCCGAGTTTGCCGTGGTCAACTATCGCAACGTCTACCCGGTCGATTCCACTCTTTCGGACGAAGAACTCGCAACCTTCGCAACCTCCTACGTCACAGCGGAAAATATGCTGGATCGTGCCGAGGTTGGCGAAGGCGATAAGGTCCTGATCCCGGGTGCCTCGGGCGGCGTCGGCTCAGCCTTGATACAACTGGCGAATCGTCGCGGCGCAATCACTATTGCGATGGCCAGCGATTCCAAACATCACGCGGTCATGGCGATCGAACCGGATGCCGTTCTTTCCCGGCAACCGGCGGATTTGAAGGCAGCACTTCTGGACGCAGTCGGCGACGATTCCGTCGATGTCATCGCTGATGTTGTAGGTGGTGAATCGTTCCCTGCCTTGATCGATGCGCTGGCTCGAGGCGGGCGATATACGTGCTCCGGTGCGATCGCAGGGCCTATCGTCGAGCTTGATCTGCGCACCATGTATTTGAACGATCTGACGTTCACGGGAGCGACGGTAGTTCCTCCTGGCACGTTCGGCAGACTGGTGTCTTATATTGAGCGTAACGAGGTTAAGCCTCTATTGGCGGCCAGCTATCCGCTCGAAGACCTGGTCGCCGCTCAGACCGCGTTCATTGCCAAGCAACACGTAGGCAATATCGTGGTTTGCATGTGACAGAGACTAGCGCTTTCTTTCAGCGCTTTCTTTCCGCACTGGGCGAGTGACCAAAGTGTTCTTTGTAACTCTTGCTGAAGTGCGAACTCGACACGAAACCGGTTAGCGCAGAAATCTCGACCAGACTCATACTCGTTTGATGAAGTAATTCGCGCGCCCGCGTCAATCGAATCTGCGAGTAATAACGAGACGGCGTGCAATGCAGGTAGCGCTCAAATAATCGTTGCAACTGACGCCTCGACACACCGGTATACGATGCTATATCGACCTGACTGATCGGCTCCCTTACGTTCGCCTCCATCAACTCGACGGCAACGATTAACTTCTCAGACTGATTGCCGACTACATGCTTCAACGGCACACGTTGTTTCTCACCGGAGCGCCGGATGCGTTCGTAAATGAATTGCTCGGCGACGCCCGCACTGACTTCTGGTCCACATTCCCTTTTAATAAGATGCAGCATCATATCGACCGGTGAGGTGCCACCTGAACAGGTATAGCGGTCGCGATCGATGGTGTAGACACTGCGACTAACATGCACTTTCGGAAAGAGGTCAGTCATCGGGCCCATGTTTTCCCAGTGCACGCTGCAACGATAACCTTCGAGCAAGCCTGCTTCAGCCAGAACGTAACTACCGGTGCAGCTCGAACCGAAACCTATGCTTCTATTACTCATGGAACGCAGCCAACGGACTACAGCAGCGCTGGTGTTCTTTTCTATGTTCCAGCCGCCGCAAATTATCAGAACGTCAACGCCGGAGAGCGCATCCGGATCCTCCATACCGCTGTCAACGTTCACCGACAGTCCATCGCTGGCCAGAACCGGTCCGCCGGTTTCCGAAATCGTTTTCCAGCGATACACTTCTTTGTTGCTAAGACGATTCGCCATGCGCAGCGGCTCGACGGCAGAAGACATCGAGATCAATGTGAAGTCATTGACCAGGAAGAATCCGAACCGAGTCGGTAGAGCCTTCACTGCGGGATCGTTCATAGCCGCAGTATGGGCCGCGATTCAGGTGACTTCAATCCTGTATTCGCGCCCGGCGCGAAGCAACCACTGCCATAGATAGTCTGAGAAACTACGTCGCACCAGCACCTCGAAGCCGGACTCGTCTGCCAGAGGTCGCAGGACCACGCTCGCCTTCGCCAATCCTGTCTGAGCGCATGCTCCCGCGCCAAAGACACTGGGGTGAAGGTCAAGTGCGCAGCCTTTGGAAAGTAACTGGCGGGCACTGTCACCACTGAGGCGGTAGGTGACCTGTCCACCACTTAAATCGCTAACCGAGGCATGCTGCTCTTCTAGCTCGTCGCTTAGCGCAGGCAGCACTCGTGACGTCTGTGCCTGCTCGCCAACGAGCATCCATTCGTCAGGGCCAAGCCAGAAAATATCGCAGCCACCACTCACGACGGTATTTGGCTCTAGCGGCAAAGCGAGTCCAGTAACCTTCAACACCGCAGCGGAAAACTCCGGACTGTGCGCAGCACCGCGAAGATTGATATAACCGACATCCACCAAGCGCTGCAATCTAAGCGTCGAATCAGACATTCTGCCGCTCTCCTTTCGCATCATAGAACACCGCCGATGTGATTCTCATCGGCACGAAGGTGCCATCGATAAGCGCAGCGTAGACGGTTTGGTCTTTTCGCGAATGCCCGCCTGCGACCAATGCCATCGCGATCGGATGTCCGAGACAGGCGCTGGCGTAGCTGGAGGTGACGTGTCCGCACATGGGTACTGGTACTGGCGCACCCGGGTCATCGACCAATTGCGTTCCTTCCGAAACTACCGTCGCTCCGTCTTCCGACAACAAGCCAACCAGCTGCTTGCGATCCGTGCGCATAGAGTCGGGCCGCGATAGAGATCGCTTGCCAAGAAAGTCCTTGTTTTTAGACAGCAGCCAATTCATACGAAGATCGACCGGCGTAACGGACCCATCGGTGTCTTGCCCGACAATGACGAAGCCTTTTTCCGCACGCAGCACGTGCATGGTTTCTGTGCCATACGGCGTCATTCCGAATTCCTCCCCAGCCACCGCAATGCTGCGCCACATGTCCGCCGCATAGCGACTGTCGATGTTCACTTCAAAAGCTAACTCACCACTGAAACTGACGCGGAACAACTGCACCGAAACTCCGGCAAGCTCCGCATCTCTTACACACATGAACGGAAATTCTTCGTTGCTGAGGTCAAGACTGCAATCGAGCTTCTGCAAAACCTGCCTGCTCTTGGGGCCCGCCACCGCGATTGTCGAGAACTGATCAGTCAGTGATGTCAGATAGACCTCGAGTTCTGGCCATTCGGTTTGCAGCCACGCTTCCAGCCAGCTCATGACGTTTGCAGCACCACCCGTCGTTGTCGTCAGGTAAAACTGTTGTTCCTCGACACGGGCCATGACCCCGTCATCCATGAGCATGCCGTCCTCGCCGAGCATGATGCCGTAAGCACAACGTCCAACTTTCATCTTGCCAATGTCATGCGTGTAAATACGCTCGAGAAACTCCACGACATCCGGCCCGCGCGCGTCGATCTTACCGAGCGTCGATGCATCCATCATGCCAACCGCGTTGCGTACGGCCAAACACTCCCGATCTACCGCAGCATGCAAGTTCTCGCCGTCCTTCGGGAAGTACCATGGTCGATGCCACTGACCAACGACCTCCATCGGCGCACCGGCTAGCTCATGACACTGATGAATGGCGGACTTACGCAGCGGGTCGAGCAAGAGATCTGTATTTTCTCCAGCGCCAGTACCGAAAGTCACGGGTGTATACGCAGGCCTGAAGGTAGTCGTACCCACCGCCGGAATATCTTCGCCCAAGCATTCGGCAAGCACTGCCATGCCGTTGATATTGCCCAACTTGCCCTGGTCAGTACCAAACCCCAAAGCGGTATAGCGTTTGACGTGTTCAACGTTACGGTAACCTTCGCGTACCGCAAGACGAATATCAGCCACGCTGGTGTCATTTTGATAGTCGACGAATTGTTTGGCGCATCGGTCAGGGTCTTTAGCGGCAGGAACGCGCCACAAGGCTTGCATCGGGTTCGTCTCTAACGTTGCCGCGACCGGAACATCGACGCTCGGTGCTTCGATGTCGCATTCTGCCAAAGCTTTCTCAGCGGCATCTCTGCCGTCCTGCAAACAATCCTGTAAAGAAAACTTACCCGCGCCCGAACCCGCCACGATGCACGCCTGCGCCGAAGACGACGGTACGAAACAGTGCAATTCCTTATTCCACTCGTTGCGTCCACCCGAGTGTGAATGTAAATGCACCGCAGGACTCCAACCCCCGGACATCGCCAGCAGGTCGCAGTCAATATTGATCGTCGGGGCAACTGTCTCTGAGACGTCACCGTTCCAGATCGCCACACGAGCACCTGTGATTTTTTTGTGTCCGACAACATCGCAGACAACGTGCCCCTGCAAAATCGGAATGCCCGCCTCGCGTGCCGCGGCACCTGATGCGGCCGCACCGGTAGCGCGACTATCAACAATAACCACACGTGCGCCAGCGCGGTCGAGATCCAGAGCCGCCTGATACGCGGAGTCGTTATTCGTGAATACGACCGCGTTTTGCCCAGGGCAAACCGCGTACTTGTTAATGTAGGCGGTCACTGCCGAAGCCGTCATAACGCCAGGTCGGTCGTTGTTACAAAAAACCAAAGGCCGCTCAAATGCGCCTTGCGCCAGTACAACCTGTTTTGCTCTTACTCGCCAAAGGCGCTCGCGTGGCAGCTCGGACTGTTGCTTGCCGAGATGATCGGAACAGCGTTCCGCGATTGCCAGGAAATTGTGATCGTAATATCCAAAAACCGTGCTGCGCGGCAACAACCTTACGTTTTGCAACGCAGCAAGCTCAGCGACGGTTGCTGCGACCCAGTCGGATGCAGCCCGTTGATCGATTTGCTCGGGTTGTGCCAACAAACTACCGCCGAATTCGCTTTGTTCATCCGCCAGAACCACCCGGGCGCCTGATCTTCCCGCCACCAACGCGGCCATTAAGCCCGCCGCTCCGCCGCCTGCGACCAACACGTCACAGTGTTCGTTGCGGTGTTCATAGCAATCCGGATCCGCACCTTTGGGAACAGAGCCGAATCCAGCCGACGCGCGGATGATTCGCTCGTAGTATTTCCAAAGCGCTTTGGGGCGCATGAAAGTCTTGTAGTAGAAGCCCGCGGCAAACACACGACTGAGACGATCGTTAATGGCACCGAAATCCCAATCCAGGCTGGGCCAGCCCTTACAGGAGCGTGCGACGAGACCGTCGTACAATTCAACCTGGGTCGCACGAAGATTCGGAATCGTAGCGGCGCCCACTCCGACCTGTACGATCGCATTCGGTTCTTCGGCGCCAACCCCAACGATGCCGCGGGGTCGGTGTAGTTTGAAACTTCTACTAACCAGAGAAACCCCGTTCGCCAGCAATGCCGACGCCAGGGAGTCCCCAGCGTAACCGCTTAGGCGCTTGCCATTGAAAGTAAATGCAAGCGGCTGCGAACGATCGATACGGCCGCCCTGCCTCAGACGATTGTCGCTGCGACTAGAGCTCATAAGTTTCTGCAATGACGTAGCTAACAGTGTCCCGTTCCGCTTCAAACCATCGTCGACAACCTTGTGCGTGATTCCATAGTTCTTTATGTGCACCTTTGGAATTCTTGCGATTGAACAAGTAGTCAGCCCATTCGGCGTCACTCAAGGAGTCCGGCTCGAGTGGTCGCTTGATACCGGCCTCACCGCCATAACTGAATTCACTCTCAGCGCGTTCGCCGCACCAGGGACATTTGATCAGTAGCACTCCTTAGTGCGCCACGGCGGCAGCGCCGTGCTCGTCAATTAGTGCGCCAGTGGTAAATCGCTGCAGATCAAACGGCGCATTGAGTTCGTGCGGCCGGTCCTGTGCGATCGTGTGTGCGAATGCCCAGCCAGACCCCGGCGTGGCTTTGAAACCACCGGTACCCCAGCCGCAATTGAAATAAAGGCCGTCGACCGGCGTCTTGCTGATAATCGGACAGGCATCCGGACAGACGTCAACGATGCCGCCCCACTGCCGCAACATTCGGACCCGGCTAAACATCGGAAACAAAGCGACGATGGCTTCCATCGTATGTTCGATGGTCTGAAAGCTACCGCGTTGCCCGTACCCGATATATGAATCAATCCCGGCGCCAATCACTAACTCGCCTTTATCTGATTGACTGATGTATCCGTGAACGGCCCCGGACATCACCACCGTATCGAGCGCCGGTTTCAATGGTTCAGAAACGAATGCCTGCAGTGGATGACTCTCGACCGGCAGGCGCAGACCGGCCATGTCCGCCAGCACACTGGCATGACCCGCAACAACCACCCCAACCTTCGGCGCGTTGATCGTGCCACGCGTCGTCTCGACGCCAGTAACCTTGCCGTCGGTGCGGTTGATACCCGTCACTTCGCATTGTTCAATGATGTGGACACCCAGCGCATCCGCAGCTCGTGCAAAGCCCCACGCAACAGCATCATGCCGTGCGACACCCGCGCGCCTTTGTAGCGACGCGCCCAATATCGGATAACGCGCTTGCGGGGATGTGTCGATTAACGGAATTGCTTTTTTTATCTGTGCAGCATCCACGACTTCGGCATCGATGCCGTTCAGCCGGTTAGCGCTGACGCGTCGCTCAATGTCGCGCATGTCCTGCAGATTGTGGCCGAGGTTATAAACGCCCCGTTGCGAAAACATCACGTTGTAGTTCAGCTCCTGGCTGAGTCCTTCCCAGAGCTTCAGAGACTTTTCATACAGCAATGACGCCTCAGTCCACAGGTAATTGGATCGAACAATGGTCGTGTTGCGACCCGTATTGCCACCGCCGATCCAGCCCTTCTCCAGAACAGCGATGTTCTGCATGCCGTGTTCCTTAGCCAGATAGTACGCAGTCGCCAACCCGTGTCCGCCGCCGCCGACAATAATCGCGTCGTACTCGCGTTTAGGTTCAGGCTTACGCCATGCCGAATCCCAATTACGATTATGGGTCAGCGCGTTCTTGAGCAAACCGAATGCGGAGTATTTTTTCACTTAAGGTTGCTCATTCAATTCATCGTCGAAATAGCTTTTGTATTCTTCCGCAAACTGCGGCAGACCATCATCAAGTTCATAGTAGTCAGACTTCATGTGCACGTAAATATGTCGCGTCGCTTTCAAGCCTGTCGGTCGGTCTATGGACCCGGCCCAAATACTCCAGTGCCTGCCATGTTCTGGCCGCCAAAACAGATTGGAACCGCAGTGCTGGCAAAAGCCGCGTTCGGCCGTAGAGGACGCGCTATACCACTTAATGTTTTCCTCACCGTCAATCGTGAGTTGCTCCGGGCGGCAGGCAGTCGCGGCCACGAAATGACCGCTGCTCCTGCGACACTGTTCGCAATGGCAGCATATGACCGGCCGTAGTTCACCGCTGACTTTGTAGTCGACGGCACCACACAGGCAATGCCCGCTAGTCGTTTGCGCCGTTGACATCTCTCAGCCTCTCTTGCTTTGTATCGAAGGGACTCTCGACAACGACCGTTGCAGGGTAATTCTTACCCAGAATTTCGATTTCCAGTTCCGTACCGACCTCTGCCAGCTCCGGACGTACCATGCCCAAAGCCAGAGATTCGTTAATGCGGAAGCCGAAGCCACCACCCGTGGCGCGCCCCACAACCTCGCCGTCTTTCAGCAAAGCATTGTTGCCCAATGCGTCAGCATCATCGACGCCGGAAACGATCAATGTGACCAACATGTTGTCGATGCCAGCTTCCTGCCATGCAACGAGTGCCTCGCGCCCAAGAAAGTCGCCCTTATCCAGTTTTACAAAGCGATCCATGGCCGACTCAAACACAGAGTATTCAATGGAAAGTTCGGTGCCCACCATGCGGTACGACTTTTCGAGCCGCATTGAATCCATGGCGCGAATGCCGAAGGGTTTCAGACCGAGATCTTCGCCAACTGCGAACAGGGCATCGAAAATCTGATTCTGATCTTCCATCGCATGATGTAGCTCCCAACCCAGTTCGCCGACATAGTTAACACGCATTGCGTTACAAGCAGCACCACCGACTGTGATTTCCTGTGCGGTCAGCCAACGAAACGCTTCGTTTGAAAGGTCGGCATCGGTCACCCGAGACAAAAGCTCTCGTGATTTGGGTCCCGCGAGGACTAATACGCCGACTGCATCGGTAAGCTGCTCAAACTCCACACTGCCGTCTCTGGGCATGCGCTTCTTTAGATAGTCATGGTCGAGCCTTTGCAAGGCACCCGCCGACACCAGATAGAACGAGTCGTCGGCATCGCGACGGATCGTAAATTCGGAATGCACGCCACCCTTGGTGTTCAGGGAATGACAGAGACTGATGCCGCCGATTTTTTTCGGCAGAGTATTTGCGATCATGTAGTCCAGAAAAGATTCCGCGCCCGGACCTGAAATGCGGCACTTCGCAAATGCCGTCATGTCGAGCAAACCGACGTTTTGAGTAGTATTCGCGACTTCTTTTCGAATCGCTTCAAACCACTTTGAGCGTCGGAACGACCAGTCATCGACCTGCTCCATACCGTCAGTGGCGAACCAGTTTGGACGTTCCCATCCGAAGCGCTGCCCAAATACCGCGCCCTTCTCTTGCATGCGCTCGTAACACGGCGCCGTTCGCAACGGGCGACCTGCCGGCCGCTCTTCGTCCGGATAGTGAATTACAAAGACATTGGCATAGGTCTCTTCATTTTTTGCGATGAGATACTCTTTCTTCGCATAGTCACCGAAACGTCGCGGATCAACGCCGAGCATGTCGATAGTGGGCTCGCCGTCGACGATCCATTCAGCCAACTGCCAGCCCGCACCGCCCGCGGCAGTGATACCAAAACTATGGCCTTCATTGAGCCAGAAATTGTCTACGTCCCACGCCGGACCAATTATCGGGTTGCCATCCGGCGTATACGCGATCGCGCCGTTGTAAACCTGCTTGATGCCGACTTCGGCAAACGCCGGCACGCGATTCATTGCCGCCTCAATGTGCGGCGCAAGGCGATCGATATCCTCCTGGAATAACTCGTACTCTGCTCTGGGATCAGGACCATCCACATAGCAACACGGAGCGCCCTCTTCATACGGTCCAAGAATGAATCCGCCGTTTTCTTCCCGCAGGTACCAGGAACCATCCGCCTCACGCAATACACCCATTTCAGGCAAGCCTTCCGCACGACGTTTTTGTAGATCAGGATGAGGTTCAGTGACGATGTATTGATGCTCGACCGGAATGACCGGAATATCGAGTCCTATCATTTCGCCGGTCTTGCGCGCGTAGTTACCCGTGGCTGAAATAACGTGATCGCAGGTGATGTCGCCCTTATCAGTTTGTACCAACCAACCGCCGGCCGTTGTCTGTTCGATATTCAAGACCATCGTATGGCGATAGATTGTAGCGCCGCGGGCACGTGCACCCTTCGCCAGTGCCTGCGTCAGATCTGCTGGTTGAATGTAACCGTCATCCGGATGATAAATACCGCCGACCAATCCATCTATGTTGCACATCGGCCAGAGTTTTAGAATTTCGTCCGGCGTCAGAAACTGAACATCGACGCCGATTGTCTTTGCGGTCGCAGCGTATTGGTAGTACTCATCCATGCGATCACTATTCATCGCGAGACGCAGATTGCCGACCTGTGAGAATCCGACCGCTTGCCCGGTTTCCTCCTCAAGACTCTTGTACAGATTCACCGAATATTTGTGCACCTGTCCGACGCTGTAGCTCATGTTGAACAACGGCAGCAGGCCAGCAGCGTGCCAGGTTGACCCAGACGTTAGTTCTGCCTTCTCGAGCAACACCACGTCATCGCCCCAACCCTTCTTGGCAAGGTGATAAAGCGCGCTAACACCAACAACGCCGCCGCCGATTACAACTACTTTTGCTTTATTTTTCAATTACTTAATCTCAATAGAATGAACTCGGCTCGCGCGCGAAAAGCGTACGCAGCATAGGTTCGAAATGTTCCAATGGTCGCGACTCGTAATCGGGATCAAACGAGGGTTGATCCCAGTTCGCACAAAAATCCACACAGGCCTGATAGTGCGGATGCTCTTTGTATTTCTCGCGGGCGTTACGATCAAGGCCCATAAACTGAAAATAGTAGTAACCCTGGAACAAACCATGATGCTTAACGATCCAGAGATTCTTTTCACTCACGTAGGGTGCCAACAACGCAGCCGCGACCTGCGAGTGATTTGCCGGCGCAAGGATATCGCCGATATCGTGCAGCAACGCGCACACTATTGTTTCATCATCCGCGCCATCGCGCTCAGCACGCGTCGCCGTCTGCAGGCAATGCTCGAGGCGGCTGACCTGGTACGGCGACTCACCGTCGAGCTGGCGTAACCACTCCATTACCTGGTCGGCGAAACTTGCCATGTGCTGATCATAGTGCGCGTTGACGATATCGCAATCGTCCTGCGTCCCTTGCTCCATCGCGGTGTATGTAACCTTCGCAGCCATACGCTATGCCTTGCTTCGCCGGCGACGTCGTGGCCGATCGGAGTCGTTCTTTGCCACCTTTGGCTCCGGTCTTTTGACGACCGAAAATAGTTTTGGAAATTTGTCGGTCTTGTTTGGCAATGCCATCGCATCGACAAAGTATTCCTGAAACTTCGGCTCGACCGCCGTCTCGATCTTTTTGATCTTGCGCACGACGGACTCAATCTCACCTCGTGCGGCGACATTCAGGAGTGCGATGCGCGCACCTGTACCCGCAGCGTTGCCCGCAGATTCGACATTTTTCAAATCACAGTCTGGTATAAGCCCGAGCACCATCGCGTACTTGGTGTCGATGTGAGATCCAAAAGCACCTGCGAGACGAATTCGATCTACGGATTCGATTCCGGCCTTGTCCAGCAGCAACTTCACGCCTGCATACAAGGCACCCTTCGCGAGTTGGATCTGACGCACGTCGTTTTGTGTAACAACGATTTTTTGTACACCATCATGCAGGAAGTAGGACCAGGTTCGGTCGTTCTGAATCACACGATCACTGCGTTCGGACATGGATCCATCGACAACACCGTCTTCGGTAATTATGCCGGTCAGGTACATTTCCGCGACCGCCTCGATGATGCCGGAGCCACAGATGCCGGTAACACCGAAAGCGTCTATGGCCTCCGCGAATCCCGGCTCATCGGAGGAACCGATGACACTGAAGCGAGCGACCAGTGTCTCCGGGTCGATTCGTACACGCTCGATCGCGCCCGGTGCCGCCCGCTGCCCGCAACTAATTTGTGCACCTTCGAAAGCAGGTCCGGTAGGACTTGAACAAGCGAGCAAACCGTCACGATTGCCAAGGACAATTTCCGCGTTAGTGCCAACATCGACAATCAAGGATATCTCGTCCAGCAAATACGGCTCCTCGGCGAGAATCATCGCCGCGGCATCCGCGCCGACGTGCCCTGCAATGCACGGCAGTACGTAGACTGTCGCGCCGCTATTGATCTCTAACCCCAACTCAGCTGCGCCTAAATCAAGTGCTGCATCAGTAACCAGCGCGAATGGGGCTGTACCAAGCTCCACCGGACTCAGTCCGAGGAACAGGTGGTGCATGATTGGATTTCCGGCGACCGTAACTTCGACGATCTCGTCAACATCGATACCGCCCTCTTTGGCGAGACCGGCGATCAGTTTGTTCACACCCTCGCGAACCGTACTCGTTAAGTCCGCCGCTCCATCAGCATTCATCATCACGTACGACACGCGGCTCATCAGATCTTCACCGAAGCGAATCTGCGGATTCATGATGCCGTCGGTTGCGACGACGTTGCCGTTAGTAAGGTTGATTAGATTCGCAGCAATCGTCGTGGATCCGATATCCATCGCAATACCATAGGCGTCTTGTTTGAACCCAGGCCATACCGCAATTACCCGGGACTTCTTATAGACCGCGACCGTCACTTGCCAGTTGTCCTTGCGCAGTGCTGTTTGCAGGCCGGGCAAAACGGTGGAATCACATTTCAGGTCCGGCAATTCCCACTGCGATTCCAATGCTTCCAGCAAGCGTTGCACATCACCTGTTGGCTCGTACATGTCGGCCTCACGCACCTCGACGAAATACAGGTCGAGCGTAATGTCGCGGTGCTCGGCACTCTTGCGAACAACCTGTCGATGCATCTGACTCTCTGCAGGTACATCAATAACAAGATCGCCCTGGATGGTCGCCTGACAACTAAGCCTTCGACCCGGTTTGAAACTGCGGCGCCGCTCTGCGAAGCGCGTTTCAACTTCACCAAATGCAGAGAGGTGCTCACCCTTGGAAGTAATTGCGTGTTTGGCAAACTCACCCTCGGCGACGTTCACCTGACAACGACCACACATCGCGCGCCCGCCGCATACCGAGTCTACGTCCACACCGAGGCTGCGCGCCGCATCCAGCACCGACGTGCCAAGCGCGAATGAGCCGCGCTTGCCCGACGGTGTAAATACGATCTTGGCCTCGTTATTGCTCATCAGACTTAACCACGCCTGCGCTTGCGACCACCGCGGCCTTCGCCCTCCGCACTCGGTTCACGATATTTCTTAATCCAGTTCTTACAGTCGGGGTCATTGCCCATCATCACATCCGCACCCAATACAGCTTGCATAACCTCTGCATGTAGTGGGCTCGTAATTGCCGAAGTCATTCCGGCACCGATCGCCATCGTCAAAAACGCGCTATTGATACCGTTGCGATTCGGTAGTCCAAAACTCACGTTGGATGCGCCACACGTCGTATTGACCTTCAGCTCGTTTCGAAGGCGCTGCACGATGTGCATGACCTGCTTACCCGCTGTATTGATCGCGCCAATTGGCATGACCAAAGGGTCGACAACAACGTCTGCCGCTGGAATACCGAAGTCGGCCGCACGCTCGACAATCTTTTTCGCAACTTTGAAACGCTCATTAGGATCTTCAGAAATTCCTGTCTCATCGTTAGAAATTGCAACAACAGCGGCGCCGTACTTAGCCACTAATGGCAGCACCCTCTCCAGAACTTCATCCTCACCGGTCACCGAGTTAACCAAAGCCTTACCCTGATAAACCGACAGTCCCGCTTCAAGCGCTTCAATAATCGACGAATCAATCGACAGTGGCACATCAGTTACCGACTGCACGAGCTTGATCGCCTCTGCCAGAATCGCGGGCTCGTCCGCAAGTGGAATTCCAGCGTTCACATCAAGCATGTGCGCGCCTGCTTCGACCTGTGCGAGCGCATCCGACATGACGCGACTGTAGTCGCCATTTTTCATTTCCTCTGCGAGAATTTTTCGCCCCGTCGGGTTAATTCGTTCGCCAATCACAACGAACGGACGGTCAAAGCCGATTCGCACTTCCTTGTTGGCGGAACTGATGAGTGTGTCTGTCATTCCAGTAATCTCCGATTAATCTAACGGGTGGCCGGATCTGTATCCCGGGCAATTCCGGGATGCCATAACTCGCGGCCTGCTAATGCATCTGAGCGTTCGACGATTTCAGCAACCCTGGCTTCCTGTTTGTAAGCCATGATGTGCACGCCGCTAACACCCTCTATTTCTTTCATTTCGCGGATCATGTCCACGCAAATACTTACGCCTTCTTCTTTCTGGTTTTCCGCAGCTTTCAGGCGCTCAATTATGTGATCCGGAATATGTACACCCGGCACGTTGCTGCGTATCCACTCCGCCGATTTCGCCGACGCCAGCGGGCCAACACCTGCAAGAATAAAAGCTTTCTCATGCAGACCCATATCGCGCGCAACCGCCATGTAGTTCTTGAAAATTTCCGTATCAAAACAATATTGAGTTTGAATGAACTGTGCGCCGGCCTCGATCTTTTTGGCGAGACGCAGCGGTCGATAATCCAGCGGTGGCCCGAATGGATTCGCCGCAGCACCCAGAAAAACATGGGGCGGACTGGTGAGCTTACGTCCACTCAGGAACTGCTTATCGTCACGCATGCCGCGCAGCATGGTCAACATCGACATGCAGTCGAGATCAAACACCGGCTTCGCTCCCGGGTGATCGCCAACGCCAACGCTGTCGCCCGTCAGGCACAGGATATTCGACACTCCCATGGCCGCTGCACCCAGCACATCCCCCTGAATCGCAATCCTGTTCCTATCGCGAGCCGAGGCCTGCATCACCATCGCGTAGCCGCGTCGGGTTAACAATGAACACATTCCCACGCTGGACATATGACAGTTTGCGCCGGAGCCGTCGGTCGCATTAATCGCGTCGACTGCGCCGTCGAACTGAGCAGCGCGTGCATAGACCTCTTCCGGGTCGGCAGAATCCGGTGGCGCAATTTCGGCAGTTACGGCGAAGGCGCCCGCCCGCAAAATACGTTCGAGTCGACCGTTTGAGTCATGGCCTGCTCGCTCCGGCAGATTCTCACCGGGAATGAGTGGTTCGTCATCAAACTTCATTTTTACGAAGCTCCCGTAACCAGGCTGACGTCCCGATCTTTAAATTGTCGATCGCGGGCTGCAGGATCTGAATGGGGTATTCGTTGTCCTGGAAACGTTTGTTACCTTCCCAGGCTTGAACCCAGACGCAATTCATATCCGGCTTAACCTCGCACTTGCCGTCCGCACGTACTCCGCCACAGGGGCCATTGCGCATGGTCTTGGGGCAGTTCATGGGACACGACAACCCGGTGAAACCTACTATGCATTGACCGCAACTTTTTGAGTCGAG
>RCNE010001256.1_pt1 | contig 16694 bp, 16 predicted proteins | sample 2041361 | NCBI WGS metagenome assembly RCNE01 (sample SAMN09708229, study PRJNA481090) | Marine sediment metagenome, whole genome shotgun sequencing project.
CTGACCCGAATCCAGACCCGTGACCGGCAAAAAGCAGCGGTAGCGCCCGAGTTTGCCAGCATCCTGATCGTGGACGACAATGATTTTGACCGTACACGGTTAAAAAAGCTGTGCCACGCCTTTGATTTCACCACCAATGTGGTGGAAGCGGACTCGCTCAAGAGCCTACAGGACAAGCTAAAGAAGGACCACTTTGATCTGATCCTGCTCGACTATCACCTCAGTGACGGGACTGGCCTGCAGGGGGTCGAGATCATTCGCGCCGATGCCGTTAACTGTACGGCAGCAACCGTGATGATCACCGGAACCGAGCAGAACGACATCGCAATCCAAGCCCTCAAATTGGGGTTCACCGATTACCTGACCAAAGACGAAATTTCAGTACAGACTCTCAGCCGCGCCGCCATCACCGCTTTGCAAAAATCCCAGCTGGCGCAGGCCATGGCGGCGCAAAGAGGCCAACATGCAATCACAAACGAGACGGTGCAGAGTTATTCGCGCAGTTGTGCAAAGGATATCAAACCCATTGTCAGTCGGATCATGCGCCAGATGCGCGACCTACGCGACATTGACCAGATCGAGCCGGAAGATGCGGTGGCTAGGGTAGAGCAGGTTGAGGGCTCCCTGCGCAGGTTGTGGGTCTTTTTGGATGAACTGGATCATCTGGGCGGAACAGCTCCGGACCGAGGACCAACTGTTCCGGCAATGCGCGGCAACAATTCTCCTCCAGCCTCAGGGATAAATGCTCGCGTCCCCTCCTTCTTACGCCCAAAAAAGCCTACGGCCCCTCCCGTAAAGCCTCCATCAATCTTCAGCCGCAGGCCCGACTGAACGAACATACGGACATGCGGCTGCTTCGAAGATTTCTGCTAGACGGCTGCCTTGAGCTTGGTTGCCAGATCAATTTTCTCCCAGCTGAAGCCGCCATCGGCGTCAGGCGCGCGACCAAAGTGGCCATAGGCTGCTGTGCGCTGGTAGATGGGTTTGTTGAGCTGAAGATGCTCGCGAATGCCGCGCGGAGTGAGATCCATCACTTGCGCAATCGCACGCTCAATCGCTTCGGGATCGACTTCGCCTGTCCCAAAGGTATCACAATAGATCGACAACGGTTTGCTTACGCCGATGGCATAGCTGAGCTGGATCGTACATTTGGACGCGATACCCGCAGCAACCACATTTTTCGCCAGATAGCGCGCAGCATAAGCCGCGGAGCGGTCCACTTTGGTCGGATCTTTGCCTGAAAATGCGCCGCCACCGTGGGGTGCAGCACCTCCATAGGTATCCACGATAATCTTGCGCCCTGTCAGACCTGCGTCCCCGTCAGGACCGCCGATCACGAATGTACCAGTCGGGTTTACCCACCATTCGGTATCCGCAGAAATCCAGCCTGTCGGCAGAACTTCACGGATATAAGGCTCTACAATGTCGCGGATGTCGGCGCTGGTCTGGCTCTCATCTGCGTGCTGGGTGCTCAGCACGATAGAGGACACGCCAACCGGTTTCCCATTCTCATAGCGTACGGAAAGCTGTGATTTTGCATCGGGGCGAAGAGTAGGCTCGGTCCCGTCTTTGCGCACTTCGGCCAAGCGGCGTAGAATTGCGTGGGCATAGTGGACTGGCGCGGGCATCAGATACTCGGTCTCATCGGTTGCATAGCCGAACATGATACCTTGGTCACCTGCCCCCTCGTCCTTGTCCGCATCCGAATCTACCCCTTTGGCGATATGGGCGGACTGTTCGTGCAGTAGATTGGTGATCTCGACAGTCTCGTGATGAAATTTCTCCTGCTCATAGCCGATATCTTTGATACAGGCGCGCGCGATGTCCTCGATTTGGCCCATGTAGCTGTGCAATTTGTCGCGGTCCGACAGGCCGACTTCGCCCCCGATCACCACACGGTTTGTGGTGGCAAATGTCTCTGCGGCGACGCGTGCTTCGGGCTCTTCGGCGATAAACGCGTCGAGCACGGCATCACTGATCCGATCACAGACTTTATCTGGGTGGCCTTCGGAAACGGATTCCGAAGTAAAAACATAGGATTTGCGGGACATGAACGTGCTCCAATATAAATCGTGCGCCACGTCAGGAAGCCGTTGTGGTGCTTTGGGTCCGCAATAATCTGCCCGGTCTGACGGGTCAATCGCTATTCGGGCTGCGTACGCTCGCGGTCCCTGATCCGCAACACCGCCAACAGCACCAGCAGCAGAGCAATTACGGGCCAATCGCCTGTCCGGCTATAGAACGTGGGGGGAAGTGGCGCTGGCAGGGCCGCGTCAATATACCCCGCCTGCCCCATGCCAAGACTCTGTGTGATGCGCCCGTAAGGGTCGATCATGGCGGAGATGCCAGTGTTGGCAGCACGGGCGATGGGCAACCCTTGTTCGATCGCGCGCATTCGGGCCTGCGCGAGGTGCTGCTGCGGGCCTGCATAGGTGCCGAACCACGCATCATTGGTGGCGTGGATGATGAAATCCGGCCGCTCAGGCGCGGCGTTCACATCGTGGGCAAACACGGCCTCATAACAGATGAGTGGCAGAGCGCGACCAAGAGGACCTAGGTCCATCAACGCCGCCCCCGCTCCTGCACTGAAACCCGCACCATCCTGGGGCGCCATACCATAGATGCCAAACCGCGCAGCGAAATCACCCAGCGGGACGTATTCGCCAAAAGGGACCAGATGGTGTTTGTCATAGAGCTGTGTCACCTCGCCTTGTGGTCCAAGAGCGATGAGGCTGTTGTAGTGGCGCCCCTCTTCGGTGCGCTGCACGCCGAGGACAACAGGTTTGCCAAGGGCGGCAGCGCTGATCTCTTGCAGGATCGATTCGGCGTAGGTGAGGTTCCACGGGATGGCGGTTTCGGGCCAGATGACCGCATCGGGCGCACCAATCTTGGGATCAGGTGAAGCAGCCGTAGAAGTAAGCTGGCGGTCGTAGAAGATGCCAATTTTCTCGGGGTCCCATTTGTCGGCTTGCGGCGCATTGGGCTGCACCAGCCGCAGCACCGTTTGGGACAAGGGTGCCTCCGGCGCAATGGGGGATTGAATCACCACAAACGAGGTAGGCACCCACACGGCAAGCCCAAGCAGCAGGGGCCGCTTCTCCACGGTGATCGACAGATAGGCAACCGTCATCAGCGCAAGGTTAAGGCCGTGCGGCCCGATCCATGCCAGCGACTGGCCCGCAATCACATCAACCATCGCTTGCGCAGGCGTCGCCCATGGAAAGCCGGTAAAGATATAGGCGCGCAGCAGCTCAACCCCTACCCAGCAGGGGATCAGCGCCCAAAGCCGTAGGGAAATACGGCGCGACATATAGAAGGCGAAGGACCAGAAGAGCGCACCGCCTGCCGCCATAAGGACCACAGCAAAGGGCGCCATCCAGCCGTGGCGCGCAGCATCAACCAGAAAGGGCGAAACGATCCAGTGCAGCGATATCGCAAAATAGGCAAAGCCCACGCCAAATCCGACTGCCGCCGCCTCACGCGGGCTGCGCACCCGCCCTGCCACATCAAAAACAAGGACAAGGCCCAAAAACATCAGGACCGGAACATCAACAGGTGCTTGGCCAAGCGACGCCAAAGCCCCAGCAGATAGAGACCAAAGCGCGCCCTTGAGGCGTCTGTTCATACTGCAGGTGAGCCGTTCATCCGCACGCGCAGGCGCTTGATACGGCGCGGGTCGGCGTCCATCACCTCGAATTCGGGACCATCAGGATGCACGATCACTTCGCCGCGGGCAGGCACGCGGCCCGACAACATCACCACCAGACCGCCCAGCGTGTCGATCTCTTCCTCGTCCACATCGTCATGATCGGTCAGCGACTGGCCCACTTCGCTCTCGAATTCCAGCAAGGGGGTTTTGGCGAGTGCGAGATACTGGCCCGGCTTTTCCTCGGACCAATAGACAACGTCTTCGTCTATGTCATGCTCGTCCTCGATCTGGCCGATGACCTGTTCGATCAGGTCCTCAATGGTGACCAGACCGTCAACACCGCCGTATTCATCAATCACCAGCGCCATATGCCGCCGCTCTGCCTGCATCTTTGTGAGCAGCACCCCGATGGTCATGGACGGCGGCACAAAAACCAGGGGACGGACCATTTCGGCCAGATTAAAATTCTTCGGCTTACCGTTAAATCCGAACTTGAGTGCAAGGTCCTTGAGGTGGGCAAGGCCCACAGGAGTATCAAGCGTTCCGTCATACACCGGCAGCCGCGTGAGGCCGCTTTCTTTGAAAACGCTCACCAACTCATTAAGGGTCGTTGTCACACTCACGGCGGTGATATCCGCCTTCGGGATCATCACATCATCCACGCGCATGCGCCGCAGATTGCCCATGCCAGCGGCACTACGGTCCCGGCTCAGTACCGTAGGTGCTACGTCTGCGGGACTGTCAGAAGGGCTCAGTGCGCCAATGACACGGCTGAAAAATCCGGTCTTGCCAGCACCGCCTGCGCTTTGCTGGCTTACGTCTTCGGGGAGGGGTTGGTCCTGCGCGCTTTGCGCAGCTGTAGAAGATCCGTCAGTGTCGCCCATTGGGTCCTGTCTTTGGAAGCGGCGGCCCTAGGGGGCGCCTGTGATCGTGATGTCAGCATTATATGGGTCATCGAGACCCAAATTACCAAGAATTTCGACTTCAATCCGCTCCATAAGCGCGGCGTCGCCGTCGGTGATGTGATCATACCCTAGCAAATGCAGAGTGCCATGCACAATCAGGTGCGTCAGATGGTCGGCAAAAGGCTTTCCGGCCTCGGTCGCTTCGCGCAAGCAAGTGTCATGGCTCAATGCGATATCGCCCAGCTCGAACATCTCATCAAAGCCGCGCTCAGGAGGCGGCGGGGCCTTCCCTTCGGCAGTTGGGGCCAAGGGTTGTGTGGGCCAACTGAGCACATTTGTTGGCACTGGCTTGTCCCTGAATTCCGTGTTGAGCGCCGCGATGCGTGCGTCATCGCAGGCCAGCAGCGTGACTTCGCAGGCATCAGGCTCAAGCTGCATCTTGTCAAGGGTAGCCACGACTGCACGCTCTGCCAGCCCAGTCAGCATGTCCTCGTCCCAGACGGGTGCCTCGATCAGGATGTCGAGCGTGTTCACCTGTCGCGGTTCAACGCGCGTTCTGCCTCGGCCTCATAGGCTTCGATGATCGCAGCAACCAGAGGGTGGCGCACGACGTCCTTGGAGGTGAAGTAGTTAAAGCTGATCTTGGGGATATGCTTGAGCATCCGCTCGGCATCGGCCAGTCCTGACGCCTGCCCGCGCGGCAAGTCGATCTGGGTCCGGTCACCCGTAATCACCATGCGCGATCCCTCGCCCAGACGGGTGAGAAACATCTTCATCTGCATGGCTGTCGCATTCTGCGCCTCGTCCAGCACGACAAACGCGTTGGAGAGCGTACGGCCCCGCATAAAGGCCAGCGGCGCAATCTCGATTGTCTTCTCTTCGCGCAGTTTCGCAAGCTGCTTGCCCGGCAAAAAGTCGTTTAGGGCGTCATAGAGCGGCTGCATATAGGGGTCGATCTTTTCGTCTTGCGTACCGGGTAGGAAGCCGAGACGCTCGCCCGCCTCAACCGCGGGGCGGCTTAGAATGATCTTATCCACCTTACCAGAAAGGAACATCGACACACCAACTGCCACAGCGAGATAGGTTTTGCCCGTCCCCGCAGGGCCGATACCAAAGGCCAGCTCATGATTGAAAAGCGACTCTACGTAGTTTTTTTGTGCCTTCGTGCGGGGCTCCACGCGTTTCTTGCGGGTCTGGATCTCGATGCCGTGATTTATCGGCATCTCGATCTGGTCACCCGCGCGCACGCCTGTGTCTGTCGCAGAACTGCCCATGCGCAGGATCATATCTACATCCGCAGGCTCCACCCCCCGGCCACCCTCAAGACGTGCGTAGAGAGATTGCAGCACAACAGCGGCGGCTTCGGTCGCTGGCGCTTCGCCCAATAGGGTCAAGAAATTACCACGACGTACAATCTGAACATCCAGCGCCTTTTCAATCGCGGCGAGATACTGGTCATAGGGACCGCACAGATCAATCAGCAAACGGTTGTCGGAAAATTCAAGCACTGGTCCCGGGGGACCGGTTTCAGGCGTGATCAAGTCAGATGTGGCCAAGAGCGGTGTCCTTTTAAGCAGCAGAATTCATGAGATAGGGCGTAGGTACGCGCATTGCCAGTGGCCCACGCAAAAAGGACCGCAGTGCGATACACTCCGGCCCTCTCGATATTGGTTTCAAACGCGTCAAAATTAGACCGGATCGCCGATGATACTGGTACCACCTTTTTTAAAGTCACCAGCAGTATAGGTTGGCGGCGCTATCCCAGAGCAGACAGGCTTGCCGTGTTTGTCGAGGCGCGCGGAGAGGTAGCCCTCAACGCCGTCATCAATGATCCAGTGATCGCAACCGTTGGGGTCAACCCAGATGCCCGCTTCAAGCTGGCTCAGGTGTTTTTGGTCGATGCCCCTGTCAACTGACTTGTCAGGGCCGTTTGGGCTGGCCTGAAAATCTTCGCAGCCCGTGAGGACAGTTGCGATGGCTACAAGCGCAGTAATTTTCAAAATGTTCATGTGCTTATTCCCTCAGCGAACGCAGATAATTTCGACGCGGCGGTTCTTTGCCATGCCGGAAGAAGAGCGGTTGGAGGCGGCGGGCTGACGCTCCCCGTAGCCGCGCACATCAGCGACAAGTCCGCCAGATGATTTTGCGACACGTGCGACAGCGTTGGCACGGTTGAGCGACAAGCGCATGTTATACGCATCGGAGGCACGGCTGTCGGTGTGACCGGTGATGATATAGCTGCTGGCTTGGTTTGTGCGGAAAAAGTCGTCCAAGCGGGCCTGACCACCCTTGGAAATACGGGCTGAGTTTGTGGCAAAGAACTGGTCACTTTGCATAACACCGCACACGTTGCCGCGGCGGCACACAGGAATACCCTGACGGGTTGTGTGAGGTGTCATGTAACCCTCGACACCGTCGTCCATTACCCAGTGCTCACAGCCATCGGGATCAACCCAGATGGTCGGAATATACTGGCCTTTGTCACTGCCCAATTGTGAGGCTGTTTGCGCGCTGACCGCAGCCCCTTGCAGTGCCAGAGTGGCAACAAGCGCCGCTCCCGCAGCCATGCGCATTACTTTGGAAAGTGTGTTAGCCACAGCTCATTTCCTCTTTATCATTCCCCCGAGGTGATCTTGATCAAACCACGGCAGCAGCCCGGATCATCCTCACATGGCATAATGTTAGGCAATACGGCACGGTGGGGAAAGTGTAATGTGAGCGATCGTCCTAGGAGTAAGGCAAAAACTGCACATTAAGCTCCATTGTAGGCAAAGACAGGACAATGCAGCGGCATATTACGAGCATAATCTGTACTCGATCAGGTCAAATCAGGCGATTGCCACTCACAAATCAGCCTTCCAAAAGGCGCAAAAACGAAATCTGACACCCCAAAGCTGATCTATTTCAGCCTAGATCAGCGATCAACATCTTGCGGTGAGGCTTGCAGACGCTGCCCTATCTGGCGGTACGCGAAGCAATGCTGCAGCAGAAGCCTGAGGCAAAAACAGACCTCAGGTGCTAAATCTCAACAGCGGTGAGGGAGTTTGTCATGGCACGGGTACAGCGCACGCGAACCACATCGCCGATCTGTGCGGTGGCATTGTCGATGTGCACAGAATGGAGGTATTCCGACTTGCCCAACATCTGGCCCGCATTGCGCCCTGCCTTCTCAACCAGCACAGACAGATCACGGCCGACCATGCTTTCCTGAATGGCATATTGTTGGCGACTGATGAGAGCCTGCAAGCGCTGGAGCCGCTCGTTGGCTTCTGCAGGGTCAACCTGCGGGCGCTCGGCGGCTGGGGTTCCGGGGCGGGTGGAGTATTTGAAGCTGTAGGCGTAGCCGTAATTGACCTCTTCAACCAAATCCATGGTGGCTTGGAAGTCCTCCTCTGTCTCCTCTGGGAAGCCTACGATGAAATCACCGGACATCATGATATCGGGGCGCACTTCACGAATACGCTCGATCAGACGCAGATAGCTCTCGGCGGTATGTTTGCGGTTCATCCGCTTGAGAATGCGGTCGGAGCCGGACTGCACGGGCAGATGCAGATAGGGCATCAGCTGTGGCGTGTCGGCATGGGCCGCAATAAGATCGTCGTCCATATCGTTGGGGTGTGAGGTGGTGTAGCGGATACGCTCCAACCCGTCGACTTTACCCAAGCTCCGGATGAGTTGCGCCAGCGTCATGCCACCGTGATAGGCGTTGACGTTCTGACCCAGCAGAGTGACTTCGCGCACGCCGCGCTCCACCAGTTCTTGAGCCTCGCGCACAACCTGCTCTGCGGGGCGCGACACTTCGGCACCTCGCGTATAGGGCACCACGCAAAAGGCGCAGAATTTATCACACCCTTCTTGTACGGTCAGGAATGCCGCGGGTGCGCGCTTGGCCTTGGTGCCGCGCCCTTTGAGGTGGTTGAACTTGTCTTCTTCGGGGAAATCCGTGTCGAGGGCAGTTTTTCCCGTCCGCACCCGCGCCTCCATTTGGGGCAAGCGGTGATAGGATTGCGGTCCCACCACCAGATCGACGGCAGGCTGACGGCGCATAATCTCAGCGCCTTCGGCCTGTGCCACACATCCGGTCACCCCGATTTTGAGGTCTGGGTTAAGTGCTTTCAGTGGTTTCATGCGGCCCAGTTCGGAATACACTTTCTCCGCCGCTTTTTCGCGGATGTGGCAGGTGTTCAGCAGAATCATATCCGCATCCTCCGCCTTATCCGTGGCGACATAGCCCTCAAGGCTCTCGGCCATCCGCTCGCTGTCATAGACGTTCATCTGACAGCCATAGGTCTTGATAAAGAGCTTCTTGGGAGTGTCTGATTTAGTCTGGGATTTTGTCTCGGACATGGGGTACGCCTGCGCATGAGATATCGGAATGGGATGCCGCGCGGGGTAACAGCGTGTGCGGCATCTTGCAATGCACAGCAATTTAACCGATTCTACCGCAAAACCCAATGATGGTGATACAGGTATCTATGGACAATATGCGCTACACCTCGCTCAATCATTTTGTGACCGCGCAAAAGGCGGCCCTCGCCATAGGTCCGATTGCCATTGTGCTGGTTGAGGATGATGTGGAGGTGGACACCACCCTGCGCCACCATCTGCAACTGGGCTTTGCCCATGTGCTGGCGTTAATGCCTGCGGTCTTCGACCTGCCCCGCGATTTGCAAGAAACCGTGCACCGCATAGATTTTGACATTTCCCAAGAGGGTGCGACACAGACAGCGGTCAATGCCATCATTGCTGCCGCCGCTGGCCAGTGGATTTACTACTGTTACAACGCAGAATACCTCTTCTATCCGTTCTGCGAGACGCGTGCGATCACCGAAATGCTCGATTTTCATACCGAAGAGCGGCGAGGTTCGATGCTCACCTACATTATTGATCTTTATGCCGATGATCTGGACGCCAATCCCGATGCAGTATCGCTTGAACGCGCACATCTGGACCGCTCAGGTTATTACGCGCTGGCCCGGCCGGATATATTGAACCACGGCCACCCCAAAGAGCGCCAACTTGATTTCTACGGCGGACTGCGCTGGCGCTATGAAGAGCACGTCCCCGCAGCCCGGCGCAACATTGACCGCATCGCGATTTTCCGCGCCAAGGCGGGCCTCAAACTGCATGACGATCACACCTTCTCGGATGAGGAATACAATACCTATGCCTGTGCGTGGCATCACAACCTGACAGCGACAATCTGCTCCTTCCGTACGGCAAAAGCGCTAAAATCCAACCCTGGCAGCCGATACGAAATCGACACCTTCAAATGGCACAATTCCGCCCCGTTTGAATGGCATTCACGTCAGTTGCTGGATTTGGGGCTGATGGAACCGGGCCAATGGTTTTAATCCTTTGAGAAATTGCCCATCAACGCATTGATCCCCTGCGACAACTGTTAGCAAGCTTTATCCAACTTCTACGCCATTCACGGCACGCCCGATCACGATTTCGGCGCATGGACCCAAAGCCTAACACTGCTGACGGATTTGGGCGCGGAGGTTCTGAACACAACCCGCGATGCGATGCTGCATGTGATGCGCTAAACGGCGGATGGCTTGGATGCAGGGAAGTCGCTCGACGGTATTGTGGGTGGGCGATTTTTACGACAGTTGCGCAAAGCGCAAGACGGCTAAGCCTAATCCTTTACGATGCCGCCACGGTGAATCTTAACCTTGCTTTCAGGCATTTGGCGCACCGCAGGCTTGACTTTAGTAGTCCTTCCCTCAGACCTCGTCAGGTCAACATCACTGCTCTGTGGATCAATGCCAAGCTCTTCCAAAGCAGCGAGATGTTCAGCAGTTTGACCCGCCTCACTCCCCTGTTTTTCCGGCATTGCACCGCTGATGACGGCAAGTGCCGCATTATCCACCATGGTGCGCAATTGCGGGTCCGTGCGGATGGCAACGATCAGGCACGCCATCAACCCAAACCCAATAATCCGCCCGGCTATGCGCGCTTTTCGCCCCCGTGAGCGGCGGTCGATGAGGCGCTCTTCGCGGTATGTCTCTGAAAATGTCATACTGCATGCCTAATCACAAAACGCGGCCAAATTTTGACAATGGGAGCAAAAAGAACGTGCAGCGCAGTGCCGCAGGCCCTAGACGGTAGCCTATGGATGAATCCCAAACTTTCGAGATATTTCTGGTCACCGTTCCGGGTTTGGAATCTGTCCTCTGCGAAGAAGCGCTGGAACGTGGATTTACCGGCGCCGTAGCGGTGCCGGGCGGCGTCACATTTCAGGGAGGCTGGCCGGATGTCTGGCGGGCCAATCTAGTCTTGCGCGGTGCAACACGTGTGCTTGCGCGCATTGGCGGTTTCTTAGCGTTTCATCTGGCGCAACTCGATAAACGCAGCCGTAAGTTCCCATTCGGCGATCTCCTACGCCGCGATATTCCTTTGCGCGTCCAAGTCACCACCAAAGCCTCGAAAATCTACCACGCAGGGGCCGCGGCCCAACGGATCGAGACCGCCCTCACCGATACCCATGGCCTGACCCTTGATCCTGAGGCCACACTGGTCCTGAAGGTCCGCATCGACGACAATAACGTGCTTTTCAGCCTCGATACCTCGGGCGAGAGCCTGCACAAACGCGGCCATAAAGAGGCCGTTGGCAAAGCGCCCATGCGTGAGACGCTGGCCTCTCTCATGCTGCGCACCGCAGGCTATACTGGCTCCGAGCCTGTGGTAGATCCCATGTGTGGCTCAGGCACGTTTGTCATTGAGGCCGCCGAAATCGCCGCTGGCCTGCTGCCCGGCCGCACCCGCAGCTTCGCGTTCCAAGACCTTTCGAACTATGACGCAGCCGCCTTTGACGCGATGAAAGAAAACACCACAATCACGCCCACCGTCCGCTACTACGGCTCGGACCGCGACGCGGGCGCCATCCGCATGGCCAAGGCGAATGCAGACCGCGCAGGCGTCGGCACCTTTACCCAATTCGTAAACCACGCAGCAGGCGAGCTGGCGCCGCCCGACGGCCCCAAAGGGCTGGTCATCGTCAATCCGCCCTACGGCGCACGCATCGGCAACAAGAACCTACTCTACCCGCTCTACGGCACCCTCGGGCAAACCTTGCTGACACGCTTCAAAGGCTGGCGCGTGGCGCTGGTCACATCCGAGCCTGCGCTGGCAAAAGCGACTAAATTACCTTGGAAACCCCAAGGTCCTGCGATAGCGCACGGCGGCATGAAAGTCTGGCTTTGGCAGACGCCGCCCCTTAGATAACCGAGTAAAAGGAACCCCGATATGACACAAATTAACGTAGCAAACCTGACGTTGGGCAATGACCTGCCCTTTACCCTCATCGGCGGCATGAACGTCCTTGAGAGCCGCGATTTGGCGATGCAGGTGGCCGAAGCCTATGTCGAAGTAACCACCAAGCTGGGTATCCCGTACGTGTTCAAAGCGTCTTTTGACAAGGCAAACCGCTCCTCCATCCACAGCTATCGTGGGCCGGGCATGGAAGAGGGTCTCAAGATTTTTCAGGAGATCAAGGCGACCTTTGGTGTGCCCGTCATCACAGACATCCACACCGAGGCGCAATGCGCGCCCGTGGCCGAGGTCTGCGATATCTTGCAAGTGCCTGCGTTTCTCGCGCGCCAGACCGATCTGATCGCCGCCGTCGCTGCTACAGGAGCCGTAATCAACGTGAAGAAGCCACAATTCATCAGTCCGCCGCAGATGCAGAACATCGTCGAAAAACTTCGCGAATGTGGCAACGACCAGATCATGCTCTGTGAGCGTGGCGCGTGCTTTGGGTATGACAATCTGGTGGTCGATATGCTGGGCATCCGCACGATGCGCGAAGTGTCAGGCGATGCGCCGATTATCTTTGACGTGACACATGCCCTGCAAATGCGCGCGCCGGGCGGTGCAGCATCAGGGGGCCGTCGCGCCCAAGTGGCCGAATTGGGCCGCGCCGGTCTGGGTGTGGGTCTTGCAGGCCTGTTCCTTGAGGCGCACCCCGACCCCGACAAGGCACTGTGCGACGGTCCAAGCGCGCTGCCATTGGACAAGCTGGAGCCATTCTTGGCACAGATGAAAGCAGTGGATGACGTGGTGAAATCCCTGCCGCCGCTTGATATTAATTAGAGGCGATCAAAGCGGTACCAAAAACATAGGATCGCGAGGTTCTGCGAGCAAAATGAATGACAGCACCTTATCGGTACACCAGCGAAAAGGGTCATTTCCCAGACTCTTATCCGCTCAATATAACCGTGCTTCCTCGTCGTTTGAATGATCATCCTGAACCTCTTGCAAGGTTTGCTTCCTTTCGACTGTCGCAATCACCCATTCAGCCAAAGTAGGTGCCGTTTTGCGTGCGGGCCATTGATCCGGATTCCAAATACGCGACCGAATAAACGATTTGGAGCAATGCATAAAGGCTTCCTGAACCTCCACAACCATGGCTAAAACAGGCTCCTTATCATTGATCGCGAGGCGTTTGCTGATCGCGGCGTCCTTAACAATTCGCGCTTTTCCAGCAATTCTGAGAGTGTCTCCGTGACCCGGCACAATAAACAAGATAGCAACATTCGGATCTTCGAGGATGTTCTGGAAGCCATCAACGCGATGGTTACCCAACCTGTCTGGGATGATCAGGGTTTTGTTGTCGTAAACTTCTACGAAACCGGCGGGGTCGCCTTTCGGGGATACATCGATCAGGCCTTTTGAGGATTTCGTGGCCACGACAATCAAAGATGCAGAGGCGATGAATTTTCGTGCCACCTCGTTCAGTTCGTCGGTCACCTTAAGAAAAGTGTTTGTAAACCCTTCGGACGGCAGCAATTCTCGCAGGCGCGAAACGCTTTCAATTTCCTCGTCGACAGTTAACATCCCGAATATCCTTACTTTGCCATCAGCATGAGTCTGGCTCACGAGACAAAGATAGCAGAATTCGAGGTTCTTTAGAGATTTTCCGCCTGCGGCATCCCCAGCACGTGATAACCGCCATCAACATGGATGATCTCACCCGTGGTGCAGGCCCCTACATCAGAGGCCAGATAAACCGCCGTGCCGCCCACAGCCTCAAGCGTCGCATTCTCCCGCATGGGGGCATTCTGACCCGCGTGCTTGTACGTCTTGCGCGCACCGCCGATTGCAGCCCCCGCCAGCGTCTTCATCGGACCGGGTGAGATCGCGTTGACGCGGATACCTTCAGGACCAAGATCATTGGCCAGATAGCGGGTCAGTGCCGCTTTGGCAACGCCCATGACGTTATAGTTCGGAACTACTTTGTTGGAGCCTTGATACGTCAGCGTCATCAATGTGCCCCCGTTCTCGACCATCATCGGATGCGCGCGGCGGGCGACCTCGATAAAGCTGTAGGCGGAGATGTCCATAGAGTGCTTGAAGTTGGCGCGAGACGTGTTGAGGAACCGCCCCGTCAGCTCAGATTTATCTGAAAATGCAATAGCATGGACCACAAAATCAATCGTCGGCCAACGTGCGCCCAGCTGCTCAAAGGCAGTGTCGAGCGAGGCATCATCGGTCACATCCACATCGACCATGAAGTCGGACCCGACACTCTCGGCCAGCGGTTTGAGGCGACTGCCAAAGGCTTCGCCTTGATACGTAAAGGCCAGCTCGGCCCCTGCCCCTGCCATCGCTTTTGCAATACCCCAAGCGATCGAACGCTCGTTTGCAACACCCATAATCAGGCCACGTTTTCCGTGCAACATTCCGGTCATATTCTTGATCCTACGCTTTATATTTCGAGAGGATCATTGATCCGTTGGTGCCGCCAAAGCCGAAGGAGTTGGTCATCACGGAATCCAGCCCAGCATCATCGACCCTTGTGGTTGCAATCTCCGCAGGGTCCAGACGCTCGTCCAATGTTTGCACGTTAATAGACGGCGTGATGAAGTCATCCTCCAGCATCAGCAGACAGAATATCGCCTCCAGCGCGCCAGCAGCGCCCTGTGCATGGCCCGTCATGGATTTGGTGGAACTGACCGGGGGCGTGGAGCCTTGGCCAAATACACGGCGCACGGCTTCGATTTCGCCCACGTCGCCTACGGGCGTTGAGGTGCCATGGGCGTTGATGTAGCTCACCTTGCGGCCCTCAGGCAGTGTGGAGAGGGCAAGGCGCATGGCGCGCTCACCTCCCTCACCGGAGGGGGCCACCATATCATGACCATCCGAGGTGGCGGCATAACCGGTCACTTCGGCATAAATCTTTGCGCCGCGCGCAAGCGCGTGTTCAAGGTCCTCAAGCACAACCATGCCACCGCCGCCCGAAATGACAAAACCGTCGCGGTCTTGGTCAAACGCGCGGGAAGCCAGCTCTGGCGTGTCGTTATACTTGCTGCTCATCGCGCCCATAGCATCAAAAAGGCACGACAGCGTCCAGTCCAGTTCCTCCCCGCCACCGGCAAACATAACGTCCTGTTTGCCCATCATAATTTGCTCTGCTGCGTTGCCGATACAATGTAGAGAGGTGGAACAGGCGGAGGTAATGGAATAGTTGATGCCCTTGATTTTATAGGCAGTCGATAGGTTCGCACTGACAGTGGAACTCATACATTTAGGCACAGCAAACGGCCCGATACGCTTGGTCGCACCGGTGTTCTTAACCACCTCATGCGCAGCGAGCATCGCCGAAGTCGACGGACCGCCGGAACCTGCAACCAGACCTGTGCGCGGGTTGGAAACCACATCTTCGCCCAGACCCGCATCCTCAATCGCTTGGCCCATCGCGAGATAGGCATAGGCAGCGCCCGGCCCCATAAAGCGGAAGGTACGTTTATCGATATGCTCGGACGGGTTAATTTTGAGCGTGCCGGCGATGCGGCTGCGGAACCCGTGCTCGGCCATTTCCTCTGATGCGACAATCCCGCTGGTACCGGTCTTTAGCGATGCTTTGACCTCGGCGGCATTGTTTCCGATGGATGAGACGATGCCCAACCCTGTGACCACGACGCGACGCATATGCAGCACTCCCTATTCTTGCTTGCCCCTTCTTAGGACAGGGCCGCGCCATGGTGCAAGCGCCTAGCCCATATTGTCCGCATCGGGAGGTAACGGTTTATCAGTAAACAATCAACGATTTGGAAATGAACTGTCGCCATAACAGCATCAATCAAGGCCTCACACACGAGGCGTAGTCCTGATAGGCTCATCCCGTTATGACGCGCGCAGTCTGCTCAGAAACTTCGTCATTGCGGCCGTCACTGCCACGGGCTGCTCAATCGGGCTGCTGTGACCTGCGTCTGGGACCACAGTCAACTGCGCCCCTTTTATGACGGAGAGCATAGCCTCAGATTGCGCGACTGGCGTTGCAACATCGTCGGCGCCAACGATGATTTGCGTCGGGGGGGGATTACTAAGGGCGGCCAAATCGTCTAAGACTGAATCCCGTGAAAAGATCGCTTTGCCGAACCGGTGGACGGACCGTTTGTCCAACGCAAAAATCTGCTCGCGCCAAAAGTTCAAGGCATCGCGCGTGTCCGGCGATGTCCGGAAGGGCTCCGCAAACATAATGGGCACCACCTTGCCCTGCAGCGGACGTGTGCCCACCCAACGCGCCACAAAGAGCATCTGGCTGTTTTGCTTCAGGACGGCCGGGTCTTCGGCCGCTGCAGAAGTATCGATCAGCGAAAGGCTGCGGATCAACTCGGGCGCGCGCAATGCAAGCCGCATACCTACAAAACCCCCCGTCGACATGCCCGCGAAATGCACGGGTCCGTCACATAATGTGCGGATCAGGGCCGCCGCGTCATCGACCAGATCATACATGCCGAAGGGCGTGCGGCAAGGCGCGCTTTTTCCATGGCCGCGATGATCAAATGCCAACACCCGGTACTGATCCGCCAGCGCAGCGATCTGGTGATCAAACATACGGCTATTCATCAAGAAACCGTGTGAAAACACAACAGTCTCTGTGCCAGAGCCGGTTTCAGAATAGTGAAGTTCTACCCCATTAACGTTGATCAGTGGCATGGCTGAATTGTCCATTCTTCAAAATAATGCTGGCACAGAGCCAGCACATTATGAGGTTAGGTTTAACTCTCGCTCAACGCAACTTTCATATCCGTCACCTGATAGATCACTTCGCCGTCGGCCTCGACCGTACCGCTGGCCACGCCCATGGTCAGGCGGCGGGTTTGGATCGCTTTGGTAAAGTCGATCTTATA
>RCNE010000826.1_pt1 | contig 16691 bp, 11 predicted proteins | sample 2041361 | NCBI WGS metagenome assembly RCNE01 (sample SAMN09708229, study PRJNA481090) | Marine sediment metagenome, whole genome shotgun sequencing project.
AACCGGAGCCGCAATAAACGATAAGACGGCAACTCCCCCGCCAAGTCTTATCGCCTGGCTCCGACCCGCCGCCGAAAGGTGGCGGGTTTCTTTTTACCCGACTGAAATTCAGTCATTGCTCCAAGGCAGTGGTAAAACTTCGCCGTCTGTGCGCCAGCCGTCCCTGTCAGCTATGACACGCAACCTCTTCGCGCGGTCACCCGGTTGCGGATGTGTCGACAGGTAAGCAATAAACCCTGACAAACTTCGATCCTCTGCGTCCCAGCGTTCGAACAGGCGTGACGCCTGGTTGACGTGGCCGTATTCGGCTTGCACCACGGCAAGGCCGAATTCATCCGCCTTCGTCTCCTGGTCACGACTAAAACCCCGTAACGTCAGGTCAGTGGCTTTGATGCCCAGGCCTGCCACATCGTTGCCTGTTATCGCGGCAAAGAAAAGCGAGAACACGATGCCACGCCCCAACGCACGAAGGTGATCGCGATTTCGAAAATGGCCCAGCTCATGCCCGAGCACGAAGGCAAGTTCATTTTCCGACTCAACCTCGTCAAGCAATCCCTGCGTAACGACGATAAGTCCGCCCGGCAACGCCATTGCGTTGGCCGTGTCCGAGTCGTCAATCTCGACGCGAAATTCATACGGCACGTCTGCCCAGTGGCTCGCCAGTTGATCGACGAGCGTCTGTGTGCGCTGCCGTTGCTCATTCGTGGAATCGACCGTCACCACGTCTTCGGGTATCCAGTCGTCAAAGAGCTTTACCTCGGTCTCGGCCGGCACGAAGTAGAGAACGACCTCGATCAGAAATACGAGTAGCAGTGCGATTCCCACAAAGATTGCAGTCAGTCCAACAACAAGCGTGCCCGCCTCCGCCAGCGGATGCACATCGCTGACGTTGATTCCTTCTCGCGGTCTTTTCGCGATGAACCTCACTACGATCTCAGCCAATCCTGCTCTGGAGTTTTACTGCGGTGCCAAACGCAAGCATCTCGACACCGGCCGTACCCTTGCCGTCTCGCCTAGCATTCGCGAGTCGCGATGTTTCGAGGCGAACGTTGAAGATCGCGTCGAAGCCCTGCTCCCGAGCCGACTCCGCCATTCGCAACAACGCTTCGCGGCGGGCACGCTCCAGCAGCGGTTCGTAGGTCTTGATTCTCCCGCCAATAAGGCCGCGTAGTCCGGCGATCACACGCTTGAAGTAATCCAGCGAGATGACGATGCTGCCGGTTACCAGGTCGGAGCTCGAGGCGTTCCAGTCATCGGGCAGCGTATCGAAAGACACTACCGGGAAACCGTGCATCGCTTCTTCGCGCTCCCTGATATTCGCAAAGTGTTTCTTTTCGATAGTACTGCCGATGAAGTACGCGATCATCAATATGATCAATGGCAGCGCGTAGTTGAAGAACAGGCTCAAATTCTGAAATACGTCTTCCATGTCAGGAAACTCGCACGGCGGTACCGTAAGCGAACAGCTCAGCCGCGCCTTGCGAAATGGAACTTGTCGCGAAACGCACGTTGACGACTGCGTTTGCGCCCATCGATGCCGCTTGCTCAATCATCCGCTCTGTCGCTTCCTTACGAGAGTCCTGCAACAATTCGGTATAGCCCTTTAGCTCGCCACCGACGATGTTCTTGAGGCCGGCCATGATATCGCGGCCGACATGCTTGGCTCGCACGGTGTTGCCGGTCACCACGCCATAAAACTCGACAATAGTGCGACCGGGAATAGTCTCGGTATTGCTAATGATGATCGACTGGCTGCTAACACTGTTCATTTGGGCTCCTGGCAGATGCGTTGCTGAATGTTGATTCAGGCAATGCTACCACTTCCGGACATCCCACAGAATTTGCTTTAGGATACGCAGCCACCGCAACTCTGTATCGAGCAGCGCCATTCTGGACCTGACTGAAGTCGGCACGACACTGATTTTTGTCGCGTTAACGGCGATAACAATTGGCGCGCTCATCAAGGGCATGACGGGCATCGGGCTGCCACTTGTCGCCGTCCCGGCAATTGCCACATTCACGTCGGTCGAAGAGGCGGTCGTCCTGATGATTATCCCAACCCTTGGGTCCAACTTGTGGTTGGTCGCCGCGCATCGGCGCTTCGCAGGATTAGTACGTGCACATCTGCCGTTTCTTATCGCCGGTTTTCTGGGCGGTATCTTCGGCACATTTGCGCTGGCCGCCATCGACGACCGGTGGCTGAAACTCGCACTCGCCGCCTGGCTCGCGATGTACCTGCTGCAATTCGCTTTCGGCAACTTTCTGCAGTCTGTGTTCCAGGCAAAGGGGACGGCGGCAGCGGCGGTTGGTTTTACCGGCGGCGCAATTCAGGGCGCCACCGGTGTCTCAGCTCACATCGTTGCGCCGTATTTTCACGGCCGAAACCTGGCGGCAGAAGCCTATGCATTCCTGGTCGCCTGCGCGTTTCTGACCTTCTCCGCCGCCCAGCTAATGACCGCGACAGGCACGCAGCTTTTCTCACCGGAAAGGCTGATCCTGGGCACAGTCGCGCTCGTGCCTGCTCTCCTATTCACGCGTGTCGGCATCAGGTTTGCTGGCAGCATCTCCCAGGAAGCGTTTCAGAAACTGCTGATTGCGCTCTTCGTGCTCATGGAGATCAAACTACTTGCTGATGTCTTCTGAACAGCCGTTGAGTTTCACGTAAAACTGAGAATCAGATCGCGCATCCGCCGCCTCGTCTTCTGATCCGGCAGCCTTCCCATCCCGCCACCAAGATTATCGAGAAGATGTCCTGGGTTGGCCGTTTCGGTCAGCACGCAGGTAACGGCCGGGTGCGACAGAATGTACTTGATCGAAAACTGCGCCCAGCTGGTACAGTCAAAATCCACGGCCCAGGCCGGTAGCTGCCGGCCTTTGACGATCGAAAAATAGCGCCCGTTGATGAATGGCCGATTGATGGAAACCGCAACACCCTTGTCCTTTGCCATCGGCAGGATGCGCTCTTCGGCCTCGGTTTCCAGCGGCGACAGATTAACCTGCAAGAAATCCATGGTTCCCGATTGCATGACTTTCATCATAGCGTCGTAGTAGCGGACATTGTGCCGAGCCAGGCCAATATATCGGGTGATGCCCTCATCCTTCCAGCGCCGAAACTCATCCCAGTGCGGCACACCGTCTTCCGGGTACGTATGGATCAGGTCCAGCGGCCTACCGCCTCTGATGGCACGCAAACGCTGTGCGCCAGCTTCCGACTGACCTGAAAACTCACCGCTAAAATAGCTGCCAAGGAAGGCGCTGTCTCTGAACCCCAGAGTATTTGCCAGGCTTGCGACCAGGTTGGCTCCATCACCAACGCAATCGACGTAGCTTCCGCCACGCTGAAAGAATGTCTCAAGCAGTCGCTTGGAAACCTCCGAGTCGCCGTTGCGAAATGCCTGGGAATTTCCGAGCCCCACAACGGCAAGACGTTCATCTGTCCCCGGAATCCGTCGCGATGACAGCTTGTGAGCCGCGGCAAACGTGGCTCCCGGCAATATTGCTGCCAGCGACGCAGCACCAGTCTGGCGAAGAAATCCCCTGCGATCTATCATGGTCCAACCCTCTGAGAATGCCCGGCTTCCAAGGTGGCATAGTAATACAGACTGCCCGGGAGTTCGGCGCCCCGAATACGGCAGCCGCTGGTTGCCGGCCAGATGTCATTTTGCCAAAGTTTGGACTGAGTCTAGCCTTTTGCACCCATTTTGTCCGGGATTTGTGACCGATGTCTCTGAAATATCGACGAAAATCCATTGACTTAGCGCCGTCCGATGATATACTGCGGGCAGCTAGATTGATCGGCTGTTATTTGTGTATTCCATTTCGATGTTGCTTTAGTAGTACCTCGTCCTGTTTTTCATAAGTACAAGCATCAACTCGCGACCCGGCCTTTCGAGGCCAAACTTACTTTTGTTTAAATAGGAATAGAAAATGGCTACTACCACCGGAACCGTTAAATGGTTTAACGAAGCTAAAGGCTTTGGCTTCATCGAGCAGGAATCAGGTCCTGATGTATTTGCTCATTTCAGCAACATCCAGGGCGACGGATTCAAGACGCTGGCCGAAGGCCAGAAAGTTGAGTTCACAGTAACCCAGGGCCAGAAAGGCCCGCAGGCTGAGAACATCACAGCAGTCTAAGCTTTAAACGGTTTAGAAAGAGAGGGCGAGACCTTTGGGTCTCGCCCTTTTTTTTGTTCGAATTTTGCCGATCCGGGAATTGTTGCTTACCCCGCCTGCTCAAACTGCCCGGGCTCCTGCTTCGACATTTGCTCGTAGGTATGCCAACGCCGATTAACCGTTTCCTGGGCCATTTGCATCATGCGCTCGGCTTCCACCGGGTTGGTCTTCACCAACACCTTGTAGCGATTCTCATTGTAGGCGTATTCCCTGAGCGGAATAGTCGGACGCGTTGAATCGAGAACGAACGGTTTCCTGCCCGCCGCCCGCAATGCCGGATTGTAACGAATAAGGGGCCAGTAGCCGCTCGCTGTTGCCAGCGCCTGCTGCCTGAGACCGTCTTTGAGATCATAGCCGTGCGCGATGCAGTGGCTGTAAGCGAGGATCAATGAAGGCCCGTCGTATTCCTCTGCCTCGCGCATGGCGAGCAAAGTCTGCTGCGGATTCGCACCCATTGCGACTTGCGCAACATAGACGTTGCCGCCGGATATAGCTTGCAGTGCAAGGTCCTTCTTGCCGATGCGCTTGCCGGCTGAAGCAAACTTGGCTGATGCGCCCAGCGGTGTCGCCTTGGACATCTGGCCACCGGTGTTCGAGTAGACCTCCGTATCCATGACGAGTACGTTGACATTGCGCCCCGTAGCCAGAACATGGTCCAGCCCGCCAGAGCCGATGTCATAGGCCCAGCCATCACCGCCGACCAGCCAGATACTGCGACGTATCAAATGGTCGATGATCGACAGCAGCGCCTTTGCCTTCTCATTGCTGCCAGCGACCTTCTGCAAACGTTCCTTGAGCTCCTTCACCCGACGTCGCTGCGCGCGAATCTCGGTGCCGACGCGCTGGCCACCATTGACCAGCAGATCGGCCAGTTCCTCACCGATCTCGGACGACAGTTCGGCGACCATTTGCTTCGCGATCGTCATGTGCTGGTCGGCCGCGATACGCATACCAAGACCAAACTCGGCGTTATCTTCAAACAGTGAATTCGACCAGGCCGGCCCACTGCCCTCCGCATTCTTGGCCCACGGCGTCGTGGGCAGGTTGCCGCCGTAAATAGAGGAGCAGCCCGTGGCATTCGCGACCAGCAGACGCGGGCCGAATAATTGTGACAGTAACTTCACATACGGGGTCTCGCCGCAACCGGCACAAGCGCCAGGAAATTCGAAAAGCGGTTGCAGAAACTGCGCGCCTCGTACAGAAGAAAAATCGACCGCCGCACGATCATTAAATGCCAGCGACTCGAAAAACTCGATGTCCGTCTTGCCCTGCTCCAGGATTGGCGCCTTATCCGTCATATTAATAGCGCGATGTTCTGGGTCGTCCGGGCTCTTCACCGGACACGCGTCAACGCACAAGGTGCAGCCCGTGCAGTCTTCGAGATAGACCTGCAGTGAGTATCGCGTCTCAGGGAAGCCACGAGCGCTGACAGGCGCAGACGGGAAGCTATCGGGCGCCGCCTCCAGCGAGCTCTCATGATAGAACTTGGCGCGGATCACACTGTGTGGGCAAACGAAGGAGCAGTTACCGCATTGAATACACAGGTCAGGCTCCCACAGAGGAACGCGGCCCGATACGTTACCTTTTTCGTACTGGGACGTTGCACTCGGGTAGGTGCCATCGACAGGCATCGCGCTTACAGGCAATTCGTCCCCGTGCCCACGCATCATCTGCGCGGTGACCTCGCGTACGAACTGCGGCGCATGATCGGGGACGACGTCATCCAGCGGCCGCTCGCTACTCGTACGAGCCGGGACCTTTACTTCATAAAGATGGTCGAGTGCCGCGTCCACGGCGACGAAATTCTTATTTACAACATCCTGGCCTTTGGACTTGTAGGTCTTCTCAATAGCCTTCTTGATTTGTTGTATCGCCTCGTCACGCGGCAAGACTCCCGACAAGGCAAAAAAGCAGGCTTGCATGACCGTGTTGGTTCGCTTGCCCATACCCGCTTCTTTCGCCACACGAGTCGCGTCGATAACGTGGAAGACTATATTGCGATCGATGATGGTCTGTTGCACCGGCTGCGGTAGATGGTCCCAGACCTCATCAGCACTGTGCGGGCTGTCCAGCAGGAATACGGCACCGTCAGCCGCGTCTCTTAATATTTCAATCCTGTTAACCTGGTCGAATTGGTGACACGCAATGAAATTCGCCGATTGAATCAGGTACGGGGCGTGAATAGGTTCGGGCCCGAAACGCAGGTGTGACACTGTTCGCGAACCGGACTTTTTGGAGTCATAGACGAAATAGCCCTGGCAAAACAGATCCGTACTCTCACCAATGATCTTGATGCTGTTTTTGTTCGCGCCGACAGTACCGTCAGCGCCCAGGCCAAAAAACAACGCCCGCGTGGCCTTATCGTCTTCAATCTGAAATGACGCGTCGTAGTCGAGGCTTGTGTGCGTGACATCATCATTAATGCCGATCGTAAAGTGGTTCTTCGGCTTATCCTTCTTCAATTCGTCGAAGACCGCCTTAACCATTGCCGGCGTAAACTCTTTGGAGGATAGCCCGTAGCGGCCGCCAATCACCTTTGGCATACCCGTTCTGGAGCCGTCACCAACCGCTTCGGCCAGCACCGTGACAACGTCCTGGTACAGCGGTTCGCCACTCGCCCCAATCTCCTTGGTACGATCCAGAACGGCGATCCTCTCAACCGACTCCGGAATCGCTGCGAGCAGGTGCTCTTTCGAAAACGGCCGATACATACGAACATTGATCATGCCGAGACCCTTCTCGGGCAACGCGTCGATCGCCTGCATGACAGTTTCAGCGCCAGAGCCCATGAGAACAATCACGCGGTCCGCATCTGGATCGCCGTGATAGTCGAACAGCTTGTAATTTCGGCCGGTAATTTCAGCGAAACGATCCATCGTCTTTTGCACTATCCCAGGCGTATCGTCGTAAAAACGGTTGACGCTTTCGCGTCCCTGGAAATAGACGTCAGGATTCTGCGCCGTGCCGCGGATGAACGGGTTGTCCGGATTCAGCGCCCGGCTTCGATGCGCGTACACAAACTCGTTGTCCATCATCGCGCGTATTTGATCCTCTCCCAAAAGATCAATCTTGCTGACTTCATGTGAAGTCCGGAAGCCGTCGAAAAAATGAATAAACGGCACACGCGCCTCGAGCGTCGCCGAATGTGCGATCAAAGCCAGGTCCTGCGCCGCCTGGACCGAGGAGGCGGCCAGCTGGCCGAATCCGGTCGTCCGCGCCGCCATGACGTCCTGGTGGTCACCGAAGATCGACAGCGCCTGCGCCGCGAGTGAGCGTGCAGCCACATGAAACACTGTCGGCGTCAGTTCGCCCGCAATCTTGTACATGTTGGGCAGCATCAGCATCAGGCCCTGTGATGCGGTGAACGTCGTCGTCAGCGCGCCGGTCTGCAACGCGCCGTGCGCTGTGCCTGCGGCACCACCTTCGCTCTGCATCTCGATAATGTCGGGCACGCGGCCCCAAATGTTCTTCTTGCTAGCGGCCGACCAGATGTCCGCTTGCTCCGCCATCGGCGTCGACGGTGTGATCGGGTAAATAGAAAAAATTTCGCTGACCGAGTAGGCAACCCGTGCTACAGCCTCGTTGCCCTCGAGCGCACGTTTTTCGCTCATGCCTCAACTCCCTCGGCATTCGGTTCATCTATCATCTCGATCGCGTGGCACGGGCATTGTTCGAAGCACACCGCGCACCCGGTGCACTTGTCGAAGTCAAACTTGTAGCGCTTGCCGGGTCCGAGCTTGATGATCGCATCCTGCGGGCATGCACCGTAGCAACCGTCGCACTCGAAGCAGTTGCCGCAGGAGAGGCAGCGCTTCGCCTCGAATAGCGCCTCGGGCTCGGACAGGTTCTGCAGGATCTCTTCAAAGTCCTCCCCGCGCCGGTCGACGGGAATACGGTCCTGCTCAACTTGTGGCGCGTTAGTGCGGTACCAAAGATGCAGGCGCTCGTAACCAATAATGTCGTGCCTGGGTCCGCGACGATAGACCGAGTCATCGAGGTAGGCATCAATATGGCGCGCGGCGTGTTTGCCATGCCCCACTGCAATAGTCACTGACCGATCGCTCGGCACCATATCGCCACCGGCGAAGATGCCTTCATGGCCAGTCATCATATTGGCATCGACTACGACCGTGTGGTCCCACTCAAACTCGATACCCGGGACGGATTCGAGAAAAGCAGTGTCAGTATCCTGACCAACCGCAAGTATCAGCGAGTCTGCCTCCAGTTCCTCAAATTTTCCTGTTGGTTGAGGACGGCCATTCTCGTCAAGCTCCATGATCTCGACTTTAAACGTCGACTTATCAATTTCCTTGATGGTCCGCAGCCAGTTGATTGTTATGCCCTCTTCGATAGCCTCATCCGCTTCGAAGTCGTGTGCGGGCATACTGCTGCGATCGCGACGGTAAATAATCATCGTCTCGGTCGCACCCAGGCGCTTGGCGGTACGAGCAGCATCCATTGCGGTATTGCCACCACCATAGATCGCGACTCGTCGTCCGAGCTTCGGTGGCTCACCTTCGTTGGCCTGGCTCAGGAAGCTGACGGCGTCGAGTATCTTGCCCGCATCCCGGTTCGGGATTTCGATCTTCTTGCTAATATGAGCACCAACGGCAACGAACACAGCGTCGAAGCCCCCCTCCTCTTTCTCTGCGAGCACATCGTCGACACGATGGTTGAGGGTGATCTTCACGCCAAGGTTTTCAATGCGCTTGATCTCGGCTTTCAGCTCATCGCGTGGCATACGATAGGCAGGAATGCCGAAATGAATCATGCCGCCTGCGAGCGGGCCCGCTTCTCGTATTTCGACCGAGTGTCCCATGCGTAATAAATGATAGGCAGCGGACAGTCCGCTCGGCCCCGCCCCGACGATCAGAATCTTCTTGCCGCTGCTGGTCCCGGGCTTGTCGAACTGCCAGTCCTTTTCCAAAGCCAAATCACCGAGAAAGCGCTCGACCGCATGAATGCTGACCGAACTGTCGGTGAACGCCCGGTTGCAGACATCTTCGCAAGGGTGATAGCAAACCCGGCCATGAATAGATGGCATCGGGTTGTTCTTCACAAGCTCGCGCCATGCCGCTTCGTGGTCACCCGCTTGCGCCAACGCCAGCCAGGCCTGGATGTTCTCGCCAGCCGGGCAAGCGTCATTGCAGGGTGGAAGATAATCGACGTAGTCAGGACGCTGCGTGCGCAACGCCCCTGTACCTCGGCCGTGGCGCGTCAGGTCCGCGCGTTGTGTCAGATCGTTAGTAGCCATTTCGCCACAATCATAGACAGCGCTTACACCCTGAACATCAGGGGTATTACTGATGTTGCTGTGGCGCCCGATGCGGTCAGGACGCAGAGGACCGTTGAGGTCCAGGGCGAGTCAGTCAGCGGCATCCGGGGCGCTCGGGATCGCCGTCGCCTGCCAGGCGACAACCTGCCAGCTACCCTCTCGTTTGAGGAACGTGCCCGTGTTGAAGTACTCCAGGACGTCCGAGCCCTCGGAAGGTACGGCAACCAGCCTGAAGGTAATGACTGCCGCTGTGTCAAAGACGCGCACGTCGATGTCTTGCGCCGAATACGCGACTGCTGGCGGCTCGTCGGCAGGATCCTCTTCCGCAAATCCGGCCAGGATCTCGGTTTTGCCGAAACGCGTGCCGTTCGACGAGGTATAAACCAGATCGTCCGCCCAGAACACCTGGTGTGCGGCCTCCGCGTGCGCTGCCCCGAGAAACGCCTGCAGCATCGCCGTCAGATCGTCGATGTCGGAATCGGCCGCAGCGGACAACGATAGGAGGCCAGACAGAATACAGACGATTCCAGGCATAAATTTGCAGTTGGCAGACTTCATAGACAAGCTCCCTGTTTCGAGTATTCTAGTTTGAAAGCTTAATCACCGACAACCGGATAGAGCTCGTCACGGATAACCAACTACCTGATGCCTGACGCACCCAACACTTCTGCAGGCCTGTTGAGCCGCAGCCTAGGCGTATTCGGTTACAGCAGCCGGGCGCTCGATCTGGTCTGGACAACAAGCCGGCCACTCACCGTCGCCCTGGCACTGCTGACGCTTGCCGCCGGTATCTTGCCTGCCGCAATCGCCTACATCGGGCAACTCATCGTCGATGGGGTCGTTGCTGCGACACAGTCCGATAATCCCGATACACGGGGCGTGCTGAAACTGGTTGCGCTGGAAGCACTCGTCGTGACAGCAGTCGCTGCCGCGCAGCGCGGCATCTCGGCCAGCCAATCCCTGTTGCGCGCTCTGCTCGGTCAGCGGGTCAATGTCATGATCCTGGAAAAAGCGATGACACTCGAGCTCGCGCATTTCGAAGACTCCGAGTTTTACGACAAGCTTACACAGGCACGCCGCGAGGCATCGAGTCGGCCGCTAAGCCTGGTGACCCGAACGTTCGGTGTCGTGCAGAACGGGATATCGCTGACCAGCTATGCAGTACTCTTGTTCGCGTTTTCGCCCTGGGCCGTTGCAATATTGATCGGCGCGGGATTACCGTCATTCTTTGCCGAAGCCAAGTTTTCCGGAGACGCGTTTCGCCTGTTTCGCTGGCGTTCGCCGGAAACACGCATGCAGATGTACCTCGAGACAGTTATCGCCCGGGAGGACGGCGTGAAAGAGGTCAAGCTGTTTCAGCTGGGCCCGCGACTGCTGCAACGTTACAGGGATATATTCAAGAAGCTGTTTGTCGAGGACCGGCGACTCACGCTGCGACGCGATGGGTGGGGCTTCGTGCTTGGGCTAATATCGACAGCCGCGCTCTATGGGGCCTATGCATGGATCGTCATTACGACCATCGCTGGCGCTATTACCCTCGGCGCAATGACGATGTACCTCGTACTTTTCCGCCAGGGCCAATCAGCAGTCGCGGCGATCCTGACATCGATAAGCGGCATGTACGAAGATAACCTCTACTTGTCAAACCTCTACGAGTATCTCGAGCAACCTGTACCGGCCCGGCGCGGTGAAGCAGTCCAAGGCCCCCATCCTGAACAGGGCCTCGAATTTCAGAACGTATCTTTCAGTTACCCTGGCGCCGCGAAACCGGCCCTCAGCAATATCAGTCTGCAGGTCCGTCCGGGCGAGAGCCTCGCGTTGGTGGGAGAAAACGGCTCAGGCAAGACCACCCTGATAAAGCTGCTGACACGCCTCTACGAACCCACGGCAGGCCGGATTCTCCTGGACGGGCTCGATCTGCAAGAGTGGGATGTCGAATCACTGCGGCGTCGAATTGGCGTCATTTTTCAGGACTTCGGCCGGTACCAGTTTTCGGTCGGTGAGAATATTGGAGCGGGCGACGTGCGCCACATTGATGATGAGCACCGCTGGAAGGAAGCCGCCACGACCGGCATGGCTGCGCCCTTTATCGACGACATGCCGGAGGGTTACCAGACACAACTGGGACGCTGGTTTAAGGACGGCCGCGAGTTGTCGGGCGGCCAGTGGCAAAAGATCGCCTTGTCGCGAGCGTTCATGCGGACCGAAGCCGACATCCTGGTACTCGATGAGCCGACAGCCGCCATGGATGCGTCTTCGGAAGCGGCAGTATTCGAGCACTTTCGCACAGCAAGCAGTAACAAGATGACCATATTGATCTCACACCGTTTTTCGACGGTGCGAGCGGCTGCGCAGATTATCGTAATACACGACGGCAAAATCCTGGAACGCGGCACCCACGAAGAACTGGTGGCGCAGGACGGCCAATACGCGCATCTGTTTCACCTGCAGGCGCGCGGCTACCAGTAACTCAAGTCCAGCTAGGCCCGCTTTGATGATCCGGAAAGAAACGGCATGCCCGCCTTGACAAGGAATTTTGCCTCAAACTCCGCCGCGGGAACCGGCTTACTGATGAGGAAGCCCTGGATTTCATCGCAATCGTGTGCCCGCAGGAAGTCGACCTGCTCGGTATTCTCGACGCCCTCCGCAATTACGGTTAGCCCCAGTTGGCGCGACATGGCAAGAATTGCGGCACAGATGGCCGCGCCATGATCGCTTTGCTCAATATCGACAACAAATGAACGATCGATCTTTAGAGCATCGATTGGAAAGCGCCGTAGATAACTGAGCGAAGAGTAGCCGGTACCGAAGTCATCCATTGCAAGGGTAATCCCCGTGCTCTTGAGATATTCCAGCGTCGCTATTGTGCGGTCAACGTCGCGCATCAGGATGCTCTCGGTGAGCTCGAGTTGCAGCAGACTGGGTTTTGCACCAGCCTCGAACAACGCTTTCATCACCGTATCCTGCAAGTTACTCTGGTAAAACTGCTGACTTGAGACGTTCACTGCGATGCGAGTCGAAATCCCGGTCTTTAGCTGCCAGTCTCGCGCCTGCATACAGGCTGTCCGCAGCACCCAGTCGCCAAGCGGCACGATCTGCCCGGATTTTTCCGCCATGGGTATGAAGAGCGACGGCGGCACATATTCTCCCTCGTCATTGCGCCAGCGCGCGAGCGCTTCTGCGCCGACAAGACACCCGCTTTTAAGGTTGATCTTCGGCTGGTAGTACAGCTCAAGATCACCGTTCTCCAGGGCCCTGCGAAGATCGTTTTCAAGGGCCAGTCCGTGCAGTGATCGAATGGCAAGCGTTCCGGAGTAAAAGCGCACGCTATCCCTGCCGGCGTCTTTCGCCTGATACATGGCGACATCGGCGTTCTTGAGTAGATCTTCGACGTTGTCCGCATCATCGGGGTAGACAGAGATGCCGATGCTTGGCGTAACCACGAACTCATGACCATGATGAACCACAGGTTGACGGAGCTGTTCGCCGATTCTCTGGGCTATAGCAGACAACACGTCGTCGCCATCAAAACCGCTTATCGCACAGGCAAACTCATCACCGCCGAGTCGGGCAACACCGACTGGCTTGTCGCCACTCAGGCCGTCCGCATCTCCGCTCCGAACGGTCCCTGAAAGGCGTTCCGCTATCGCTTTAATAACACCATCACCCACAGTGTGACCCAGGGTGTCATTGATGCGCTTGAAATTGTCCAGGTCGACGTACAGCACCGCGACCTTCTCCCTGTTCTCCTTCGCCTCATCAATCATTCCGCCCAATTGCAGGCGGAACGACTGACGATTCGGCAAGCCGGTCAGGGTGTCAAAGAAAGCGAGCCGGCGAATGCGTTTCTCCGCGAGTTTGCGGGCTGTAATTTCCGAGACCAGCACCAGTATGCGGCCCTCGACGTACGGCACAAAGCGCCCTTCGTAATAGCTCGGATCATCATTACCATGGTCGATCGCAAATTCGATTCGCGCCGACCGACCCTTGGCATCAACGAAGCGACGCGCTTCTCTCCACGCCTTGGCGACATTGTTCGGCAAAAAGTCGTTCAAGTCGCTAATCTTCTTGCCCGGCTTCGCAAGTGGGTGATCGAATTTTCCGGAAATAAAGTCGGCGACTTTGCCGTCGTTTTCGAGCACGACGAAAGTATCCGGAATCGCGTTCAGCAATACCTTGTTCTTCGCCTCGACCCGGCGCATGTCGCGATAGTCTTTGCTGGCGCGCAGAATGTACTGCACGCGATGACTAAAGATGGGCCAGTTTATCGGCTTCGCAATGAAATCGGTCGCCCCGGCCTGGTACGCTTCCTCAACCGCCTCGATATCATCTCGGCCGGTTACCATTACGATCGGCACGCTCTGCCCTCCCGGCAAGCGCCTGATCTGGGCGCAGGCGGAGAACCCGTCCTGAATCGGCATCTCTACATCAAGCAGCACCATAACCGGCTCATGCTCGGCGAAAGCAATGCAGGCTAACGCGCCATTCTCGACATCGACAACGTCGAAGCCGCCTTTGACCAGCGAGGCCTTCATCACAGTTCGGATCGTTGGATCATCGTCAGCGATGACCACCAGTTCCCGCTTTTTGCAAGGCTCGCTCATACCGAAGCCTCCGTCTTATTAGCGATAAGCTCGTCGACAGCTGTCTGATATTCGTTCCAGGCCGGATCCAGATTCTCGAGGATCGCGGAAATATCACCGTTTCGTCCGTTGTGTTCCATCGAGCGACAGAGAGCCGCCAGACGCTGAGCACCGACATTGGCACTCGAAGATTTCAGTGAGTGTGCGGCTCTGACGGCAGCGTCCAGGTCGTCTCCCCTTGCCGCTTCCATCAGTTCGAGCATCAGGACTTCAGCGTTCTCACAGTAGGTATCGATGATATTGTTCAATAACTCACCGTTCTGGTTCGGGTCCAGATCGTTGATCTGGTCGAGCGAAATCCTGTCGATGGCAGGCTCCTTTGTCACGGCAGCCGTTTCTGCCCGTACGGCAGGTGCTTGCTTCGCCTGCGGCGCCTTGCTGCTGATCAATCCGGACTTGCCGGTTACGCGTCGCAGCGCTTCGATAAGGTCTGCCTTGCGGAACGGTTTACTAACGAAGTCGTCCATTCCGGCATCGATGCACTTTTGCCGATCCTCTGCGAGGGCATTGGCAGTCAGCGCAACGATGGGCAACCGCGGTACCCCTGTCTTCGCTTCGCGCGTCCGTTGAATGCGAGAAGCAGAGTAGCCATCCATGATCGGCATCTGGCAGTCCATAAACACGATGTCTGGTCGCTGCCTGACGATGCTCTCCAGAGCTTCCTGACCGTTTGTTGCCTCAACCACTTCACAACCAACACTGGACAGCATGAGCCTCGCAACCTGCATGTTGACCGGGATGTCCTCGACCAGCAAAGCCTGCAGGCCGAATGAAACATCTTCAGCCAGCTCTTCGGCCAAGGGTGCCGTGGACTCGTATTTCTCGACTCGGCCTTCCTGAAGCACAGTTATCAGCGAATCGTGAAGAACGGCGCGACGCACTGGTTTTGGCAGGTACAGGTCAATACATTTTGCCTCCGGACGGTCCGGCACAGACTCGGAATCTGCGGAACTCAGCATCAGCAGCCCGGGCTGCCCAAACTCTGGTCGAGATCGTATAGTCGCCGCCAATTCCATGCCGTCGGTTTCCGGCATATAGAAATCAAGCAGAACCAGGTCGAACTTTTCGCCGCGCTTCGTTGCCGCCTCCAGCATGGCGACAGCTGCGCGCGCGCTCTCAGCGGTCGAAACTTCTGCCTGCCAGGCCGAGAGTTGTTGGCTGAATACATCACGGTTGATCTCATTGTCATCAACTACGAGTACGCGAATTCCGATTAACGGATCAAGAGAGAAGCCCGCAAGAGCGGGCTCCTGCCGTGCCGCAATCAACGGAATACTGAAACTGAATGTGGAGCCTTGACCAACAACGCTCTCAACCGATATTCGGCCGCCCATCAGTTCAACCAGCTGTTTCGATATGGCGAGTCCCAAACCGGTGCCGCCGTATTCCCGGGTAGTCGAAACGTCAGCCTGTGCGAAACTGTCGAAGACCAGGTTAAGTTGGTCGGACTTGATACCGATGCCGGTATCCTGCACATAGAAGTGCAGTTCTTTCTTGCCAGGCTCGGATTCGCGCTGAGTGAGGCCGACAATAATATCGCCTTCACTCGTGAACTTGATCGCATTGCCAACCAGGTTCATCAACACCTGTCTCAGCCGGATCGCATCGCCGTGAACGAAGGCTGTTACATCCGGATCGATCGCGCCAATCAGGCCAACGCCTCGCTGCTGAGCACGTGAATAAAGCAGGTCAACAATTCCCTCGACGGTATCGCAGACATCAAAATCCGACTCCTCGAGCGTCAGTTTCCCAGCTTCAACCTTGGAGAAATCGAGGATATCGTTGATGACGGCGAGCAACGACTCACCGGAATGCTGGATAGTCTCGGCAAATTTTCGCTTGCTGCCGCTCAGGTCCGACGACATGAGAAGCTCGGTCATTCCAAGGACGCCATTCATCGGCGTACGAATCTCGTGGCTCATGCGGGCAAGAAAGTCACTCTTGGCGCTACTCGCCAGCTCCGCCGCTTCCTTGGCTCTAAGTGTTTCATCAAATGCGTCGGATAATTCCTGGTTGGCGAAGGCGAGCTTTTCGTCGCGCAGGTTGATCTGCTTGAGCATGTCGTTAAAGCCGACCATCAAGGCGCCTATTTCATCACCGGATTTCGGCTCAGCCCTGAGAGAGTAGTCCTGGTCATTCGTGACACGTTTCATCAGGCCGGACAGGTTTTGGATCGGGAAAGACACTGCGGACTGCAATCGAGACGACAGGACATAAGCAACCACCACGGCCAGCAACATTACGATCGCTGCTACGGCCGCAATCCGCTGCAACGTAGTGACAAACGAATTCAGGGAAGTCCGCAAATGCAAATAGCCGATGGCCTCGTCGTCGAAAGTTATCGGGTGCACCGCGTCAACAAATTTCAGGCCGTTAAAGCGTTGCTGCGAGCTATTGTTCGCGATCGCAGCTTCCACAAGTTCGCGCGCGGCCGCAGGTACCTGGGTTTCTGCGTCCGTTTCAGCGTGATACGTCGAAAATAGTTCACCATGCGTCAGGAATACGGTCGCCGAAATTACGGCTTGGTTGGCACTGAGTGAACCAAGCACCTGGCCCGCAAGTTCGGGGTCCTCAAACGTGATGGCGGCCGTACTGTTGGT
>RCNE010001207.1_pt1 | contig 16688 bp, 15 predicted proteins | sample 2041361 | NCBI WGS metagenome assembly RCNE01 (sample SAMN09708229, study PRJNA481090) | Marine sediment metagenome, whole genome shotgun sequencing project.
TTCGGGGGCCCGGCTGATCTCGGGGTCGACCGCGGGCGGTGCCGGCAATTCGTCGGGAATGCCGCGGCGAATCTGGTCCTGGAAATCGCTCATGGTGTTCTCGGTCACGACCCGGCCTCCGGGGTTGAAGTCGCCAGGAAGATAGCACGGCACCGTAGGAGCATCAAAGCTGGCGGTGCGCACGACGAGATTCTCGGCATCGAGGAATCTCGAATCATTGATGTCCCAGGTGTTCTGAGGGGGTTTGACGACGGTCTAGCGGGTTCCCAACGGGACCGGTACCTCTCGTGGATCAGGCAGGTCGCAGAGTTGCGATGGATTGATCGAGGGATCCGCGAGCTCCCGTGGTGGAAGGACGCGGACAACCAGGACGAGGTCGCCTCTCCACAGGGTCACCCGGAATCGAGAACTTTCGACGACTGTTCGATCGAAGACGATCGCGTCGGGATGGAGATTGAGGACTTCAACGCGTTGTTCGAACACCTCTCCGAGTATACGATCGAGGATCTTCGTTCCTCTCTACGCCGACCGGTGCAGATACAAGCGCGTATCGAGTTCGCAACCCTGGCCGCAACTCGATACGGGATTCGGTCCACGGAAGTCGCCCGATTTATCAGGAAACACCCAACCACAATCGCGCGATGGATCACTCTCGGGCTGCGCAAGCACCAGGAGGACCAGTCCTTTCGCGAGCGCATCGACACCCTTGATCGTCGGATTACATGGTCTGCGCGCAACTATCGACAAATGCAATGAATGCTAAGGGTGGCACCTATTCTTCGTATTCTTCGCGTGCGGTGGTTGCCTGGTTGTTGGACCTTGGGGTATTCTGACGCCTCAATGCTCACTCCACCCGAGACCCTGGCCTCGCGATGAAAGCTCTTGCCGCACAAACCACCCATTTCCTGCAGAAGGAGACCAGCCGCAAAAACCTGAAAACGCTGGTGCGGCTGCTGCTGGCACTGGCGGCGATCGTCTTGGTCTACAGCGTGGTCTTCCACGTGCTCATGTTGCGGGAGGGGCGTGAATTCAGTTGGTTCACCGGGGTCTACTGGACCTTGACGGTGATGTCGACGCTGGGGTTCGGGGACATCACCTTTGAATCGGATTTGGGCCGCGTGTTCTCCATGTTCGTGCTGCTGACCGGCACCGTGTACATGCTGATCCTGCTGCCGTTCTCGTTCATCAGGTTTTTCTACGCCCCGTGGATGGAAGCGCAGTCGGAATCGCGCGCAGTGCGCCGGGTGCCCAAGGAAACCAGCGGCCACGTTCTGCTCACCCATCACGATGCGGTCTCCAGCACGCTGATCCAAAAATTGACCCGGTACCACTATCCCTACTTCCTGTTGGCGCCAACCCTGAGCGAAGCGTTGCGCCTGCACGATGCGGGTCTCAAAGTGGTCATGGGCGACCTCGACAACCCGGAGGTGTACCAGAATCTGCAGGTGCAGCGGGCTGCGATGGTGGCAACCACGGCCAGCGACGCCGTCAACACACACGTAGCCTTCACGGTGCGCGATCTGGCCCCAGAGGTACCGATCATCGCAACGGCCGACGATCCGGCTTCCGTCGATATCCTTGAGCTGGCCGGATGCTCCTTTGTGCTGGAGATACCCGAATCATTGGGCCAATCCCTCGCGCGGCGCGTGACCGGAAGTGATGCGAGGGCGCACGTGGTCGCCCGCTTCGGTCAGGTGCTCATTGCCGAGGCCACTGCCACCGGCACTACCTTGGTCGGAAAGACCCTGGAGGAGATCGGGCTGCTCCGGGAACTGGGACTCACGGTCGTGGGCGTCTGGGAACGTGGTAAGTTCACGACGGCGCGGCCGCAGACAACCGTTGGTGCGAACACGGTCCTGGTGCTGGCGGGCAGCCAGGAGCAGCTGGAGGGATTCGACGAACGGCACCGCGTCCACCGATCCTCCGAGGCGCCCACGGTGATCATCGGTGGAGGCCGTGTGGGCAGCGCTGCGGCCCGTGCCCTCTCCGAACGGGGACTGCACTACCGGATCGTGGAGCAGAATCCGGAGCTTATCCGCGAGCCCGAGGTATTCGTCCTTGGCAGCGCCGCGGAGTTGAGCGTCCTCAAAAAGGCGGGTATCGACGAAGCGCCCGCGGTGATCATCACCACCCACGACGACGACATGAACGTCTACTTGACCATCTACTGCCGCCGCCTGCGGCCGGACATCCAGATCATCAGCCGGGTCGCTCTGGAGCGGAACATCTCCTCCCTGCATCGGGCCGGGGCCGACTTCGTCATGTCGTACGCCTCGATGGGAGCCAACGCCGTATTCAATTTCCTCGAGCGCGGCAACACGATGATGGTGGCCGAAGGTCTGGAGTTATTCAGGGTGAAGATGCCGGCCTCTCTTGCCGGCAAGACCATCGCCGACTCCGGCATTCGCCGCAGGACGGGATGCACGATCATCGCGCTCGATTCGGACGGCACGACGAAAATCAATCCGGAACCGACCCGGCCGCTGCCGGCTGGGGCGGAGATGATCCTGATCGGAAGCGCGGAGGACGAGAGCCGATTCCTCGCGAAGTTCGTGAATCGTTGAGCTTGCCGCGCCGACCGTAACGCGAAAATCGAATGGGTGTCGAGTAGACCTGGGCGGTTACCCGCCCAGGCCCCTCACAGATCCGGACGTGCAGAATTCCCGCATCCGGCTCTTCGGGCACACGGGTTCGCTTCGCGACGGCAAGCGCCGCACACCTTGGTCGAGTAACACTCGCCAGCTCAGCTATCCGATGCAGTCTCGTTTGGATGGTTTCGAGGTTCGATGCCCTCTCCATCTTTCCCTCCATCGGTTCCATGTCCCGGCGCCCCCTTCCCTCCTCCGGGTCCCTTTAGGTTCGGTTCCCCGGACTCATCGGTACTATGAGGCGCTCCGACTTCCCGCCATCCATCCCATCCATCCCGGGATGGGTGCCAGGCCCAACGATTTTAACGTTCTTGGTATATTTGCTTCGTTGGAGGCTGGTTGCCGAGACGGCCGCGGGTTTTTGTCGAGGGTGGGATCTACGATGGGTGCCACTGATCACAACCTCACAACACCCACTCAGCAATCGTCCTAGTTGTTAGATTGCGATCAGTGGCACCTATCAGCTCAGCCGACAGCGGTATCTCATCGCGGCGCTCGGTATCGAGCGCTGGGGGTTGACTGCAAAACCTCTGGCGGCGCAGGTCGGACGGTTGCCCGAAGCGGTGAGTCGTTGGGCCAGCCGTGGTGCCGATCTCCGTCAGGAGTCAGAAGCCTTCAGCAGTGAATATGAAAAGCTGGATCAGGAGCTCGCTGAAACCCAAGAAGCTGCAAAATCACCCCAGTCAAAAAAACGTTAAAATCGTCTGACCTGGCACCCGTTCCCATCAGGCACCCATTAAAATGCCGTTAGAATTGTGTGACCCGTCACCGACGTGGTCTGATCGAAAAGGGAGGCATTGTCATGGGAACTCCTGCGATTTCGATTCTGCTATTTGCGATAGCGGCGCTGCTCGGCGCTCTCGGCCAACTGCTGTACAAGACAGGCGCTGAATCCTCGGGCGGGACGGTTGCAAGCTACATCGCGAATCCACGTATCCTCGGTGGAGTCGTTTGCTATGTAGCCGTGATGGTGCTCTTTGTTGCAGCTTTCAAACGAGGCGGGGCACTGACGGTGCTCTACCCGATCTACGCCAGCACGTTCATCTGGGCCGCGGTCATCGCCATGATGGTCTACGGTACTCCGATCAAACCGGTCAACGTTGGCGGTATGGTTCTCCTCGTAGCCGGCATGTACTGCATGGGGAAATGACATGAAGGAAGAAGGGTACCGACCGGCGGAGCGACGTCCTATTGCGAGCCGCGATCTTGGAGTCATGCAGAAATTTGCGGGCTGGTTGACCAGGCACCGGGTGAGCGCGAACACGATTTCGGTAGCGAGCGTCGTGTTCTCCGCCGGTGCGAGTTGCGCTCTGATTGCCACGACACGCGTCGATTCGGATTTCACGGTTCGAGCACTGTGGTTGTCGGCAGCTGTTCTGGTGCAGCTTCGTCTCCTCGCCAATCTCATGGATGGCATGGTCGCGCTCGCATCCGGTGAAGCGTCGCCGGTCGGCGAGCTTTACAACGAGGTCCCCGACCGGGTGGGCGACGTGTTCATTCTGGTTGGACTCGGATATGCGGTCGGAGGAGCGCCAATAATGGGATACGGAGCGGCCTTGCTGGCAATTTTCGTCGCGTACGTCCGAGCCATGGGTGTTGTGGCTGGTTCCAGACAGTGTTTTGAAGGCCCGATGGCCAAACCGCACCGCATGTTTCTTGTGACCGTTGGGTGCCTGTACTGCGGGCTGGCTCCGTTGAGCTGGCAGCCGGTGCAAGCGGTTTCAGGTTGGGGCGCGGCGGCGGTCACACTGGCGGTAATCTCGCTGGGGAGCGTGATCACATCGGTGAGGAGACTTCTGCTGATCGCGGCGGATCTTCGCGCCTCGGATGTCGAGCCATGAGCGTGACTGCGGCTCTGAGCAGCGAGATCGTTCGTTTCTACGCATTGCTCGTCAGCTCGGTGATCGTGTTTGCCGGCCTGGCTCTCTTCCTCCTGACCGTCGTCTTTCATAAAAAGGTAGGTTCGATCTGGCGCACCTATCAAGGCTGGCTGATCATGACCCCTCTGGTCTTCGGCTTCATCATCGCCGGCCGCGCCGCAGTCATTGTGGGTGTATGTCTGCTTGCGCTGTTCGGGTTTCGCGAGTTTGCCCGCGCGACAGGTCTGTACCGCGATTGGTGGATGACCGGTTTCGTGTTTGTGGCGATCATCGGTGTTGCGGCGGTCAGTCTGGCAATCGATCCGCGGACCAGCAGACCCGGTTGGTTCGGTTTGTTCATGACCCTCCCGGTATATGTCGTCGCCTTAATTCTGGTCATCCCCGTAGTTCGCAACCGCACCCGCGGCCAGCTCCAATCGACCGCGCTTGCGGTGTTGGGCTTCATCTACTTCGGTTGGATGTTGGCCCACCTCGGCTTCCTCGCCAACTCCAGCCACGCCTATGGCTACTTGCTCTACCTGGTGTTTGCGGTGCAGGTCAATGACATATCTGCCTTTATCTGCGGCAAGCTCTTCGGCCGGCACAAGTTGCGGAGCGAGATCAGCCCCAACAAAACCCTGGAGGGCTCGCTTGGAGCGCTGGCCGTTTCACTCGCCCTACCCTGGCTGTTGAACTTTTCCTTCCCACATTTTGGGACGCTTCAGCTCGTGCTGACCGGTCTGATCGTGGGAGTAGGCGGCCAGCTTGGTGATCTCGCCATCAGCTTTATCAAACGAGACATCGGTATTAAGGACATGGGTGCCGTGATTCCTGGCCACGGCGGCGTTCTCGACCGTATCGACAGCCTCATTTTCGTCGCGCCCCTTTTCTTCCACATGGTTCGATGGTTTTATGACATCGCCTGACGAAGATCATCTCGACCCAAGCGGAACCGACAATTGGGAGTATCGGCCGGCCGCCGGCCTGGATCAAAGCCTTCTCCAGAGATTGAGCGACTTCCCTCGCGAGCCCGAAATGATGGTTTTTGCTTTGCGAGCGGCGAGCGGTCTTGTCCTACGTGCATGGCTCCGTTTTTATCATCGACTGCAATTTGTCAACCGCGAAAACCTGCCGGACGAAGGATCGTTTGTGGTGGTGGCGAATCACAGCAGCCACCTCGACGCCCTGTGTCTGGTGTCGGCCTTTCGACTCAAAGAGCTCCACCGCGTGTTTCCGGCCGCCGCCGCCGACTACTTCTTTTCGAACATGGCGCGGACAGCCTTTTCAGCCATCTTTATCAACGCCCTGCCCTTCCACCGCCAGGTCGGTGGTGAACAGAGTCTGGCCGTTTGTAGAGCGCTCCTGGCCAACCCCGGCAACAGATTGATCATCTTTCCGGAGGGCACGCGATCGACGGCGGGCCAGATGAATCGTTTCCGGTCCGGTGTCGGGCGCCTGCTGATTGGAACCGGGATCCCAGCCGTTCCGTGCCACCTCGACGGGGCATTTACCGCCTGGCCAAAAGGCCGGACCGTGCCACGACCGAGAAGGATTCGGGTGATCATCGGCCAGGCGCGATCGTACGAATCTCTGCCCCCAACCCGAGAGTCGGTTCAGGAAATCTGCCAGGACCTCCACGGAGCTGTACGGAATCTGAGACCCTTGGAGTAGTCGACGCTGGCGGGTGCCACGGATCACAACCTCGATGGGTGCCACCCTTCCTTGCGTCGCTGTCCCAGGTCAGCCCGTTACCTGGCCGCAGCTCACGGGCGACGGGTGCCGATGGGTACGTTCACGATGATGATCGGCGCCGCCCTCGAAGTGGCACCTTCCCGGCGCCAATCGGAGGAGGTCTGTTCATGACCTCCACTTGAGGAAACTCGAGGTAACCCTGCTCCACAGTCCGGGTTCCGATCGGCGTACCTCGCGCCCCGTGCGGGAGGCAGAAGATCTCGGACTCCTCCCGGGTTGAGGTGGCGTTCCTCGCCGCAGCTCGCCGCCGAGGCCAGTGAGGTTCGTGATTTGGCGATGAATGATTCGCTTCTGCGGGCCGCTGAGGTTGAGGAACTCGGCGGCCATTCCGGCCGGCTTGTCCTGGCCTTCGTCGGTTCCGCGGATCCAAAGGACGCGAGCTACGCCGTGGAAACGCATCTGGTCCATAGGTGTTTCGAATCTGAACACTTGGTCGACTTCGAGTGGGAGGAAGGTCGAGACGAACATGCCGCCAAGAGAAAGGTCGAAGATCGTCTCGTGTTGGCTTTCGGATCCATCAACCGGGGTAATCACCACCCTCTGTATATATGGTATGCGGCGGCTGCGCAATTGAAGAGCCGGCTTTGAGTCTGTCATTTGAAGAGACTCCCCCATCAGATTTCGCCAAATGCGTTTTTCAAGATCGAATCCGCTTATAACAAGCATATCAAGGAAACAGTTGACTGTCTGATGGGTGCCACGGATGGGTGCCACGTTCACCACGATCGGTGCCAGGATGGGTGCCTCCCTTAGCATTCTTCCGAGTGCTACTCTCGAAGAATGAACAAACACTGCAGGCTGCGTCTTGCCGCGGTTGTGGTTGCGTTGCTCGCGGTTGCTACCGCCGCCCCCGCGTCCGATGCCGGTGATCGGAGGGCGACCTCATTGTGTCCGGAGGTGACCAACCCCCGAACCGTCGTGAACATCGATGGTGTGGAGGTTCGGGCGCCCGCGTCCTTTGAGGAGAGAACCGAGGCATTGGCGATGCTCACGTGGCTCGACCGCGACCAACGTCTGCAGTCCGCAATCTCGCTCGGATTGGACGGCGACGTCGCCGCCTTTCACCAGATTCTCGAATCACGCGATCTGGCGAATCTGTCCACCTACGGGAAGTTCTATGTCAACCGGGATCACACCGTGTGCATCGACCGCGAGATCGAGGCCGCGGTGTTGTCGAACATCGCCGATCCCGAGCTGCTCTCGTCCCTGACGGCGTTCTTCGAAAAAAACCTCTATCAGCGTCGAGAGCTCTTTGACACTCTCATCGATGTCGACTTTGATGACGGGAAACCGCAGGACTTCAACCGGCTGGTGATGGCGCTGCTCGCAACCCGCCTCGAAGGCATCGAGAACGACGTCCTGGCCCAGGCGAAACGCCACCTCGAACACAACACCCCTGTGAGAAAGCGAGTGCTGCCGGGCGTCCACAGGCGCTATGTGGAATTCTTCGGGGAGCGAGGCTATGAGCCGGCGATCGGCTACATGAAGACCCTGCTGCTTGCCGAGGGCTATGAGGAGACGCTCGACAGCTTTATTGCCGAGTTCTCACAGACCCGTTCCCGGGTGTACCTGACCCTGGATGGCTTCGCGTCGCCCGAAGTGGCCGAGATCTTCATTCGCCAGCTCCGCCGGGTGGTCGATAGCTGTCCCCCGAGGCTCGTACTTTTCGAGCTCGGCACCGTCGGCTCCTTTGCCGTCGGCCACGCGGCCACCGCCGAACAGCGACTCCGGGTCACCGAGTCCCTGGCGATGTTGCTCGGCCTGTGGCCGCCGTCCGAGCCGGTCTCGACGATAGGCAGCACCGACTACCGCACCCACAAGAAGCTCGTCGACCTCCTGTCAAAGCTGGGCACCACCGAATCGGCGTCCGTCCTCGTTGCCGATCTGGGCCGGCTTGCCGGGCTCGACGACCCCAAGATTGCCGATGCCCTGATGGTGTCGACATTCCAAGCCCTCAGGTCTCTTCCCGACACTACCGAGTTCGACGTGTCGGCCTTTCTGGCGGTTGCCTCCAGGCTTCCCGATCGATACCGGCTGTACAACGTGCCGGCCATTCTCGACGCGCACCCCGACCCTGCCGCCTTTGCCTTCTACCTCGATCAAGTGCGGTGGATCGTCGAAAACTGGGATGGATTCAAGACCCGGTATCTCATCGAACCGGACGCAGCTTTGGCGTTTGTCCTTGACCGCCTCCTGGCGGCCGAGGCACCCCAAGATCTCCTCCTGATCCGTAACGAGGTGGATGCGCTCTACCGGGAAGGCGAGCTCGAAGAGAGCCAGTACGTTGTCACCTCCGACAGGCTCAACGGCCTCCTGGGAGATGAGTCCGCGGTCTATCGCGGGCTCCAGGAAAACCGGCGCATCGCTCGGGATGCCGAGATCCAACGAGGGCGCGATGAACAGGCGGCCGAATGGGATCGAATCGTCGAAGAGAACCTCTCAGCCGAAGGAATCTTGGCCAATGTTCAGGCATTGGAACAGCACACCGGCCGGTCCAAGATGGCGATCTCGTGGCTGGTAGTCGCCGGCGCCGACGCCCTGGATCCGGTCCACGACGCGTTGGCTGATGCTGCGGTGCCGGACCAGTCCAAGATCGCTCTGCTCCAGATTTTGGGCGAGATCGGCGATCCCCGATCGATCCAACCCGTGATCGGCTTCATCAGAAGCAACGCCGACAACCGATCCTATCTCGGTGGGGGCCTCCGGGCGCTTGCGCTGATGCCGACCTCTCCAGAGACCTTCAACTTCGCTCGCGAGCTGCTCGAAGCCGGACGTTTACAAATGATGAAGCAACAGGCACTGGTCTATCTCGCTTCAGTCCGTGAATCGCGTGGCGCGGAGATCGCCCGAGCGTTTTCCACCCCGGACACCGATCCTGACGTGCGGGTGGCCGCCCTGCTCCTCGCCGCCAGATTGGGTGATTCCGAGGCCCGACCGGCCGCCGTCGAGATGCTCGTTACCACCGAAAACCGATCGTACCGTGATGTGTTGCTGCGCGCCCTGGCCGAGCTGTCCACACCTGAGACGTTTGAAGCGTTTGGTGATGCGAACCCAGCTCTCCGGGACACCGGATCCTTCCGTGACATGCAACCGCTGGTTGTGTTTCGGCACGCCGAGGGAGAACGAAAGCTCGAGGCGGCACGTCACCTGGTCAATTCCGGCCACCCGTGGGATCGCCGCGACGGGGTGGCCTTCCTGGTCGAAGAGGGCCACACCGAGGTGCTCTTCGGTTATCTGCAACACGGCCCTTACACCGGGCAGCCGCTGGTCGGGATCATCCTCTACTCTCCGCGCGGTGTGCAGATCTACGCCCAGATCCGCCGAATGGGTTATCTGGTCGAGGAGACCCCTGATGGATTGAAGCTCATCAACCAGCGTCCGTGATTGCCCGATGGCCCCTCCTTCTCGGCTATCTTCTCTGGTTCACAAGCTACGGGCTCTTCATCACCTTCGGCACCTTCGCGATGCCATGCGATGATGGGCCACTCCAACACGACGATGGAGGCAACTCACATGGGCACACAGTCAATATCGGCAAGTACAGCGCTCGACGTCCTGCATGATCTGGCGATCCAGATGCGGGACGGCCCAGGTAAGCCCAACTTGGCTCAAGATATCGTGGAGACCCTGGAAGCCGGCATGGGGTATGAGCTCCTGGCGGTGCTTGTCAAGACCGAGCCAAGCGAACGGCTGCAGCCCTTGGCGCTCAGCAGACAGGGACGAAATGCAGCGTTTGTGGAAGCCGACAAGGTCTACGTAAAATCTCGTTGCGCAGATGTCGCAATCGGCCTCACGAACTGGGTGGCGCGGACCGGTGACAGTGTTCGAGTTGGAAACGTGGCCGACGATCGACGCTACTTCGGTATTCGCGAGGAGATCAAATCCGAACTCTGCGTTCCATTGAAGGTGGGAATGGAGACCATCGGCGTTCTCAACACGGAGACGACCGCACCGAACGCTTACTCAGCCTCCGACGAGCGGTTCCTCCAGACGGCGGCGAGCCACATTGCACTTGCCCTCCAGTACAACCTCGAGAACGACACCACACGTGCACGACCAAAGGGGCACAGCGAGCGTCGTCATATCACGACAGCGTGTATGTATTGCCTCCTTATGAAGAATCGCGACGGCAGTTGGGTGCCGCCGGTCGATCATCTCCGGGACGAGTTCGAGATCCTCACCAGTCACGGCATTTGCCCCGACTGTTATAAACGTCTCAAGCGGAGACCGTCCCGATAGGTGCCGCCTTGCTGTGGGTGCCACGATGGGTGCCACGCTCAGATGGGTGGCACCTATCAACAGGTGACGGAAGTGGAAGTGTTTGCGCGGCACCCATCATGGGCTGTCCGGTTTTCCGGTGAAAGCTCGTGGTACACGGTGATGCAGAGGCCATTGTCTGCCAATCGCCCTCGACAGCAGGCCCGCGAGATCGGGTCGCTGCGATAGCACCGATGATCCCTGCGCGATTCACCGATCGAGGAGGCTCCATGCGTTTTATGTCCATAGTGTTTCTGCTGCTGACGTCGTTGCCGGCCTTTGCCGGAACTGTTTTCGAGGTAGGTCCGGGAGGCTCTCACTTCACGATTCAGGATGCTCTCGACGCGGCCGGCGCGCTGGGAGGCGCCTCGGAGGTCCGAGTCTCCCAGGGGATCTATCCTGAGAATCTGGTCGTTGTGTCCCTGACGGGGGGCGCAGACGTGATGGTGACCGGCGGCTGGGATGCGTCCTTTGTGCATCGAAGCGACGATCCCGGGTTAACGATCATCGACGGAACCCTCAGCAATCGCGTGTTGGCCGTCACCGCGTCCGCCGGAGTTCTCGTTTTCGAGGGCTTCACCCTCGAGAACGGAAGCCACAACGATGTTGGGGCAGGGGTCATGGTCGATCCGGGCTCCGGTGGTGATCTCGATATGATCCTCCGATCGTGTGTGATTCGGGCCAACCAACTCGTCAACTCCGATTCGGTCTTCGGAGGCGGAGTCTACGCCTACGCCAAAGGGACGAGCAGGATCGTCATCGACGCCTGTGAGATTGCTGACAACACCGCGAGCTCTTCCAGTTTCAATGCCGATGGCGCCGGTGCGAATCTGGTCGCCAACTCCGGCGGTCGGATAGTCTTGAGTCGCTGCCACATCCACGACAATACGGCGACGGGCGTCGGCCAGATCAAGGGAGCGGCCGTGTGGCTGCGAACGTTGGGTGACGCTTCCGGCGAGGTCGTCGACAATCTCATCGAAAACAACAGCGGCAGTTCCTCCGGCAGCGGCACTCCGGGTACCGGCCTCAACGCGACAACCTTCTCCACCGAGACGCTCGTCCTTCGCCGCAATGTTTTCTTGGGAAACACCGGCAACGACTCGTCTCATCCTCAGATAGAGCTTGACGTCGATGACGGCTCGATGTTGGTGTTCACCGACACCCTCGTTGCGGCCGCCGATGCTGCCGGTGTGGGCGCCTACTGCGGAGGTACCCTCCATGTCGCCAACCTCACCGTCGCCGAGCACACCGGCAACGGTTTTCTGGTCAGCCTCTACGGAACCGGTGTGGCTTCGGTGGACAACACGATCGCCTTCGGAAACGGCGGATTCGATGCCCAGCTCGACCCTTTGACGACCACCTCGGCCAACCTCTTCGGAATCGACCCGCTCTTCGTCGATCCAACGGTGAGTCTCGATTTTCGAGTCCAGCCGGGCTCTCCCGCCATCAACATGGGGAACGACTCTCCGGCGGCGGGGCTCGGACCGTGGGACGCGGACGGACATGGGAGTGTGCGTCGCAACGGGGTTGTTGACATCGGCGCCTTCGAAGATCAGACCGGTGTGCTCTTCGCCGATGGTTTCGAGGAAGGGATCGGTCGGTGGTCATCGTCGAGTTGACCACACAACTCCTCGACAACGAGCATTTCAGACTTCCTCGGTGCCAGGAGAAACTTTCTTAACTTTCTTGTTCTGCGGCTCGAAATTCTGCGAGTCGTTCGATCGCCTTCTTTGCCAGCGATCGATCCAGGGCGTCGATCTTGTCTGAATGGGTGCCAGATACTTTTTGAGATACGACTTATTTACGTCTGGATCTGAAGTCGATGCTCAGCGATGCGGAGTACGGCTGGCGCTAGGGCGGCGCAGATTCCAAGCCCAATCAAGAGCATAAATGCAATGGTCTCGAATCCCGCCCCCCGGACCGTCACCCGATACAGGGGGTCGAGGAAATAGAAACTCGGGGTGAGTCGACCGAGCCATGCCGGAAAATCGGCCCAGAACCAAGCGATCGCCGGGAAACCTAGCAGCAGGACGGCGACCCGAAATAGCACGAAGAGGGTGTTCGCGTTGGGAGCGAGCATCCCGAGCAACAAACCCAGTTCGGCGCACATGAGTGCCGCCAGACAGAGGACGACCGACATGGCGACCCAGGAGCCGGTGAAGCCTCCAGTTAACCACAGAATGAGTGTGCCCGAGAGCAGGCTTAAGCAAATGCCTAACAGGCCTTTGGAGATAAGAAGTTCAGAGAGCCGAGTGGGTGTCACCAGTAGGGCAGAGAGGGTTCCCGATTCGCGCTCCGCTACGAGAGTTGCCGCAGGTATAAGCAACCCACACACCATGATCGCCAGTAGGACGACAACCGGTGCGAGCCGAGCGAGTAAGGGAATCGAATCCTGTCCGCTGGTCGAGATCATTCGAATATCGATGGGAAGGGTTTTCCCTACCACGTCGCGCACCAAGTCCAACAGGGTGGCCACCAGGATCAGCCGGGTACGAGGTGAGGAAGCGGCTCCGATTCTCAGTTGGAGAACCGGTCGCTCTCCGGCTCGGATAGCTCGATCGAGATCCGGTTGCAGCGTCAGGCCTACATCGACGTCGTTAGCACCGAGTGCGACCGCGAGATCTGCCGGGTTGGCATAGGTCGAGACGGCGATGCCCTCGAGTCGTCCCGCCGCGAGCATGAGCGACGACGCCCCCTGATCCACGATTCCGAGGCGCGGCTCGGGCTGAAATACCGAGCCGAAGAGCAGCTGTAGGATCAGCGTCAAACCAAGAGGCGCCACCAGGCCGATCAACAGCAGCGGCGAGCGAGGACCGACGCGCAGCTCGCGAACCAACAAGGTGAGGATTCGCCGGAGGCTCACAAGGCCGTCACCATGCGCCGGAAGGCGCCAAATCCGACGGCAAAGAAAAGGACGGCCCAGGCCGCCAACAGTACTAAAAGAAACGCTACGTCTCCCGGGCTCGCCGCTTCGAGGGTGACGCGAGTCAGGATCTCGACGAGCGGCCAAGTGGGAATTGCCCGAATCCATAGGGTGCTTGAACCCGGGAGCAGAGACGCAATCGCCGGTACCGCCATAGGCAACAGAAACACAAGGCTCCATCCCACAGCACCCAACAAGTCGCGTCCGCGGGAGCCGGCGAAGAACCCGCAACCACCGGCGAGTGTGGCGCCCAAAAATAGGGTGCCAAGGATGAGCAAGGTGTTCTCCCCGAGGGCACCGATGAGTAGGAAAAGCAGCACCACTTGGGCAAAGGCCAAGGCGATCCCAAAAGAGGCTTTGGCGAGCACCAGATGTCCGAGCCTCACCGGTGTGGCGAGGATGGCACTGGCCACCCCGGATCGTGCCTCGGCCGAGGTCAACAGCGCGATCAATAAAATCTCGAATAGGAGCAGCAAGGTTGCAAGGGATGGCCGCACCAAATGACCGACGGGGGCCAGGGCTCGGGCCTGTTCAGTGCCCACCATCAAATCGGAGAGCTCGGGCATGCTCACGGGAATTGGCTCTCCGGCGGCACGAAACGCCAGCTCGCGAAACTCGGCGCGCAAGAAATTCACCAACGCCGGGGAACCGGCGCCGTCGGTGTAGACCGAAACCGTCGTGTCCCGTTTCGCAGTCACCGAATTCAAGAAATCTGCCGGAAAATGGACTCCGGCGGCCAATCTTGGAGCATCGTCTTTGGGGTCGGCGACCGCGTCACGCAGCGCCTCCACCGAGTCAAACTCGACCCATACGACGTTTCGTTCCTGGTTCCGTTCACGGGCTTCTTCGACCACCTGGTTCATCCCTTGGTGGGAAATGCCGATATAAAATGGCTGTTCTTTTCGCTCCCCCGGAAGCATCCAGTAGATGGCTACGTACCCGATAATGCCTGCGAGCATCACCGTTAGGCCCAGCGGATTGCGCACGAATTGTTTCGCATCCTTCTTCAGAATCACCCAGACGCAGCCCGGATGTAGTCTTGGTCGATTCTCCGAGGTTTTCACCCCTGAAGGCCCCGACCCGCAAAAGACACGAAGACTTCCTCAAGGCTGGCTTCGTCGGTGTGGACCGTTAGGAGGTCACCTTTGCTGATGGCGGCATTGATTTGCTGGCCGATGTCCGAATCGGAGAGAGAGATCACCGATTCAAGGGTCTCGCCGCCGCTGGCAAATCGAACGTGCAGGGTCCGTTCGCGGTGAGCGAGTTTCAACTTTTCCGGCGTGTCCATTGCGAGAATCTGACCTTGGTGAAGGAAAGCCACGCGGTCCGACAACTCATCGGCCACTTGCATGTCGTGAGTCGTCAGCAGGATCGCCGCACCCCGCGCCGCTTCCTCACGGACGATTTCCTTGATGGATCGCGACGAGACCGGATCGAGGCCGGACGTTGGTTCATCCAGCAACAAGATCCTCGGTTGGTTCACCAAGCTGCGCGCAATCATCAACCGCTGGCGCAACCCTTTAGACAGCGCAGCGACTCGCGCCGCGGCGCGATCGGCCAACCCCACGCGCTCTAACAACGCCAGGGCATCGAAACCCTCGATTCCAAACAATCCGGCGAAGAAGTCGAGGTTTTCGACCGGGGTCATATCTTCGTACAAGTTCTGCTGTTCGAAGGTCACCCCTATCTCAGCTTGGATGCCATCACGCTGCCGACGAGCGTCTTGACCCAGGAGTCGAATCCAGCCTGCCGAAGGCTCGAGTTGGCCAGTCAGAAGCTTGATGGTGGTCGACTTCCCGGCTCCGTTGGGTCCCAGCAACCCCAGGACTTCGCCCGGCTCAACCTGGAAGCTGATGCCGGCCAAGGCGAGTCGATCGCCGTAGGCGAATCCGACATCTCCCACCTCGATGCTGGGTCCCGATTGCGGAGTTAGCATGGTGTTGTCTGACATGAATGCATTATGTGAGCTAGTGGCGGTACTGTCTACTCGCGTTCTCCGAGGAGGGCCCGAAAGCGTTCCAAATGGGTGCCAGGTCCGCAGTTCCGCAGTTACGACCCACAACTACGGAACTGCGGACCTGGCACTGATTGCCTGGCGCACAGGTGGCACCCCTCGATCTTCCCGGTAACTACGAGAAAGACAAATATACTTGACATTATGTAACAGACGATATACATTCATGAATGTCAATGAAGTCTGACATTTTGGAAAGGTTATACGACATGAAAGAAATCAACCAAGAGTCTATATTTGAGCGATGTGGAGATACGACGCCGCGCGACCGTCGAAATCAGTTGCGGCTTTTGTGGGCCGTCGGAGCCTGGGCGCTGTCTTTTTCGGGCGTCTCCCAGATGATCAAGAGGGACCTGCTGCCTGCCGGACCGGTTCCGTGGATGCTCGCGGTGGTGCCATGCATCCTCGGTGTCGTCGTGCTCATCGCATACGTCCGTTTCCTGCGGGAGGCAGACGAGCTGCAACGGATTATCCAGCTTCAAGCTCTGGCTTTCGGGTTCGGCGGCACCTATTTCGCCCTCACCGGCTATCGCGTCTTCGAGAGACTTGGTGCACCGGTCGCCGGGCTCAATGACGCCACGCTCCTTATGCTGGTCTTCTATTCGATCGCGGTCTTCGCTGGCTGGAAGCGCTACCGGTGAAAAACAGACTTAAGGTGTTGCGCGCCGAGCATGACTTAACACAGGCTGACCTCGCCCAGGCGCTCGATGTAGCACGGCAGACGATCAACGCGATCGAAAAGGGCAAGCACGACCCCAGTCTCCCCCTAGCCTTCAAGATCGCCCGCCTTTTCAAGAAGGGAATCGAGGATGTTTTTATCGATGATTACGAAACCACGCCCTGATGGGTACTGATGATGGGTATCGGAATGGGTGCCCGGTCCGCAGTTCCGCAGTTACGACCCACAACTACGGAACTGCGGGACCTGGCACTGAATTAAATTATCAATCTTAACTGCCAAATTTATAAATTTGGCGGTCTTCGAAAATAGACACTAACCTCTCGAAAAGCCTCTATTAGCTATGTTGTATACACGTTGTTGTATGCAGTTTTATTGGCTTTAATTATTTAGTCGAAATAGATTTTGTTTTATTAAAAAATATATTCCAACAATATAGGCTAACACAAAAATAGAATGGATTACTATATCAGGAATCGGATTTCCTATTAACCATTCTTTTTCAGTCCCTAGACCCAAGATTCCGACAACACCAATCCAACTATGTCGAAGCGTC